>Ga0307514_10001379_pt1 | contig 30578 bp, 25 predicted proteins | sample 16_EM_MG_FD_203088 | JGI IMG/M metagenome (GOLD analysis project Ga0307514, IMG submission 203088) | Populus trichocarpa ectomycorrhiza microbial communities from riparian zone in the Pacific Northwest, United States - 16_EM | ecosystem: Host-associated > Plants > Roots > Unclassified | place... | reverse complement strand
CCCCCCCCCCATCTCATAGCGGCCAGCGACACGGAGTAGGGGCACGAGATGCTGACTTCACGAGAGAAGGGACTCTGGCATGGATATTTTGGATTTGTAGTTTATGTTGGGCTTCTCGAGATCGTATTTTTGAAGTTTCAGAGGTTTGCAATGCAGCTTTGCTCATATATTCATGAGATATCTTGAGACATCCTATATCGTTTAGTGACCATCACTACCTTAATGAGCGGCAGAAGTGTATGGTCGGGCTCTCTGCTACATAGGGAGAGGATTGAAACTGTCGATATGTCAGACCACTATATTAATTAAAAGCTATCTGCAACTGAACCTACCCTCGCAGAGCCCGCAGAGATGTGCGACCAGTTTACTAATGGTCACAAGTAGCCCATGACTAAGTGGAGACACATCGTAGTTTAGAATGGACACGTCGGCTAGCGATATCGGTTGGGTGGGAAGAATAACTGATCGTATTCTAAATATCTCGAAATTATTCAAAAAAGGGCACGAGACAAGATATCTCGTCCATCTTGTCTCGTGTGCAACACTACAGGAACTTGTGGCTCACATACCGTCCCGATCACCACCACTCTTCACGCTCACACTACCAGTCTTTTTGGTCAAAAATCTATTTCACTGACCCAGCGCCGGCTCTATGGGCTTACCATCTCGTAGAGAGGCTGGGATGTAGGCGAATATGACGATCGTCCGGAGCACACCCACCCATCGTGTCGGAATTTGTGGACTAAAGGAAGCATAGCGACTGATAAAGCAAACAAATAAGTTTACTATTAAGGATATGCTCGCCGCCGCCGCCAAATTCTACATGCTAGGCAATATTGCCCACAGAATATACCCAAACATGAAGCCTTGGAATCTAGCGGTGAATCAGAAAATTAGGTGTTGTATACAGTATGGCTAGGTGGAGGATTTGAAAGAAATAGTTCGCAGGATTCATGGTTTGGAAGAAGATAGACATTGTAGCAAGAGGATAGAAGACTGACAAATTGAACGGATCTTTGCCTCTTCATCCCACTTGACGGCACCCGTAGGAAGCTCCTTTATCCTTCTCAACATAGTGCTGCACAGCATCCTTCCACAAGGAGTGCTGTATCCTAGGGGAGCTGCTGTGTCGTGTGCAGTTAAGATGTTTCTAGGAGTGAGGGTTGGTAATAGAGGACAAAGATAGAGAGGAACTCTTGTGATTTTGCAAATATATCCCCTTCCTCTCAGCAATTACAACAAATTGTCCCTTACAAGAGTATGATGATACGCCAAACACCCGCCTCAACCTAGCGAAAGCCGACAAAACGACCGTACAAACAAATCCACACAGCACTATTTTTCCAGACCTCTTCCCCCTTGCATTTACTCATCCTCCTCATCTTTCAAATATTGCCCCCAAAACTTGGCCCTAACATCAAACATGCACCCAATATCCTCGCCCTTGCGTATGACGCGTATAGTCTTAAACGCGTTACCATTCGGCAGCTTTTCGGGAGCTCTTCCGTCCTCCTTCAGCAGCAGCGCTTCCAACGCGGTCAGCGATGCAACGTTCTCAACCGTCTTGTCTGCAATACCATCACGCGTCCATTCTGCAGTTCCAGGTGGGTACGAGAAGTCCAATGTCCCGTCGGAGTTGGAGAGGGATGTAAGCTGGGTATGTTAGTAGGGAAGAGAACAAATTCGCCATACTTTGGGACTTACCACAGCATCCTTCCTCACTGTCAACCCACCAGCAAAAGACCGTCTCATACTAAACACATCTCCAACCTTAAACTGATGATGCTTTACCAGATCCGGCAGCTTAACCTTACTACTCTCACCCGCCACCGCATCGTGATAAAACTTCTGTTTATCTCCCCAATGCAGCTCGAACTGCGCATCTTTCCACGCATCAAACTCCCCCGTCATCCTGCGCTCTCGCGCTGCCTTCCCCTTCGCAATATACTCCGGCTCGTATTTCCCGCACGAAAGGTCGAATTGGTAGTTCCGGATGCCCTCCTTGAAAAAAACGGAGTCAAAGAGTGCGGGGTTGATGGTTGGCGCAGGATCTGAGGCGGAAAGGTCGGTGTTAGTACGGTAGAGGATGTCTTCAGCTGGGAGGAGCGCGATGAGCGAGTCGTAGTCTTCCGCACTCATGTTAGTGCGGGAGAGGACCTGCGCGTTAAGGATTTTCTATAGCGTGTTAGGGATGCACGGGCTGGGGGGAAGGGGGATTACAGTAAGGTCGGCAGTGATGTACGGAGAGTTCTTGGTGACCAGGTTTTCAGGTGCCCACAGCTCTTCGGCAGTCATTTTCTTCTTCTTTGGTTTGGGCGGACCCCGAGGCTTTGCCGTCTTCTTTGTTGCTGCTGTTGCTACGAGGCCTTCGATGTAGGGATCCTTGGGCGGAGCGCGGTTGCGGCCAGACCGCCGCGCTGGCTCAGGTGGGATCTCAAACTCAGGTGGTGTGGGTTGCCTTGCTCTACCGCGTTTGCGTTTCTTTGCTGATTCGATGCCATCGTTAACAGTGATAAGGTCGCTAATTACAGGGTCGTCATCGTCGTCATCATTGTCAGCTTCAGTGACTTTGGTTTTTCCTTTTCCTTTTGTTGATCGACCGCCCTTGCGGCCACGTTTCGGTTTGACGGGAGAGGGCGAGGGGGTACGGATGCGTTTTTGTGGGATCGCGCTGCTGGGATCCGGGGACGGAGAGGGGTGGTGGGTGATGTCGGGGATTACGCGGCGCGAGGTGCGGCGTGGACGATCCATTGTGTGGATTGTGCGTGGGGAGGGGAGGTGCTTGATGAAAAGGCCTGATGATGGTTAAAGTGGTTCGTTTGTTCGAGGCGACGCGCTGGACTGGTAGTTGCTGGGCGTGTGTAAATTGGAGAACAACGACGTCACGCCTCTAGGCAACTACGCACTTCCTTGTCTTCGCGTGAGAGTGATTATAGATCTGTTTTCTTGTAGAATGAGAAGTAATTTGATTCAGCTACGAGAGCTTCTTCCTCCCTTTCCAGAGGGTTGGATTGATAATTTTGCTAGTTTACACGTGAGGCTTGGCTATTGCCGTACGCTAACTACGGGCAAGGGTTAAACTCAAACACAACTAACCAAGCTCCTAGCCTCCCATCGACTCCTTATCACTACAACAACCAGCCCTTTTAGCACCTCTAACACTATGGATCTTCTCTCTGGCCTCCGTAAAGGCGACACTTCCCGTGGCGGACGCGCCGAATTCTCCTGGGACTCCGTGAAGGAAGACAAAGACCGCGAGAACTACCTGGGGCACAGCCTGATGGCGCCTGTGGGGCGATGGCAGCGCGGCAAGGACTTGACATGGTATTCAAAAGCGAACTCGTCGTCATCGCAGATGACAGCCGAAGAGCAACGGAAGGAAGAGATCCGGCGGGTCAAGGAGGCAGAGCAGGATGCGCTGGCGGCGGCACTGGGGTATCCCCTGCAGCCGAGGATTAGAGACGATGTGGACCAGAAGGAGGTTGAGAGGGCAATAAAGGAAGCGCGTGGCGGCGAGGAGGAGGAGGGGCTGGACAGGGGTGTGGGGTTTGGGAAGAAGGGCGCTGGAGAGGCTACAGATGAAGGGGAGCCGGAGGTGCAGGTGACGCGGGAGATCCAGGCAACGCGGGAGGTGCGGGAGACAAAAGAGGTATGGGAGGAGAGAAGGCGCGATAGGGAGGGGGAAAGAGTTCGCAATAGGGCTACGGACAGAGGTGGCAGGAGGGACAAGGAAAGACGTCACAGGAGTCGGTCACGTAGTCGTGGCAGAGATGAACGCGAGCGCAGGCATCGACATAGGTCGCGAAGCAGGAGGAGGGAGTATCATAGGGATAGACACCATAGAAAGCATGATGAGCGGAAGAGGAGCAGGAGTCGGAGTAGGAACGTGCGGCGGGATAGAGATAGGCGTCACTGAGGATGGATGCTTGTTTTGTAAGGGCCGCTTCGATATCACCGCAGATAATGACTCTAGATTCACAGACTCGAATGGAAAGCAGGATACCTTTTGCTTGATCTACAAATAGCCTTGAAGGTAGCCACGAGACTTGGTTGTTACTTTTAGATCTAGATGATAGTAGTTAATTGTTCGGTTGTCTAGTAGAGGACTTCGTCCCTATCTGCGCAACAACAGTTAGGCCACGCTCACTGCAGTCCCAGGGTAGGTTATCTACACAAATGCAACTTGGTCTTGCTAGATGTGAGTGATGGTCTGTGACCCGGTTAACGGAGAAGCGGTGAAAATCTTTCCACTCCATCCGTTGTTCACCTTCCCACCAGCTACTCTCACCACTGATATGATTTCTGCCGCTACAGTTGCTAATACTTTCCAGAATGTCTCCGCCAGCTGTTCCTATAATTGATCCACCTCTCCCACGGCACCGTAGCATTGTGTAATAGCTCCAAGACTCCGAGACTCCGAATCCGAGATAACGTCTGGAGTCCTTCCGCCGGTCGAGGCCACTCGTGCAATACTGTCGAACCGTCGAAGCTATCTGGTATACAACGAGTACTCTCAACCTCCACACTTCCGCGAAGTTTTATCCACAGGATGAGATATGACGAGATAAACTTATCTCAAGATAATGCAGGATTTATGGATGATGCCCTATGATCGACTCTGTTTCGGCCGAGAGCTTATCAGTCGCATACACTCTTCTTGTTTTGCTCACCCCTTCTGGGAGTATACGGGCAGTCTTTGGAAATCCGATCAAAACCTCGATCACTGCCTAACATACCTAATCAAGTTGGTGCGTTTCACGTCAACGGTAAGACGATAATTAGTGACGTGACATTACATGATGGTAAGGTGATGAGGCGGATCTGAATTTCCGCCACTGCCGGTGGTCTTACAACTATCTATCTCTCACCGTCGATCCGTCATGTATTAAAGCGTTCATTCTGAACACCAAGCGATCACAATCATCACAATGCTGGCTCTGGCTGCCCCTGCAATACCGGCCGCAGTCCTTATGAATCCATCATTTCGGCATCAACCACTCCATCTCCTACCTATAATCCGTACACTCCCACGACAGTTCAAGTCTTGTCTATCTCTCTTCACACCGTTCCGCCTTTTGCCTGCCACAAATCCACCCCCTCCTCTCCGCAATAAAGCTGCATAGGTTCCGCGACAACTATGGCTACTTAAACTGCACCCTTACTTACTGCCAGAGAAGAAAAGTATTGCTTGCGAGATGGTTTTCTACTACTTAGTCCTTAGCAGGGACATGCAATATCAGCTATTATAAATGGTAGTGTATCCTCCAAAAGAACCCACCACGCTGAAAAGGCCAGAGAAATCCATTCAACTCAAGGATCTCGATATTCGCTTGCTATGGAACCCCCTCGGTAACACTGTTTCGACGGCAAAGACCAGAGCATCACGTACCTATAGTCGAGGTAGTCTCGGGGTTAGTATCGGTGAGTGTCATCCTTGTGTGCTAGCACTTCTCGAATAAGAGATCGCCTATGAATCTTCTCTACTCCGGCCGCACATCGTATGGAGAAGGAGATTTACAAGGCCCAACTTGGCAGCGTGTGCATCATGCAGTACTATTCACCCCAACTAATGATAGAATGCGCACTGTACATCAAGCGATGGAAAGATTATCTAATAATATGGTATATAAGAAAGAGCTATCACCCAGTCACCAGATATCATGCAGAAACTCTCATATCAGTGCGGCTTCCAGGAAAAGTTCACTCACAAGTTCAACATAAGACGGCCAGGGGGACGTAACTTATTGCTGAACTCAGGTAACGTAAACTAGCTCAATGAATTGCTTTTCTCTGATGTCTAGGCTTGATATCGGTCACTAAATGTGAGTGGCTGCTATTACATACCTGGTACCGCATTTTCAGTGAGGACAGCGGTCTCTATTGCGCGTCAAGTGTCACGACGAGTCGAGACTACGCATGGGATTTCTCAGTGATTCCTCGATATTTAGGTTTCAAAAATTAGGAACTTCGGAGTTGAAAGCCTCACCCCCGGCGCAACTACAAGATGGTATCCCGGTGCTCAACTGTCCGGCTACTTCAGTAGGCATGTCAGGCTCTCCTAGTGTGCCTCTGTGGGTGAACTGCTCTGGAGCAGGGCCACTGAATGAGGTTCTCAAATATAGAACGTCATGGTCTTCATGTTCATATTCTGTCGACCGTCATGAGTATGGATACAGGGTTGCGTCAACAGCACTCCCCTTCGCATGAAACAAGCGGAGTATACTTTCTATATTATGGAAGGCTGACTACCATTTCATAGTCACAAGGGACCGGTACGGTTGTGATTAGAGCAAAAACAAAACCGCGTAAATGATACCCAACGAATTGATACTTCAACGTGAATGTTTCCATGACAAAAAAGTCGCGCCCTCTGCACACTGTCAGGCACTACTAGCGTTTGGCGAGAATAGTTCAGCTCCGGTCGTTTGAGTAAATCAGGCACAATTATTCAATCACAACGAACGAAATGAAGAAGGTACTGCGCTATACGGCAATGATGCCAGTAGTCCAGACGGTGCCGGTCCGGGGTAGGGCTTGGTGCGGTGCGGTGTACGAAAAAGTTGGACTGCACTGTGCACTGGACCAGAAATTTTCAGAGCTGCACTGCACCAACGTGGTGCGGACCGGTCCAGTACTAACAACTTAAGTAGGGCAACTAATCTACAAACATATCCACCTCTTCATCACGCTCTTCATCCGTTACAACAACCTATGGTATCTCCAATTATCCCACAATTTCAGATACTCCACAGCCTCGAGTCCATCCATCTGTACCCTATTGCACACCGGCAACTCTCGGTATCTGACTTCTTGGTAGAGAAACCCATCTTGAAAGTTGAAAATTGTCAAAGCTGGAGTACACACCAACTTGCACCCTGTTAAACCACTTTGTTTGTCCCTTTGAGAGTCTAAACGAAGCTTATAGGGTAGCGGATGTGTGTTTATTACAAGAAACCCCATAAATGGCAATATAATACCGCATATTAAACCTAACCCTAGGTATCCAGTCCGCACTGGTCTAGACTGATCCCGCACTAGACTGCACTAGACACAGACTATACCAGTCTGGACGGTTCCATAGCTGGACCACTGGCAAAATTGCCATATGGTGAAGCAACTATGCACTTCCTTCAAAGAAAGACTAGTCTAGCCATACAGCTAACAAAACAGACGAACAACTATTCGGCGCACACGTACGTATGCTAGAGTTTGAGTGGAGAAACAAAATTAAGTATCGATATCAGTAATCATCCACAAGCTCAAGTGGCGATAAAGTCACCAGGCATTGCAATTTGCACGCATGAATCAGGCATACAAACTCGTATCCAAAACCACCGCCACTCTCCCTACATCCCAGCATCACAACCCCGTATCCCCAACCAACCAACGAGAGCGCATCAGCTCATAAAGCGAGCCCTCCACCGCATACAGGAAATTTTCCAGGAGCTCCACAAATAGCCCCGCTACCCGAGTCCTCCATCCAGACGGAAAAACGTGTATGGTCATGATCACAGATAAAACTACCGGCGATCGGCTTGCATTCAACGCCTGTGAATTGTCAGAACAAACAAGGCTTCGCGGGAAAAGGCTATGGACGATTGCGAGATTTGATGAACTGCCCAAAGTCTCCTACCATTGCTTCTCGACATACAAATGACCGCGCTGGCTGTCATTTACTATGAATGACTATTTATATGCTGCATCAGCCTGTGCTTGAGTCCCAGTGAGATTAACGATAGATTGCAGTCTGCAATAGCGAACAGCAGAAACTCGGTGAAATATAATGTCTTGTTTAGATCGAAGCTTTAACTCCATAGGTCACAGCAGGCAGTTTACACAACTCGATGTCAGAACTTCTGTGTCAACGCTCCTGAAGATCGAGCTTCAGAAAGCAATTGGGAGACCGATTACAGCGTCATGTGTTAGATTTCAAGCTCCAGATCTGGAATCTGGAGAGGCCCACCTATGTCACACCATTGAAGAAGGACCCAGCAAGTTGAAGCGGCGTAGCCCCGTTATTGCACTAACTCTGTAGCAGACCTTGGGGTATAGGTCTGAGATCGAGAATGAGGGCTGATACCAGCCTGCGGATTTCAAGACAGCGACTGTGACTCGGTCTCAAAATCTACAGGAAGTATTCCATTCCAATGTTCGAGCACCGATCTCGACTTTGATCGCTCGAGGTTTCAACTACGCCCCATCATCGTCACGTCGTCATCACATCTGCTACGCTGCTCAAGATCTCGCTTTCATAAACTGCAGGCAGACACGCTAAGATCGAGTTCGGGATCGAGGGGGCACCGTTAAATATATTCATTCACCTTGCGAGAGTGTCCATTCTTGCTATCCAATCGACCGAAACAACGCAAGTCTCCGTAAGTTGCTACCGGCCGTTTGCTCCAGGGTAAAAATTTGATTCCACAAAATGCATTCATCAACCAATTATCCCATGGAGTTCTCTTGGGAGCCACCTGGAGCAAAGAGACTGGCAAAGCGCTCGAGAAGTTGCCAATGAATGTCATGGATATATATGAAGGTATTAACCAAAGTCGGCTCATTATGAATAACTCTCTAGTATGCAGACAAAGCAGAAATCCTCAGCTAGAGACCCTGTTGTGAAGGTTGTTACAGAGCGTTGCAAAAACATCGACCTCCGCTGGCACTTTTACGAGTGCTCGCTGATGCGTTCCAAAATTTGTTGAAGAGGACCACCGAAACCAAGACGGGCCCGGGAACTCAACTGCACTGCTGTACAGCCTATCACTTGGATCTAATTTCGCGCATATTCCACCCAGGATCATCCCTTTGGAGCCCCCCAAAGCCTGTCTAGCCCAATATATCTCTTTCATTGGATGGTAACGAGAGGCAATTTCAGAACGCCCATCGCCAAATCACTCAATCCCATTGCCAATTGCAGAGTGTCTCCAGATCTGGGGCTCTGCCTTCACCGGCGGTAGGCGATCACGGATGTACACACCTGCCTGCAGGCATACCCTGTTGGCACCATACATTCACAATGTATAGAGATCCTCCCTGTGAGTATCCTCATCCATCCAATGGTTACTTCGCCAGTAACTATGGTTCTACACTTCTAACAGAAGTACTGTTTGATAACGGATCCATAATCACTCATAAATTGAGTAAGGATTATATCCTCCCCCAAGTCACCCGTGCCCTGCCGCCAGCACATCGACAGAGTCCCATCCTGAAACCAGTACGTATTCTGAACCTTGTTGATATGCCGAATTTCTCACATCCGGCCAACTGCCGATGCAAGGGCATCATCTGCTGCTGCTTGAACAAAGACAGAGAGCAGCGACAGCTGTGTGGGATATCTGTTGAGTGTGTGCATATGTAGTAGAGCAACAATCAAACATGATCAGCGAAGAGCACGTATCTTCATGCATGCAGAAGAATCTCGTAGGGTTAGACCCAGCAACAACGACAACGATGTTTTCTCACAAATTCTCATAACATACAGTGCATTCACTTCCAACGAAGAATTCGCCAAAACTTCCATCCTAGGTCTTCAATCAACAGCACTCTGCCGTTGAGATTGGCCCAAGAGCGTAGCTCCACAGATTTCCCACAGTCGGGACTGTAGGTCCTTTATACCGACTTAGCAATTGCTCTACGTACCCAGAAACTCGACCGGCCCACGAAGGTACCAACATTGCCGGGCGTGGCCTCGTTGTGGTGAGGTGTCGGGAAACGTGGTCTCCATCCATGCGTAGTCACGCTTCAATAACCCTACCCACGTTTGACGGCGGGGAGATAAAGCGGCTGACTTCAGAGCTCGCATACACATCTATATAACTATGGATCACATAAAGCATAATGCATGCGCAGTAGGGATATATTACAACGGCATGTTTAAGGGGAGTGTAGATTATGTTGGAGTATTTGGCCTGGCCTAGATTCGAGCTGAAGAGGAAGACACGAAAAAAAAAGTGAGACAAACAAGCGAATAAAGAAAAGTGGTGTTTTTTGGTTGGGTTATGCAGCTTAGCAGCTTAGTATCTCGAATGCGCATATGCATATCTTCGATTCGTTCGGCACCTGCAACTTTTTCTTTCCTACGTGCGGCAGATAGATCGCGATCGAAGGTATCAGAAGAATCGAAAACTACCGGTGAAGCTGCCAGGCGCTGCCTACGCACGATATAATATATATTCCGCCCTATTCGCAGCCAAAGGATTGGCTTTATCGCCTAATTGGTCGACAGGTCTATGTCGCTATACTATCTATGGGTTTGTTGATGATGTAGCGCTGAACCTAGTGATGAGTGCATAAGTGGTGTGACATGCTCCTGCATTTCTGAAATCCATGCATACCATCCCACAGGTCATAGTTTGTCACTCGATATTTTGCATGAATCTTTTTTCGGCATTATGCGCCATGACGACGTTTAGGTGAAATGAACAAATCCGATTCGCTTGCGAGTTGCGTCTACATGTGTTCAATTCCTTCTACACAGCCTCTATTCCCCCCACTCACTGGTGGGTTTGTGATCATCTCATCATTGCATTGTGCAGGCATCTGCTGCCTGCGATTCTGGAGTTGCCACCGGCCGTTACAAGAGCGCAACATGCAATAGCAGATCGCCTATTCTGTGGGGAAACCATCCGGTCCCCATAGCCGGACCTTTGTATCTATACTTCTAGAACCCCACCGAATCGCTAGCCATTGGAACCTAATATGAGATCGATGGCCTTCGTGTGTATCTACCTAATGCTAAATTCATAGATGACTGCAGCAAACAATTTCACGTATTCCAATCCACGGTTTGGCGAGGCTATGTAATCCGTACGATAACGATTTGTGACCTGTCCTTCAAGGCTTGCATGCGGGCAGACAGACAGACCTGACCAACAGAAGAAGAACCATGGGGCTGAAGAGAGTTCAGCTCACCACAAAAAGCTGAATTTGTGACCGCAAGAAGCTGAATATCAGCCCACCTGACGAACTATGTACCGCGCCCCTAGAGCCACCTCAAACCTGCGCAGTTACTGCTCCAATCATGTATGCACACTCGAGCTCGTATGATTCCGTAAATAGGAAAAAGGTTTCACCGAACGACACACCTGCACGCATTTTACCGAATTGATTGTCCTTCGCTCGTCTGACAGTCTCATAGATAACCTATCCTGTCATGCCATCCTGCAGCAGCGGAGAAGGTATCAGCGATACACAGGTCGATACCAAGCCATGCCGCAATTATCAACATACCCGATACATCCGCACCCAGGCATTTGTGGTTCTATGTGTAACAAGCGATGCAAACCTCCAGAAAAAATTTGGGATAGATACCTTGTCGTAACAAAGTGCGAATCACTTTCTGGGAGCCGCATCCGTAGTGCATATATGATACCTAGATTACCGGTAGGCATGTCAGATTTTTGCATGGAGCTTATTTGACAGAAGAAGCGAGGAATAACCATGACATAACGCTCATCAGCGTAACTCATCCAGGTATATTTATCAAAAGTGATTATTGAGATCTTAACCTCTCGACGCGACGCTGGGTAAACGAAAGTAATCTCGATTGATAACCCCACACTATTTGCTTTGCACTAGTCTCAAACGCTGGCCAGAGCCTTGATTACCTAGCGGCAGCGTATTTTGTCTCGATTCTTACATTGTTGGGGTTCATTGGTGGCAATTGCTGCGCATGCACTTTGTTCGTATTGCACTTCGTTTCCATCGCATGTGCCATAGCTATAGAAATGGAATGCACCCGGGAATTGCGTAAGCAGTACACTCTAGCATTACAAACATTTATTCAAAATGGATTGAAATGTCGAAGGTACCTGCCGCGAGCAATTGCCGATAGGGAGGTGGATTCCTCATTCCATAGCCGCGACAACTGATTAACCGCGCCGCGTCAAAATCTCAGGACTGTTTTCTTTCGCAGCTGTGAGAAGTGTCATACAAGCCTGCCCCCTCGGTTATTGCTGTTATCGTTCCAGAATTTTCGTCGGTTTCTCTAGCTTCGAGGAGGCGGAGGAGGAGGCGGATGGCAGCGGCTAACTTTGCGGGTATTAGCCATGGATTATTTTACTTCTGGCTTTACAGAATAATTAGTCTACATAGCTCTTCGCTTTGTGCAGCTTCATGCGGCTGATGAGTACTGTTCTAGTCACAAGGCAATTCTAAATTCTCTCTCACATAAGTTTTCTCGGTTAATATGCTTGCTTGGATGGGCGTTTCTCTACGTCTTTATCTCCAGGTCCTCGGTGACGTTCCGATACCCACGGATGTCAACGCCACTGACAGTTGGAGTTCCGAAACAACCAGGAACATCCAGTTGTCATTTGAATGGATGAGGCTCATAAAGCATGATGATACATTGTGCGAAGATCCGCGCATACGGAAAAAGAAAATAAACCCAAAAAAAGGAAATAACTAACAATGGGAATAACAAAGGACTTAGGAATAAAACTGGGCATCTATTGCTAGCACGTACATACTGGTACCTCACTGACGATGAGATGCAAGTACAACCGTACATATGTACACTGGCAAACTTGAGGGCGTAGACTACGAAGCCTCTCGGCTCTCGGCTCAAGCTGTGGGGTCTGAAATACAATATATCCATATCGCCCCGCAACCTCATCAAGAGTAGTCTCAGGCGCCAGTGTGCCACACTTCCGAAAACTAGATCTCAAAAGCTTGGCCTTTATACCCAACCTAGACTAGTTCCGACGTCTTACTATACGTCAGCAAGTTCCCAGCATCTTTTTACCGAAAACCTCAAAATTGGCATTGACGGACATATTACAGATTACAGCCCTTGTCCTGGCCTTGGATATGATGGCATGTACCCCGCCTTGTCACCGGAGAGATGGCCCTGTTTGCGCCGCTTGATATATATCTAAGTATGTACGCAACTGTATGGAGCTGCGTATCACAGCTACCTAAGTGCGTATGTAGGGTAGCTCAGGAGACGTATGGTCTTAATTGACGCTGTTATAACCCATGTGACATGAGTGATGATGCTTGGTATGACGACCTACATACTAGGCATCATGAAAAGATCCCAATTTAGTGCTAGCTACTTGAGTGGGGCCCGAAGCGAGAATCCTATGCTCGAGTCCAATGCCGACGATTAGAAATTCTGCAGAAGATGAGGAATTCGTATGCACGTACTTGCTGAGTTAGAGTACCCATTAATTGCATGTGTGGGGAAATGCTACTGCAGGGGAGGCGTGTTCGCAGAACCACGGGATGAGCTGTAGGGAGGGGCTAATCGGAATAGACCAGGAACATACGGAGAATTTGACATGGGAAAGCGTAGGGTAAGGTAAATTTCAAAGTGCCGCGCGATGCTCATCAATTATCCAGCCAAAGCCGAGCATAAAAGCTAAAGTACTTCCTATACCAGCCTGCGTATTTTCCCCACTCCAGCGTAGCAAATAGAGTAAGAAACCGTCACCACCTGACCTCCAATAGGCGGAAAAAACGTCCAGCAGCGCACCACCGAGACCAACGCACCCGCCTCCATGGTCCAGGCCTGTCAGATTCTATTACTCAACTGCCGGATGTGTGCTCCGTAGATTAATCCGACGGGAAGTTAAAATGCTAGCTACATATTAGTAGCTCAGTTGACAGAGGCAAGGAGCTTTAGCGAAAGGAGGGGTACAACACAGGACAAAAGTATAGGGGTTCTGGAAGATAGCCCGTTTGTCATCGCACCTTATGACCTATTCATTGGGACGTTTATCGCACGATTACCGAATGTTTCCTCGTGGAACGTTAGGAAGCGTAGCTTTAGTTCATTGTATCACCTTCGCCATCCACCAGGAACATGTTAAGAGTGCGTTCTATTAATACTGACTTGAAAGCTGTAAACATAATTATGAACATGGCCGGAGCGTGGGAGTAAGCCACTTGCGGATCTCCTGCCATGTACCCCACACCGTACTCCTGTACATTCCTTCAGGAATTGCCAATATGCAAGGCAAATCGGAGACCTTCCATCTTTGAGTGAGCCAACTCCGGCGGTTACAGTTCCCTAGCTGCAGGGTCCAGAAGAACCAGCGGAAGACTTTGCCTACTGACGGGCATACGGCTCACCCAGTTTCATCGGTAATACAATTTGTGGGGTAGATTACATGGACACAGGGCTTATACGCATGCATGCATCATCACTGTCCATCCCACTCAGCATGTCACCTACATGCTTCTCCTAGACCTGGTATGCATATATGCATATATGCCCATGTGTCCAGCATTGCCAAAACGTGGCTGCGGCGCTGCAGGCACAGGGATTATATATGAGATGTCTATCCGGAATTATGATGTATAGTATTCTAGATATGGACGGCGTCCGTATCCCCTGCACACACCGTCGCTTCTGCACGAAATCACTTGCCAAGTAGGCAGCAATATGCTGTCTATATATTGCATAGTCACGCAAGTACCGTATATACTGGGCAGCAGCTGTTGCTGTTGTGTTACCCGTTTTATATGCTGCTATTTGCTGCCTATCGTAATCGTATTGTAATCAATCAATCAATCGAGGAAAAGATATCAGATGAACGCCGTTATTATTATATGTAATCAATCGAAGGAATATCAGACGAACGCGTACATTGTTGTATGTACAACATCATTGATAAGAGAGCTGTCAACTATCAACTATGTGGGGGTATGAAGGAGAGATCCAGATTATTTCAAGAAACCCAAATGCAAAGGATATGGTATTCGGAAGACCGAATAACCATTGCAATATTCACCTAGGAATAGCTATAGCGGATAGAATGGCATATAACTAGCACTATAGTGCCTATTTTGCACTTGGAGCTAGGCCAAGATAAATGATGTACGCAATATCGACTATACTACTGCGGCGCGTAATTTAGCGAATCCGCGACTATTTTGGCATGGATAACTAGAGGAATCCGTTCCCTCTTTACCCCACAAACAGAAAACTCAGTAGAACTCTTTCTCATATTTCGCCCCTGTCCATCACTTTCTGCGTTGGAGACTAGCAGACTAGCAGGTGATCAGTGATTGTTTGTCACTGGGAACGGTCTGTCTCGATCAAAAGTTCTGGCGATGCATTGACAGGATCGACGAGATCTGCATACAGATGACAACTTGCCAACTTGCCAAACTCGGGACTAGCAGGGGTGTAGTAAGCGCTACCCTAGCTCCAAAAGAGTCAGTTTGCAGTTTGCTATCGACTTCAACAAGTTGGATCGAACGGTCATATATTGCAATAGAGCTTATGTTATAGATGGGTGACCTTCTGTCATCCGTCCCCTATATCTAGTTCTTCATTTGATATTGATCTCCCGTGTGGTTTCGGAGGTCGGTTCCGTACCAATTGTAAATCACTCTGGTTTCTATTTGGGGTTATAAATAGGAAATCTAGGATTAAACGTATTCGTTATTACTCTTTCTCCACGGGAGACAGACAATGGTCAGGAGGACGGGGCCTCGTTACGATGTCGACAAATTGCCCAAGGGGCAGAGGTGTCAGGGTGCTGTGACGTTTTGCTGTAACTGTGCCTGTGCCGTACCAAGCCGTGCATTCATTGGACCGTGGACGGTTAACGGGCTACTAAGTGCAAGATGCTAATTGATCTTAACCGTACAGGCTTCAAGAAAAAAATAAAATGCACGACCAATCGGAAGAAATGGTGTGCTCAAGTTGTGAACCTTGTTAAAATTGCATTAATTGGTTGCCCTGCTGGTGCCTGGGGAGCATAAACGACAATATAATATTTTTGGGTCGGACGCAGACGCAGATGCAGTCTGAATGGCTCAAGTAAAACTATCAGAATTAATTCGTCATCACACATTACGGAAAACAAGGCGCGGAAGTCGCTGTTGTGGCGCTCCGAGCGCATCAGCATAAAAAATTCGAAAAATCCAACCTGCGCCAAAATAGCAACCGCACGAGGCCCCACCCATCCCACCGTTTACTCCTGCAAATAAAAACACATAACATAGAAAAAGAGAGCCAAGATATAAAAATACAAAGTGCAGAAATGAAAAAGGCAAAAAATCAAATCGCTCACCACCCTAATCATGGTATCATAACGAAAAGAAAAGAAAGAAACAAGATCCAATGCAATGATTTGCACAGCTCTCTAAATGTACCTCTCCAAAAACTTCTCTCCTAGCTTTGCCTCACTTTCAATTACTTCTCGTATCTGCTCAGACCGCGGCTCAATGACACACCGAAATGGCTGCGGCTTCGAATTGAATCCATCCGTGTATGCAAAGATATTGTATTCATCTTCCTTGCCGGTAACTGGATCGATCGCCTTCTTGATATCGAATCCCCACAGTATCCGCGTAATAGAGATAAACAATGAGTTTTCAGCAAGCTGTTTGCCGGGGCAAATCCTCCGTCCCTGTTTCGTCCCACGTTAGACTTGTTCGGCGATTCGGAGGAGGTGCGTTTCTTACCCATCCGAAAGCGGAATGTCCATCACGATGCGGGTAAGGTTCTGTTCCCTCTTGTAGCTCCAAGTATCTTCCCGGTACGAAATCCTGCGAATTCTTGAAGTACTTTTCGTTGTGGTGAATAGCCCAGAGATTTCCCAGGATTGTGGTTCCCTTAGGAATAAAGTGGCCCTCGTAGTAGTCATCGCGAATGCTAGCATGCGGCGTCCCACCCATTACCGCTACTGGCCTCCATCGGAGTGTCTCTTTGATGACAGCTGTGCAGTAGGGAAGATTTGGCTCGTCACTCCAGGTCGGAAATCGATCTCTGCCAACGACCCGATCGAGTTCTTCCTGCGCCTTACGCGCCACATCTGGAAAGCACGTCATGGCGAGAATGAAGCTCATAAGCGTGGATGAAGATGTGTCACTGCCGGCGCCAAACAAGGAGCCGGTAGCATAGGCCACCTCACGCTCCGTAAGCTCGCCCGGGTTGGTATCGAAGCGTTCCCATAGCGTTTTGGTGAAGGACGGTGGCGCAGTGTTATCCCTCATGCGGATGCGCACTTGCTGTGCGAGGTCTAAAAGCAGCCGTGACGAAGTCTCGGCCTGCTGCTTCACCTCACGCTTCCACGGCGCAAGGCAGTCGGGTACCAACTTTAGAAGAGGGAATGATTCCGCCCAGTAAGCGCCTGGGCTGATATTCACAATTCGTCAGCCCTCGTACCACCTCATCCCAACGACTTGGATGGCAGTGATTACCGCCTCCATGGTCGAAGAACACAAAAAAGCAACAACTAGGTGCAGAAAAAAACAAAGGAAGCAGGAGAGAAAGAAAAGAACACTCACACATTCAGCGTTGACATGTACTGCATGCGCTGGTAAATCCGTCTCACCACGCCATCGTCCAGATCGTCCACCCTGCGTCCATAAGCGACGCACACCATCACCGATGCTGCGTATCGCTCCAAGTGCCTTCCAAACTGTTCCGGGGTATGGAGAAGCGCGTGGGCAAGCCTCTGCGTCTCAGCTTCCTGAATTGGCTTGTACGTCTCGCATGCTTTCCGCAAAAGCCCGGTGTGGAATATCTTGCGAGTCTTTCTCCACTTGTCGCCATGGGGCATTGTAAGCAAGGAGTCGTTATTAGTAAACAGCTCGCCTGTATTCACAGAATCAATCAACCCAAATAATTCAGAGAATTCCAAAGAGCGACTAAGGATAGGATAATTCCATACCCATTACCACGAAGCGAGGTCTGGAAGAGTATACTGCAGAACGTCGGTCCAGAAGGTCACAAGCAACCTTTGGGTCTCCAATGATAATTGTTGGCCGACGGCCAGCCCAAATTGTTACTAACGAGCCATACATGTCCGTCCATTGCTTGAACTTATACCAGGGTTTGCATGGGGGTAGGTCCCATTTGTTTCCTACAAACGGCACAGGCGATGGTCCTGGCGGCCTGTTACCCCACAATGTTAGAGATCGAAATACAACCGCAAAAGCAAAAATGCACATGTAATGGGGGTAGAAGCATACATCACTGCATGCCGCCGGCGGTCGTTCATAATAACATAGAGAAATGCCAGGGTCAAGGCCAATAAAGTTATCACAGTCGTGAAGTGAGCAGCTTGTGCTATCATAGACGACTGGTACGGCTGGAGTTGATCATCCTCCGAGAAGACGTGGAGGGAGGGTACCAGTGAGGCCAATGGTTGTTCTGCCACCGAAGAGTATGGTTTATATGTCGGGAAGTTGTTTGCCGCCATCGTCGTACCTCGAGTCATGTTTATGTCTTCACTAAGGTAGTGAGACTCCTGAGGCTGTATTCAATAGGTTTCGAGGTGCTGCCCAGGTGGGAGTGTCGATGTACTGAATGCCTAAGACATTGTAAATGGGGGGGGTGTTGGGATTTATACTCCAAGGCGGGCGTCTACGACTGGGCTGTCTCCGACTCTCCGTGCTTGGTCAGGCACACATAATGGGGGAACCACACACAAGGACGATAAGCAGCACAACTCCAAAGTTCGGGGACCATATGAGTGTTTGAGGGGAGGAGGCTAATACGGCAGCGTGAGGCGAACTCAATGCTCGGTGAACCAGGGAGTATTCGCAGGGGACTCAGAAGGCACGCATAGGGTCGGTTGAAATAAATTATTCCCGCATCTGGAGGGGCGTGCATTTCTCGGTGCGCAGGGGCATTATTACTATTGTCTTTAGTGCAGCGTACAGCCAGCGTCCCAGAAATCAGGTTGCATATTGTAGGTATGCAGGTTGCATGGCCTCTCGTGAGATGCCGTCGCACCACGCCTGAATAACCCAATGCCACAACCCCGTTTGAGTCTGCCTTTTCGATGCAGTGTGACGCAATGCCAGTCCAGACTCTGCAATGTTATTGGCTCTCCATCTAATTTGTTTCTAATCGCTAGATAGATATCATCAGCTTGAACAGAAAACGTCGGGATGTATCTTATTTGTTTCTAAGCGGTCGTTCGATACCAGCAGTTGCCATGCTGTATGCACGCACGGTGGCGCCCTTGGGTGATCGGTGCTCAAGCGAGGTCCGGCAGTTGTCAAATTCCTAGAACCAACTTTTCGGGACGGGCAGCGTGCCAATATTTTCTGCTTCGCCGAGGTCACCGAGACAAAAAATCCAAAAAAGTCTAGCGAACGTCAGTATAAAATGACATATGTACTTTAAGTTACACCTTTAAACATGCAAAGGCACCCATAGCGGATATTAGAACCCACCAATCACCGGCTCTATTTGCCGGAGCCGTTGTTCAGAAAACCCTCTGATTCCAATCCCATGACCACGTCCGTAACAGATTCTCCTAGCCTCAATTTACCAACAACACCTGCCTCCAACTGCAGAAGCGCGATCTACAGAGTACCTAAGGTACATAGACATCATATACGTTGTCGTGAAGGGCGCTAGACTGCACAACATATGTAACTAGAGATCTCATCATGCAACTGCACGATGACTATGGCATGACCCAGCCCGACAGGTCCCCAAGTTGATCGGCTGAGGTAGACTCCAAGATAAAGAAAGGGCGATACCTGTATCTAAATCCCAATCAGTTTTATATCGAAGCAAACGCAGCAAATTGCAATCTATCTACAGATGCGTGGCCTGAAAAGAAGAATCTCCAACTAAACTGACACCTGCGTCGTGCATGGTCATAGCGTCTTCTCTTCAGCCTTGTGGGTGGAGTGGGGCTTCCAACACCGGCAGTTGGGTTGTTTCAGTCTTCCCGCCCAATCGTGGTCTCAGTGAAAGCGCGTGGCAACAAATGACTTGCTCCGTTTCCAACACACAAAGACAAGAGATATCGATCTCGGCCAAAGGAATATGTCGGAAGCAGGGTTCCGGCCATGCGTCGTAAAAACCTTTTCCCTTTCACCTCCGAAGCCTACATATGCGGCGCCGTGTATGCGCGCGGCCAAAGACACCCACGAAAGTAGTGTGTACATGAACTACAGCCTTGCTAGTGGCGCGTCGGGGATCCAGGCTCAGGACAAAATCAGGTTCAGGGCAAAATCAGGTTTGGTCTGCTCGCTCCACTACATAGGCACAATCATACAAGTCGATTGCATTATTTGCCGTTTGCTATTTAATACCCGGTACCAACTGGGGGAATTTCGGTCAGGGCTGCCGAAGATCTGACCGGACCCACAATTTGATTTGAAAGAACCCATACTATATTACAAAACTTGCGTACATACCAGTCAAACAAAAAAACGCCAGAAAGCCTGCTGGACTTTCCAAAAGCAACTCCTACAGCGCCTGACCCGGCGCCATGGGATAGGAAAGAATACGTTCCCCCGGGCTTCTCCGGTGGCAATTGACATCAATTGGGGAAGTGATAAGATAGTGTGGCGCTTCTGGGGGATAAGGAGTTCGTCTGAAGTTTCTGTTGTGGTTTTTTCTGCCCGGCATTGTGGGTGCGCAGTTGCAGCTGCCGTGTGTTGAATTGACGCCGGCATGACTTGATCGTTGCTAGCTGTTTGGGTATGGACCTGCTGTGCTGTGCTGGTCATCGTTGTCGTTAGAGTAACACTGCATGTACATGTTGTTAATTTCGAGCTGTCAATTGCAGCGGCGATCAACCCTAACCCCGTATTCCAAGCGAGGAGTTTCTTTATCTATGCTTACTCTGCGGCATGATTGATGTTGTGCCGGTCCGTAGTCCAGTGGCAACTTCTATGTACCAACGAATACCTGCAGGACGAATTCCGAGGGTAAGGAGACGGGACGACTGGACTTGCTCCGTTCTGTTTTGTTGGGAGGAAGTTCTTTCTCAAATGATGATGACTGTCAATTTACAGCTGGGACCGCACTGCAGCAGTCAGACTGTCAGACCGACTGATTCCATTTTTGATTCCAGGCTGTCGGCCGGAAATAATCTCCTCGTGAGAAGAGTCAGACAGCCTCGCTCCTACACTGTCAAACGCGATGTGGTTTCATCGGCTCGATAATTCTGGGTACCCTTTTCTTTCTTTTCAGCACTTTTCTAAGCGAGCCCCGAGCTCAACTGACAAGATCGAGACGGTCGAACTGGTGGGGAGAAGTCTTAGGGTAGTATAATTACTTTTTCAGAAGAATAATTTCGGCAGGTGCCGGGTGAGACGTGAGAAGTCGCGTGGAGTAGCGTTGTAGCACGGAGTGTAGAACAAAAGTGAGTTTTTTACGTCCGCGACTACAACATCATCCCTCACTTCACGCCGTGCCGTCAACCCAATTCTACAACCTTCCCTTCGCCCCAACATGGCCAAAATCTCAAAAAAGCGCTCGCCCGGCTCCGTGCTCCTCTCTAGGAAACGATCATCCGCCGTACCCTCTACGAAGCCGTCGGCATCCCTCTCTAGTAAGGCTGGCCGCGCCTTGATCCGCACGCACCACACCCTGCAGAAGCAGCTCGCACAGGCTGTATCGCGCAACGACGCCGAGGCTGCGCAGAAACTGCGTCTCGAAATTGAGGCGAGCGGCGGGCTTGAGAAATACCAGAATGCAAGCGTATGACACTCCTCTGCATTCCACGTGCACCAGTACTACGCGTTTCAGAGCTGACGCGTACAGTTCAGATCCAGGGACAGTCCTCACAGCGCGGTGGTGACTCCTCAAAGTTTTTAATCCAGTGGTTGAATGAAGACAAGGCGGCTGCACGAGGGAAAGGGACCCTGAAACTTCTAGAAGTCGGCTCTCTCAGCCCCGACAATGCTGTCTCCAATTCCCCGCTATTCATGGTTACGCGTATCGATCTGCACAGTCAACATCCTTGCATCGAGACACAGGACTTTATGAAGCGGCCGCTACCCACAAGTGACGACGAGAAATTTGACTTGATATCGCTGTCATTGGTTTTGAACTTTGTCCCTGATCCTGCAGACCGTGGGGAGATGCTCCGTCGGACTACACAATTCCTGCGAACCCTGAATACAGAAGATCCATTGTTCCCATCACTGTTCATAGTGCTACCAGCGCCCTGCGTCACAAATTCAAGATATCTGAATGAGAAACGTCTAGGGGAGATGATGGGAAGTCTTGGTTATACCCTGGTGAAACAAAAGCTATCACCGAAGCTGATATATGGGTTATGGCGGCTTAATGATCTGGAGGCTGCATATAAGAAGACGACGTGGAAGAAAGAGGAGGTGAATCCTGGTAAGACCAGGAATAATTTCGCAGTTACTATCAAATAGATCCAGCAGCATGAGATAAGACAAAAGCCATTTGTTTGTCCTCATGGTGTTTCACACGGCACCAGACACAAATATTGGCTTATGTTGATGACGTGGAACTTTGTACAGTTCGTTTGGTTTGCATATATCATCAGGCGGACGAAAGGAAGTTGTCAGTAGACTCGTATTAGATAGGCCAGTTAGAATGGTGTCCTCTTGTGGTTGAATGTGCAGTCAGTTGATCATATTACATGCCTCTTCAAACGAACGAGAGACATCAACCAGGCACCGTTACTGCAGCCTCAAATGTAGTCTTGCTGACAGAATAAGTACGTCATATATGGCGCCGGTTTTATTATTATCTTTATCATGTTCTGTGTAGCACAGCATCTCGTAGGCTAATGAGCTATGCTATGCACCCATCTGCTTTGCATCTGGAGATTCAATTCGTCCGAACACAGTAACGTTTCATGACAGACAGCAGGGCTCCGCGGAATCTCGCAGCACACATGATGACGATACGAGGATCAAGACATCCCACGAGATGGCGTGGGACCCTTTCGACAGATGGATCGATATTATCAGTTTGGGTCAGCCGATGCAATGCAAGATCTCACACGACGGTTGGATACGCCGATATGAATTACACCACTGTCTCTCGCACTTTGACCTTGCCTCTTGCCCCACAGTGTTTATTATAATTATGTGAATCAAACCCACCCGAAAAATTCGCTTCTACGTGTTATCGATCCCAAGATTTGAGGTATTTACCGCCCGATCGATTGCCTTATCTTGTGGTTCTGGCCGCTTGTGGGGACAACAGCTATAGGTATATCAGTGCCAGTTATCAGATCTACTGTAGTATTGTTGATCGTGATCGTGTTCATACAATGTCTTATGCGAACAATTGCCGCCTATCTAAACACCGGAAGGAACAGTATCATACTGCTTTGATGCCAACCTATATCTCCAGGGATCTAAGGAGCTCTGGAGACATATTTATTAACCTCCTATCTTCGAAGTTCCGAGCTGTTAGCTTAATATATACCACCCTTAGTATGGATAGAATGCCGTTTCATAGGTTCCTGCACACATGACCACGAGGATATGCGGCAAGGATTAGCTACAGCAGCAGAACGCCACGCAGCCTATCATTTTCAGGAGTGCTGGATGGAAGTGGAGCTGAATTGCAATATATGGGGCGACAGATGCCGATGCCGATGCCGTTTAATGCAACTCGGTTCCGTGGGATGGAGACGTGAGATGGGTGGGAACCGAGCCATCCGCTGGGTATGGTACCCCCACGCGATGAAGGAAAATTACACCTACCACAGGGATGTCCATTCCCAACCCGATATCCAGGTACCTGGCTCGCTCGCGGTAAGCGCCGTGAATGGCCACCGTAACGACTATAGGAAACTGGCGGCAATCGAGACAACGACAAAGGATCACTCAGCTTTCTACATAAAGCTCGAAAAGCACGCACGGTAATGTCCGGTAACGGTACACCGGCAATGGTGAATCCTGACACAGATCCAACACAGCACACCACGCGGATCTTTAAAACCAAATAGACACTTACAGGACGGGCCGGTGCCGTACCTCGCCAGATGACGACGCCGCGCTCTGTCGTAAGCGGTTCTTCTGCGGGCGTACGAAACCCCAACAAGAGGTTAAACGATTCTTTTCACCGCTCGCCCATTGGGAAAGTGTCGTATGCCTTGTCGTATGCCCCAACTACCGCAGCTAGATATTTAGCGAGTTAAGGATGAAACAGTAGTAGCTACTTAAGTACATACGTAGTCCAGGTGTTGGTACCTCAAAATAGGATATAGCTCTCACTGTAAGAACGGATCCGGATCTTTACAGCGAAAAAATACTTCAATTTGGGAGACACTGAATAGCGAACCTTAAGGTGTGACTACGGGTACACATTCGCAAGAGAAGAGGGGGGCTAATGCTCTACTGAGACATCTCATATGATGAGTCGTATCCAGTTCTTCATCATTTGTTACCTTTGCTTTCCATTATACTCTGCATTTCGAATCCTTGAAGAAGTTAAATGGGACTAATATTGAGTCATATAATGCGTCCTTGTTGTTAATCTTTATCCCACGGAATATAGAGTATGTTAGGAGTTTCGAAATCTTTTAATGCAATATCTCGGTGATACCATTCTATGTACCCCCGGAACTCTCGCCACAACTTTTGTTGTCGGTGTAGTTATTTCCCTCATAGAAAAGAGGGACAGGCTGTCGATCCGTGGAGTACGTACCAAAACGCTCCTACTCGGCTAGTAATCCGAGTGACTAGATATGAGTGGAAGTGTAGTAAATTTGTCTCTGGAGTCGGACACTAGAGTAGGTTTCACCCATCTTGGTTGACCGGTGGCTTGCCATGTGTGTGCATTATCGTATGCCGGTGTGGTGCGGAGAAACAGTAGAGAGTACGTCTTCGTTACGAGCTAAGTGTTGAAAGTGTAATTACCAGCGCGAGTCCCGTCGTTTGAGACATACGGAGGTAGCCATGGCGAATCATTTCTTAATATTGAGTAGGCACAAATATAGATATCAACCGTGCGCTCCATTTGCATACTTCTGGTGGAGCTGGGCTTCGGGTATCTGATTGAAGTGCAGAAATAGCGAAGACCCGACCCAATCCTGAACCTGCCTGATCATGAGCAGGAACCCGCCAGGACAAAATATAAACTGTGTGGTTATAGTTCTTCTGGCATTGGACTGTACTATCCGTGTCTACCGGCACGGCAATATTGCAATCGCATACTCTATTAACACTGGATCCCAACAAAGAAGCCGTTGAATAGTAGTCCCCCAGCACATTGGATCAGATGGCCATCCGCGGCAGAGCTCTATTTTAATCTTAGGTAAGACATTATCACACCGCCAACTTTAATACAAGGAAGCCTCTGAACTCAGTGAAACCAATTGAAAGATCAGGATCTCAACGTATGATCGAATGGGTGGGACATACAGACCTAGTGAAACTTCGGTTAGAAGTTCATGGCGTAAGCTCGCCGATATGGCCCAAGCTCTTGAGCTTGGCAACTAGGTTTGAAACTTCGCTACGTTGAAAAAGCTGGGGACATTTCGTATATTTGTTTCTTTCGGCTGTGCAAGGCGCGGTGGGTTCCGTTTTCCTACATGTGCAGACGAATCCGAAAACGAGACCTGCAGACGCTGGAAATGTTATTGGTGCAAAGGTGGCGTTTTCCGACGCATCTTAACGGGAGAGTTATGCGGGTCGTTTAAGTCGTAAAACGTGAAACAGTGCGGGCCCGAGACAATGACTAAATCACCTTAAATCATACAGCCGATCTCTGCTAGGGTGGTACTTATTAAATATCGAGAAGTTCAGCCTCGCACAGTTGTGCCTCGTCTCACAATAGTCTAGTGTTGTCTATAGACTCATTAAATGTTGTGTCGGGTCGTCAATTTATCCTTAATTGGCTTGTATGTACTTGATTGTTCCAAATGGCCAGCCTGGACGGTAGCAGAGTCGTGTCAAATTCGGGTGCGGCAGAATGTTGAAGTGCTAGTAGAACGGGTGGTTGAACGAAGAAATTCCACGAGCTCGAGATTGACAAGTCCGCCGAAAGAAAGTTGCCACATTTGGAAACTTGTTTGACTGACTTTCTCATTCGCTTGACTCACTAACATACTAGAAGACTGAGTGGATTTTAGATATTGGACCACGAAGAGTTGGTATATACCCGGGAGCAAGTCCGCGTTCTGGCATGTTGCCTCTAGTTGTCTTATGCATGGCCAAACCCACTTATGGCATTGCGGTTCAAATCAAAGACCATAGTCAAACTAGGCTGTGGGGTTAAAGTGAAGTAGCTAGAGCTCGAGTGACTCCCTGTGCTTCTTGGTTCGTTACCCCCGAATAGCTAGATAACCACAAGATGACCGAGGGAAGAGGGAAATCATTCAGGAAGTGAAACCAAAGCTAGGCATATTATCTGAGCGTATTCCCCATTTACTGCTGGAACTGGGTGCTGAGATATGGTGGTTGATGTTACCTTCACTAAAACCACTATCCAGAACCGCAGTCGGTGAGCGGACGTCAGCGAAGCCAAATGAAGAAAGACATCTGCATTCTATAAAGCGTATGTATAAGGAAGACCCTCGGAGCTCGGGGCACTAGATCCCGTATGATGTAACATCGTCTGTAATTACGATCGTACGAGAATACTTCAGTCACACTCGGAATGTTCGAGATCACAATGAACGAGTGCAAGTCGGTAGATTTATATCTGTGGTACGTACATGCTAAGTAACTATAACCTTATGTGTTGCCGACAGTAAACATCAACTTGCCTTGCCAAGTGTGAAATTTGGGTGGATGCACAGCACCATCGCTGCCACCAATTGCCTGGCAAACAGAGTGCAGTATGCCAACATATTATGGATTCGGATGGGTTATCCAAGTACTAGAATCATATGTTGTCTGGAGGCGCCATAAGCGCCGCCTTGCCTTGCCTGTGCCTAAGTGTGATAACTTGCAGTAGGGTTCTAATCTCTGGTGATCGTCTCTGCGTTCATTTGCCGAGTTCGATAAAGCACCCCAATACAAGGTTCAACCTAATTATTAGCGAATTAATCTACACATACTGAATCTCGCTTGCTGTAGTTAGCTGCTGGAGCGGTCTGGGACGGGGTGGGCAGTTTTGGGTCCACTGTAGGTTGTCTGGCACCGCCGGGCAGGTTATTGACACTCCGAGTCTTTACCGGTAACTTCCATGTACTCCTCATTCGGCATTCTGCGGCTCAATCCAGTTAGTGACTAGATAGTTGTCTGGTCGTGCATAATCATTGAACATCACTCACATTCCCATTGTCACAAATTCTGGGATATCATTGTTCGGGGTATGTTGGTGTTATCGGGATAGAGGGGAAGCTGGGTACTCGAATATGGATGTTACTCGAAGCTTCTAGTGAACCAACTTCCTGTTCTAGCTAAGTACTGTAGAGAGCAAGCGTAATGACTTGGATTGTCTTTTGGATGGCACCGACTCATTACTGGCTGGACTGCTGTGATAACTTCTGATTTTCTTCAAGTGTCCGTGATGGGAAGGGAATTTGTAGAGTTCTACCAATGGCTATCTGGTTGGTGACCTATTCACAGTGTCTGAACTGAGTCTTTCATTTGGCCTCTGGTGATTCCTATTGTGGTGTTGGCTGCATCTGGGAAACTTAGAGTCTTTGTTCCCTACTCGAGATCGGCCTTAAGTCGAGATTATATCAATCAGATTTGGCGAGGCAACAGAGTATCAACAAGATCAGTAGCTTTTTGAATCTTTGACGTAGGTACAGTCTTGAGTTGGGGCCAAAGACTCTAAATTAAAACAATTGTTCAGCAGAGTAACCAAAATCGATGTCCGGTGCGAGGATCGAACTCGCGATCTTCGGATTGCTATCACTAAGTGACAGTCATATTGAATATGAGACCGACGCTCTACCAACTGAGCCAACCAGACACTTACAGCGGGGAACGGCTTTTGATGCTAACGGTATTCAAAAACAGAAACCGTCTCGAGAAGATGAATTTGCGACGGTGCGGTGGTGAGGTCTTCGGAGGTAGAATTATATATATAAGGAGTAGGAGTTGGGAAAGGCGTGGACTTGTGTGGCAGCCACGTGTACTGTGTGTTACGCCAGGGCAGGGTGAAAGTCATCCCTCAACGGACGAATCAAAATGTACAGCCCACGCAGCGAATGAAGCCCCTATCATAATTTTGTCTACGATAAATGGTCATGCGCACCTCGAGATAAGAGTGATTATAGAGAGCCAATAGCCAATTGGCCAATATAATCTTGTGGGCAGCACTAGTTGAACAAGCATGGTGGATTTTAGGAGATTTTCGAAGTCTCGAATTCTTCCTCTCCAGCATCCTTGAACAGAGCGGGTGGCTACTGAAAATTCTCCTCATTGGCTTGTTTGTGTATGCTTGGTGTATGCGGTTGATGGTACATACTTAAGTATGTTGGGACTAGCTCGTATGATTGCGGGAGGCCTTCGTGGGGGGTGTGGTACTTTACTTCAGACCAACGATAGCATCCAAGGTTACGATTCAGCAGTAGAGTGTATGGTCAAATTTTTTATTTAACACGAGAAATCTTATTCGCCGCTCTCATGCCTTGCAGGATGCATGACAATACTGCCAGCCCACTCTGAAGTTATCGCTCTCAACCATCGCCCTCTTTAGATTTCACCATCAGCTAGGTGGCGCTCAACCCAGATTACGAATAAGCTAGACATCCCACGATTACCTCCTGCCAAACACTCTATTGAAGTAAACGTCACTTTTGACTTACTACCTATGGCTATACTTAGTCCTCTCGAAATATATGTCCGGGCACTTGCTGCTCACCACGCCACGGCAACTACTTCTATCGATCACCTTCTAAGCGAAGTTACGCCATATATACCGCCCAATGGGGTTTTCGGATATACCAATTCTCAAGTGATAGAGAAAGTGAGAGAGCTGTTCCATTCGGATCAGGAAGCCCATCAGCTAGAGGTCTCCAGCCGGAACGTATACGACACGGAAATTGTGGTAAGAGAGTGGCCGTGGGATATATGGAATGTAGTGCTCCCGACATATATTCAGCCCGAGGGGTGGATTACCTTCTTCGGGAGGCCTGACAGTGATCCGGAAGGGTGGGTTACATTATTTGGAAATATCAACGACTCCGCACTGGGCCCCTCAGTATTTCCACATACGGTTGAGCTCCCTGCCTTTCGATATGGCACCCAATACCGCATTCTCTCGAGAACTCAATCGCTTCTCGAACGGTGCTTCTACAGATACTTTAGCCAGAGTGAGTCTGGCTTCCTTAATGCTATGAGCAGGTACTTATCAGAAGGAAGACACGCGCGATGCCAAGGGCTGGAGTTGCCCAGAATCCTCCGAGCTTTCGGAATGTGCACGAACATTGAGAGATGAGCTACGTTGTAATAAACTCGAGAAGACAGAAGAGAGTCTTCAGCATGTTTTTGATGATATGAATAGTATGATAGAGCTCAGGAATGTCGCAGTTCATCGAAACCACATTACTGGTCTAAAGCTAATACTGCTGTTGAGAGCTGCGACAAGTACTGCACAAGCTCTGGGAGACGAAGAGGCATTTGACGTACTGTTTAAAATCATGGCGATCGTGTGGTCGCGGCAAAACGAAATCATAGATGGCATGTGGAGAGGGGAGACTGCGTTCCGGGAGGCGATCTCAGGGAGGCCCGTGACAGTGACAGTAGCTGGAGAACCCTTGAACATTTGGGAAAACATTCGAAAAGCAGAGTGTGATGCATATGAGAAACTTGAAGACGACCTTGGGAAATTAATGGACGATGTAGCCCCCTCGCTACCGCGTACACCAGGGGGCGGACGTCAGTTCGGCATCGGTGTTACGAGGCCCCGGTCCAGTCAATGGCACAGGCGAGGTAGTCTCGGACGATACACTAGCTACCGAGGCTACAGCCGAGAAATCTTTAACCCGTAAGTTATCTGAATTCTGGTAGTTCCATTGGCATGCCTGTGAAAGCTATGTTGACTAAATGTACCAGTATAAGTGGCCCAGTCGAAGACAATGATATCTTCAAGGCTAGCGACGAATTCCTTGCTCAATCAAATGTAGCTAATGAGAGTGACCGACCCTGCCGTCCTGTCTATGGAACCAGTGGCGTTAAGGCCTGGATTCGCACTAACCACTTTCTAGTGCAGCTACCGAGCAAGACGATATTTATTTATCACGTTAATATTCGACCTGTGTGCGCTAGGGGAAAACAGACACAACAGCTATATAAACTTCTCGAGAACCATCCACAGTACCCAAGCAACTACGCCGCTACCGATTGTTGAGCTGATTGGGAGTACGGATATCACTATGCCAAGGACTATGATGTAACTTGCCTCTTTTGTAGTTAGCACCATTAGTCATCGATCGACCTTATGTCGATGCGACATGTCTCGTTACACGATACAATAGACACACCTTCGCATACGCCCGCGCACACTCGACTACTCGAGCACACGCCACCGTACAACAGGTTATGAGCCCTTGCGTTTAAAAAGGGAACCGACGATCAATTACTTCCATTTTCGTTTGTCGAGTGGAAGTCAACATCGTCACGGAGAAGCGTCTCCACAAGCTAAGCAATTACCCCGCACCCCGCCGTATTTCTGACGGCGGCCGCTGGACGTCACCCGTAGAGTCCAAGAGACTACTATAACTGACGATTGCGATACAAGATGAGTTCGACTACGATCACCATCACCAAGTTCAATGGCACGAACTATGCACAATGGGCAACCGAGATGGCCCTACTTCTCGAGCAGAAGCAAGTGTATGGAATCATCAAAGGATACGACGACAAGCCGGAAGAGCCAGCAGCAAACGCGACCGCTACAGAGAAGGCCGCTTTCAAAGACTGGATGAATCGCCATGGTGTTGCCAGATCGACTATCCTGCTCGGCATGG
>Ga0307514_10001378_pt1 | contig 30597 bp, 36 predicted proteins | sample 16_EM_MG_FD_203088 | JGI IMG/M metagenome (GOLD analysis project Ga0307514, IMG submission 203088) | Populus trichocarpa ectomycorrhiza microbial communities from riparian zone in the Pacific Northwest, United States - 16_EM | ecosystem: Host-associated > Plants > Roots > Unclassified | place... | reverse complement strand
CCTGACCCTGAATCCACCTTGATAACATCCTCTTCTTCAAGTACCTGTGCGCTGGACCACGTTCCACTCTGGCCTTTGCTGAACACCACCTGATCTCCCCTCTTCAATCTCCTGACATCGGGTCCGATTTCGGTGATCTCCCCGAGCCCTTCATTTCCGGGAAAATACAATGTCTTCTTCTCTCCGTTGACGTGGTGTTCGCGAGGAACTGGTTGGACGGTGTATGACCCGTGGACTACGTGGACATCCGAGGGGTTTATGGGAGATAACAGAACCTTGACGCTGATCGACCTCCCACTCAACGGTCCAGGAGGGGGCAAGGTCACCGCATACAATACCGAAGCGGGATCTCCGTTGTTCTCGTAGACAATAGCTCTGGTGGCCATAATTCCGAAGCAGTGACGGGAGTGGACAAAGTTGATATGCCTGATAAGTGAGGGGCTTATTGGCCCCTGCGTCCCGAGCCGCCGGACTATGCAGATCGAAAATACTTCCGCCACTGAAAATGCGCAAGGTGGACCACATTCACTTTCGACCAATGACGTAATGTGACAGATGTGACTGTCAGCCATTTTTTGCAGGAGAATGGTCAAGCGTGACACACGAGCGCCCTCAAGGAAACATAACTCCTCCTCGCAGCTTACAGCCACGATCCTGTTTAGACCTGGTTTTTGCATTTAGAGTCTGTATCAATGGGAAATAGGTGTTCCCATCTCTTTAAATGAACGGCTGGCGAGGGAGATAGCATTATACAGTATTATGACGTCGTTGGTCGAAAGTGAATGTCCTCCACCTTACACAGAGCGAATGAGAAACCAGTGAGTAGGGATAAGGAACGAAAGTAAAATCATTCAGAAAGAATCTGTACTCCATCAATATCCTCGTCCATGGGCTCCCCATCCAAATCCTCGTCTTTAATGGGCTCTCCATCCAGATCCTCGTCTCGCAGTGGCTCCCCGTCCAAGGGTTCGCCATCAAATGGTTCACCGTCTACATCATCCATTGGGACTCCATCCACATCTCCACTACCCAAAGGTTCCCCATCTACATCATCCATGGCAGCTTTCCCGTCGACGCCTTCTCCGTTCTTCTCCCCAGACGCCTCTACCTGCGTTTCTTCGGTTGCGGGCTTGAACGAACTGGCTTTAAACTTGGATTCGTAAACCTTCGTCTCCGTCTGGCCTCCTTCATGCTGTCCAATCTCCTCTATCTCCTCTGTGGCGCTCTTGTCTGTGTCTTCCTTCCCATCCAACCGGTCCCTCAGCTCCTTCGTAAACTCGGGAGAAAACACGATCCAATCCTCCCAAATCTCGACGACACCCAGAATCTGCTTCTTGAACGTCTCTGCGGTGATGCGCCCGGGGAAAGAGTGGTAAATAGTACACATATGATCGAACACGAGACCTAACCTTGCTTGGAATTCCTGCCGAAACTTCCAAGCCATAGGGAGGGGTGCCGCTGAATTGTGTAAGACGTCACAGATGAGGTGGAGACGGGCGACTTTTCGGGGCACCGCTGTTTCGGGGACGAGCAGGGAGGCGATAATTATGTCCACGACCTATAGAACAATTCTCAGTCCATTTTGAAAAGCAATAGACGGAACGAACAGACCTCTGAAGCAGCCTCGGCATGCTCCAAGCTGAATGCCATACACCTGGCCAACTCTCCCCTTCTCCCAGAAAGCGCTCGGAGCATAGCTTCAAACCTTTTCCGGGCTAGCTTTCCCAGGTGGTGTTTGCGTGTCCGCTCCCGTTCTGATTCTTCTGCAGAGTCGGTGGAGTAGATTGAGTTGTAACCTTCATCATCGAACTCTGGATTCATCTCCTTGCTACTTCGCATAAACGAACGGTAGTATCCGTGTTTGCGGTGCTTATAGAGATGAGTGTCAGCCGAGCGTGGCTATTCCCTGGTGATAGAAGAATCCATACCTTGTTGTCCGTCAGGAATGAGTATTTCAAGTTCCCCTTCTCCCTGCCCTTCAACGTAGTTTCGTAATCTTCACCCCGACCTTTGACTTCCACAGCAACAGTTCGGATGAACTCCTCAGTAACGTCATCATCGCCCAAGAGTTTCTTCTCCTCGGTGTCTTTGGCGTGTCCTCGGTCCCTCCCCCTTCGAGGAGAGCGCGACAGGCTGTAGGATCTCGACCTCTTTCTGTAGTGACCACCCCCGCGGTCTCTGTCTCTGTGGTCTCTCCTTCTGGGCGACCGAGAACGACTCGGGCTATACGAACGGGATCGGCTCCTTCTGCTCTTATACTTTCCGCCGTGTCGAGAACGAGACCTACTCCTGTTGTCTCTATCTCTGTCATTATCCCTGCCTCTATCATGAGATCTTGACCGGGATCCGGAACGTCTTCGGTCCTCCGCCACGGGATTGGCTTAGGAAAAAAAAAACAGAAAGTCAGTAAAGTGACGACACTCGAAAAGAAGACTCTTACTGTACATGGCCTTGGTACCCACGGGGACCGCTTTGCTCCAGCCCACCCTCAGGACGGATCCGCCCCAATCAAACCCATCGAATTCACGAAGAGCTTCTTCAGCATCCCGTCGTTTCATGAACGATACAAAACCACTCAAACCGCTAGTCTTGTTGCGTCGCGAGGACATATCATTTCCCGGACCTTGGGAGGCATCACTCCTTGGCCACATGATCTTGACCTATGTGAAGGCTTAGAGTTGTCGCAGGCGGATGAAATGGGAAGGCTCACTGAGCCAACTGGTCCTACGCGGGCAAAGAAGTGGCCGAGGGATTGTTCTGTCACGTGTGGAGGGAGGTTTGCAACGAAAATGTTGGTAGTCTTTATGTGGTGGCGTCAGTGGGGTGTATATTGAGAGATGGGCTTGGGACAATGACCTCTGGATCGCCACGATCCTTGCTACCACTCTGCCCTTCGTAGGCTGTAGAATCACATCAGATTGAAAACGGTATTATGCGCTTGCAGGGCACACACCTGCCAAAGCGGTGACAGACCTCCCTTGGGCTGCAACTCCGGTTAGACAATAATCCAGCACGATAAGCAAAGTTGGTGTACCGTGTCGAGAGTATTTTGCCTCACGCTCAGCCTGATCCCTATTAGAGGTGAGGCTCCTGAGCTGTGAACTGAGGACATCCTACGTGCCGTTTGATTTCTTCCAAGAAGGAATCCATAGCACGCTTGCCCTTTGGCCGTTGGGCCGGAGGGGGTGAAAGCATCTACTCTGTGGCTTTAGGATGAGGGTTGACGTGCAAAGTGAATCCGCTGACCCTTGACGCAGAACGCGAAGACATTTCGGAACGATTGTGTGTGTACTCCGTACCCCCAGAATCCTGGGTGCTCCTAACGAAACCCTTCTTCCTTCCATCGTCTCGAGTGCCTTCGAACGTCTCTATGAATTCCGCGTAAGCTTTCTTAGCGTGTTCCTCTTCCTCTTTTCGTTTCCGTTCGGCCTCCTCCTTCTCCTTTTCTCGCTTGGACTTGCGCTGAGTGCCTTGCGTGTATTGGTTGAGCTTGTATTCGTCAACCTTCTTTTGCTGTGGTTTTCATTGTCAGTTGGGATCAAGTGCACGCGTGAATGAGAATCGGAAGCACTGGAGGGGTAGAACCGTCGTCGTCGTCATCGTCGAAAAAAGCAGCCAGTCTAGACTTCGTCTTGTCCATGATGCAAAGATGGGGGATCGATCGGACGCGTTGGTCAGCGCCAGGCTGAGATACTCGGGTAAGCGACCTAAATTGGTCAGGTCCCCTGTCCATGTCCAGCTTTTAGTCTCATCTACGTCCTGCCGACGTTCACGTTACGGTTGCCAGCGGACTTGGACTCGGACACACATGTTCTCCAACTTCCGACGTTCCTTCTCCGTCTCAGTCGCCCCTTCCAACCTGGCACCCTCAAAGTCCCTCCAGACGGCAACGACAAACACCAATGACCGCTCAGACAACTCTGCCACAACGGAAATCCCCCTGCTTCCCAACCCAGTTACCGCTAAGGACATCCCATCACGGTCCCGCCGGAACGTCAAGTCGGTTCAGATTAGCGTTGGTTTCTGGGCCCACTGGACAGCGTTCAAGAAGAGGGTCGCCTCGGGGACCCCACCTTCTACTTCTTCTTCACCCGACAATAGCACTGGCACCACATCGTGTATTCACAAGCCACATGGGTCTACCCCGTGCGAGCAGGATGAACATGTGGACGTTGTAGTCGTGGACCGGGTGTGGGGCGAAGACCCGAAATGGTCGACTAAAAGCGACTCAAACCCCCCACCTGAAGCGGAGAACAAACTCGGGACCACCAACACTGATCCCGGTAGTTCTGAGGTCGATGCCGGCTTTTGGGCTTTATCCCCTGTCTTGTTCTTTTTCCGGTGGAGGATTTGGCCCCCGATCTTGGGCTTCTTTCGGTTGCGCTTTGTCGATCCCAAGTTTGAGGCACACTATGCGAAGGAGACTTGGTTCCTCAGGAAGCGGCTTGCTCTCTTCTCGGCTGTGTTCTTCGTCATAAATTGGCTCGTACCAATCATATTGATCACCCGACCGGTCACTCTCGCCGATGCAATCTTTTATTATGGTGTAGGTGGCCTTGGTCTGTCTCACACCGAGTCTAACGCTTGAATAGGTCGGCCCCGCGATTTCAATCCCTTTGGTTTTCTTGGTGATCTTCGACTATCCCCGCGACCACTCTTCCTTCTATCAGATCTACCTCCTGTTTGCAGTGTGGTCCTGGCCCGTGTATCAAGTGATTTACATGCATGTATTTTCTTTACTATGTATACCTCTTGTTCTCACACTCCCGTAGGCACCTGTGTGGATTCTGGAAAGAGAATAAGCCATACGTGATCTACGACTGTGCCCAGAAGGACTTTCTCGCCACGTTCTAGTGCGTATTCCTCTCACGTCCCCACCCATTTAAATAGGCTGATAAACCTGTCAGTTACACTTCGGCGCTCCAGACTATGGCACTTTTCGGGCTTGGCATGAATCGCTTTCCAACGACGCTGGGGTCGATTAGTTTTGTTGTCACGTAAGTGGCTCCACGCGCGGTTCTATAGTCTGACCTCACCCTGATCGCTCTTCCAGGTCTTTGGTGCTTTTTTTGCCGGTGCGACCTAAGTATGGTAGGAACGCTGCGAACGTCGTGATATTCGAGATCTTCATCCTCTACGTGCACTACGTCAGAGAGGTGGCGGAAAGGAGATTGTTCACCCTGCGTGACCAGCTCAAGGCCCAGTTCAAGGCTACTCAGAAGGCACAGGTTAACGAACGCAAAACCGCGGACTCTAAACGGAGATTGACTTCGTGGGTTTTCATCGTACTGTGTTTGGCTTTTGACCTGCTGAAGACAAGAATTCTAGATATGTCTTCCATGATACGTATTCGTATCTCCATGTCCTGAGATGGTTTGTTTTACCTCTCTTTTGATATCCACAGGTCCGAGTACCGTTGAACACAGCACGTGAGTGCTGTCGCCGCGTTTATTTCTTTCAATCGGAATCTTATCTGCACTTACTTGGCAGTGCTTGCCGTCCAGAACATGAACGTGTGCAACGCTGTAAACGAGACCCACGAGATCGAGTTCAAGGCATTGGAAGGCAGTTTGAACATGATGTCAAAAGGTTGGTCTGGATCCACTCTTCTGGAATGTTTTGCTGACTACACCTTTTCTCCTGCAGTTCTAAACGACGTACTGGACTTGTGGGTTTGCTTATAAAATGATCCTGAGATGTTACTGACTTCTGGTAGCAATCGCATGGACAGCGGCAAGTTCGAGAGCTATAACAAGGTAAGCCGCCGTTTCATCTTGTCCGCGTGTTCAATAATGACCGGTTTCATAGCCTTACGTCTTCCACCAAATCATGCGATCCCTGTTTGCCCCCCTCAAACTCGATGCGGACTCCAAAAACCTCCACTTGGTGGCAGAGCTGGACAGATCAATCGATGACGTACGTATCAACCCTTAAATTGGTATTGGTGACAATGGGTGTAATTTGTCCACTACAGGTCGCCGGTCGGGCCCTCTTTTCCGTATTGGGTCACAGTGAACAAGAGATTCAGCAGGCTATAACCAAGTATGACGGCGTCGTTTTGGGTGACGAGAACCGGCTCCGGCAGATTATCACCAACCTTGCGGGTAACGCATTCAAGTTCACTCCCGCAGGCGGAACGGTCACCGTCAGAACCAAGTTGATCATACCTTCCCCCGACGGCCCTGCCAGAGGCTTCCGAAGCGTATCATCTCCGTTCCCCAGTTCCCCAGCCTCACAGAAGTCCCCGCCAATCAGTAGATCCCACAGCCATAAACGGGGAGCCAAGGGGGGTAGCCCGCTCGAAGATAAAGGTAAAGCCGATAACAGCGGACTTTCCGCGGACCTGTTGAACCAGCACACCAACGACGATGAGAAGATGAAACCCCTCGAGAGGATTGTGGTTCGGATAGAAGTTAGTGACACTGGGTGTGGAATCCATGAGAAGGAGATGGACGAGATCAAGCTGTTCAGTGAGCTTCCAGTGGGGTCTTTGTAGGACGCCAGGTTGACATTGCGTCGTAGATGCGTTCAATCAGACCGAAGTGGGGAGGCAGCAGGGGGGGAAGGGTACCGGTCTGGGGTTAGCATTGGTTCGGCAGATCGTCAAGTTGAGTGGCGGTCGATTGGGACTCAAGTCCAAGGTTGGTGAGGGGTCGACGTTCTGGGTTGAACTACGTGAGTGAATCCCCAGGGGTCCGGAGTTCCGCAGTTAACCCAGTGGTTTTTTATTACGAAGCATTGGGTGTAGGCAAGAAAGTCCTGCCACCTGGACATGAACACCTCATATCTTCGCGGGCTGGTTCCATGGATCGACCACGTTCCCCTGAATCTTCGCAATATCACACAGAGAAAGTTCAGGTCGCCCCCGCGACGTCTACGACTCTTTTAGAACGTGCAACTACCGCTGATGGACTTATTCAACTCGTGCCGAAGAAGGTTGATGACATTCCCCAACCGGTCCCAGCCCTGAAGGAGTCCATGGAAGCCCTGAAGTGTCGGTCCTTTGGCCGACCTCCACCACAAAATCACCAACCCAAGGGCACCACGCCCACGGACGAGACAGCCAAAACGGAATCGGTTGGTGAGAAGACAGACGCCCCCTCATCTGCTTCCAAACAAGACGTTCTCCCACCGCCAAGCACGATGGCGAAGAGACCCAAACACATCGATCTTCCTAAGCTACCCCGGTTCCCTATGATGCGATCCCCCGGAGATCGTCTGTCCCCCTCTCTCATAAGGCCGCCGACCCCCGAGGGCGCTGGAAGTACGGAAATCACACCTGGATTGCCGGTTCTGGTAGTTGATGACGACAAGATGACGAGAATGCTGATGCAGCGTATGCTTGAACGGTTGAAATGTGTGGTCACCACGGCTGTGAATGGTCAACAAGCGCTCGAGCTGATCGTCGGAGTAAACGACAGTCGCAGCGTAGATACCCCGGACTCGAACGAAGGGGAATATTTCACCAGTGGTCGAGTCCCGAGCTCGAGTGTCGGTCGGGGGACAGGTTATTCGCCCACTCCAGGGACGTCGGAGAGTAAGTTCGCCCTAGTGTTCTTGGACAATCAAATGCCTGTCATGTCTGGCGTGGAGATGGTGAGGAAGGTGAGGAAGCTGGGGAGGAAGGATTTGATCGTGGGGGTGACAGGGAATGCCCTCTTACCGGACCAGGAGGAGTATCTTGCTGCTGGCGTCGATTAGTGCGATTTACCTACTTCAATCCTCCTATCGAAGCTAACAAGGCAACTTTCAACAGCATCCTCACGAAACCGGTGCGCGAAGAAAGTATAAAGAGCATGCTCTTCATTGCGGACGAACAACGGAAACCGCGGACGGTGTCCCCCACCCTCTTCGGGTCACCCGGAAACTAAAATAATCTTCTTAAGTGATCATGACCCTTCAGGACTATACACGGACAATGCCTGAAGCTCACCCCTTCCTCTTCGACGAACGCTGACCGCGATATAACTTTTCAGGGTTAAATTATTCGCTATGTCAATTCCATCGATATGTTTTCGCGCTGAACCCCACCACATTTTCACCACCCTACTTTCTTGTCAATCATCTTTCTGGTTCACCGAATGATTCCGCGAGCCACATCTATTTATTGCATATACACCGCGCATTACATCTTCTGTTCATTGTTTTCTAGGTTGCATTTCGATGTCTTCTTTCTGGTCTCGCGTGTTCCCGTCCAAACGGGCGGTCTGTATGTATTTACAGTAAGTGCAGTCCAATACTGGGTTAGGGACGTGGTATTCCCTGCATGCCACCTCATGGAGAAAAAGATCTTGGGGACTCTTACCAGAGATCATCGATCATCTGGTGCCGTCCAATGTTATCGAGTGTGGGGACGAGTACGTGTCTGTGCAGGGTAAGGCTTTGCGACTTGATGGAAATTATTGTTTCCGAGGGGTAGGAGTGGATTTCCACTGGTCGGAAACAGCATCGAAGTAGTCGTCGATGTCCATTTGACCGGTGAAACATATGCTGAAATGCATATACGGACGGTCCGTGGACTAAATATGGGAAATTTCCCGCCACATTTGCGTGCTTGGAAATCGTCATCCGCACCTTTTTAATTCTTGTCCCAGTGGCGAGTTGGCGCGCAGGAGCCAAGAGCACCCATGACCACGACCTCCCGGGCGCGCACGTTAGGAGAAAAGTACAAGTGCTTTTGGGCACCACTGGTTACAACGGGAAGATTTTTCAAGCGCACAGGGAATTCCTCCCACCAGAAGCAACGAAAGTAGCCCGGGGGCCAAGTCCAGCTGTATGAAAGGAAGCCACGAGCGACTGTTTCGAAGACCTTGAGCTTAACTGGAGATGGATAGAAGCCCGCTCGTGGGTTCAGCGAGGATCATGCCCTTGTCATTGACGTGACTCTGCGGGCTTGGCTTATCATACAGTTGCTGTGCATGATGTTTTGGAGCGAGCACGACGTGTACATCGGTGAGAGCTCTTCGTACTAGCCCAGAGCTTTTTCATCACTTGCTTATCACGAATTCCCGGGTAAAACTACGTGTATGAAATACATGAATAGAAAGCTGTAGATGAATGAGGCCATTTCATGCCTGCGCCTGAAGCTTCAAGTGAGTGGGAGTCGCAACCGGTGCTCCTTCTCGCGTCCCGCGTCGGTACCAGTCATCAGAACAGCTGTCTGACACCCCGCGACGCTTGCGCTGCCCCCACGCGTAATTCTTCCATGTATCCTGAAACGGGCCGGGTGGGTGCTGCGATTGAATGGGCTCTATTTTAAATTCCTGGATGAGGTCACAGGTCATCACCCGGAAGCTTTTGTTCCCTGATCCGTCTGCGGCTGCCTCAGCCATTCCTATCCCACCCTTTGGGTTGCTTCATTCTTGCCTCTGCCACCTCCTACCTTAACCCCCTGTTCCCTCTCAAACCGTTACACTCCGGTTCACCAACCGGCTCGTGCAAACAGCTGGCGACAGTGCGTAGATGTATTTCGCACCCGACAAGTCCCGTTCCCCGTCTGCCTCCAATTCTCAGACCCTCCAAGGAACCAACACCAACGGCCACACGCCCTCATCCGCCACCCCAATAGATCACGTTCTCCTCCCGATCCCAGTTACAACTAAACTCGAGCCCTCGGCGGCGTCTCCCGAAAGGAGGGAGCCATTATGGTTTACTAGAAGTTTGAGGGTTCATTGGATAGAGTTCAAAAAGAGGTTGGGTACCGGGACTGCGCCATCTACGTCTTCCGTTCATGACGACACCACAACGGCCTCTGTTCATGGGAAAGAACCGGTTCTTGGTCAACCAGAAGATGAAGTGGATGAAGTCGTCGTTGATCGTGAGTGGGCAGAAGACGCCCGCAGGACGACAACCAAGAGTGAGTCCGCGCATCTGCTGAATGATAGCCGACAGCTCGGTGGCACAAACACCGATCGCGAGAGTTTTGCCGTCGTCGAAGGCTTCTGGGCGCGTTCGACAATTCTCATTATCCTACGGTGGCGATTATGGCCTGCGATACTTGATTTCTTCTGGCCCCGGTTCATGGATGCCAAGTCAGAAGCCCAGTATAGCAAAGAGTCTTGGTTTTATCGGAAGCGTCTGGCTATTTTCTCTGCCCTCTACTTCATCTGCAACTGGATCACCGCGTGTGTCCTCGTCCAACAACCGGTTGTAACTTCCGACGTTATATTCTATTATGTTGTGCGTCCAGATAGTCCCTCGCATGCACAGCTACTGTCTCACAGCCTCAACCTCTGGCAGATCGCCCCGTTACTTTGCCTTCCCCTATTTTTCCTGGTCGTGTACGATTTTCCGCGGGACCGGCCGTGGCTCTATCAAACCTACCTTTGGCTTTCTGTGTGGTCTTGGCCTCTTTACACGATCATCTTCATGTAAGCCCCAGACATACGTTATCCGTGGAATTCAGCTTCAATTGGAGATAGGTATTTATGCGGATATTATGCCTCGGGTAAACCTTACGTTGTCTATGATTGTGGATCCAAGGACTTCATTTCCCTTTTCTAGTACGTTTTTTTGTTCTCCTTTGTCGTACTGGGGGCGCTCACCACTTTGCGGCGTTTAGCTACGCATCCGCGCTTCAAGCCATGGCTCTGTTTGGTCTTGACTTTGAGAGGTTTCCGGCCATGGTTGGAATGCTCACGTTCTTTATCGCGTCGGTATTCCAATTCTTTCCCATGGTTTTGAAGCTCACCCGGACTCCGTTAGATCATGCTCCTTATTCCTCCCTGTCCGGAAAGCTTACGCTAGAAATGCCGTCAACTTTTTCGTTTTCCAAGCTTTCTTACTCTACATACACTACATCAGGGAAAACGTAGGTCTCGTCCTTATCTTAATATGAAAATCCGCAACGTCTTTTTCAGGGAGAGCGTCGACTGTATACTCTACGTGACCAACTCAAGATCCAATACAAGGCGACTCAGAAGGCTCAGGTGAACGAACGCAGGACCGCGGACTCCAAAAGACGTTTGACCTCGTGAGTTTCGGCGATGCTCCTCAACATTTAAATCTCATCCGAAATTCAGATATGTCTTCCATGATATGTAACAACGTTTTTGGGAAAGGAGCATTTGAACTTATCACCGTGTTATTTCCACAGGTCCGCGTTCCTTTGAATACAGCCCGTGAGTTACAAGAACTTCCCTCGTATGGCGATCCTAACCTTCTTCTCAGTGCTTGCCTTCCAGAACATGGTCGCATACAACACGGTTTCCAAAATGCATGATGTGGAATTCAAGGCACTAGAGAGCAGCTTGAATATGATGTCGAAAGGTGTGTGCTGTGCCCCATCCGCGGCTTCCCCAATCCTGACAAGTTTCCAGTCTTGAATGACGTTTTGGACTTGTACGTGAAATCTCCACCTATGCCCTCCTCGGCTAATATCCTGCAGTCATCGCATGGATAGCGGCAAGTTTGAGAGTTCCAACAAGGTGATGATTTGGTTCTTTCCGCTCCACGGGAAACTTAACATGCCTTTGCATCAACTAGCCTTATGTTTTCCATCAGGTCATGAAGTCGCTCTTTGCCCCGTTGCGACTCGATACGGACTCCCATCAACTCCAGTTCGAAACACATCTAGACCCGGCTATCGACGAGGTCACTTCCCGAGCCTTTCTTGCCGCCTTAGGTCAAAACGAGGCGGAGATCGAAAAGACCGTCCACAACTACGAAGGAGTTGTCGTTGGTGATGAAATGAGGCTGAGACAAGTTATCACCAACTTAGCAGGTAACGCCTGCAAGTTCACTCCTGCTGGCGGAAAGATTTCGATCACTACCAAGCTGGTCATCCCATCGCCGGGGGACTTGGCGCGTAAACTCAACAAGCCGATTGTCCCGGATTCTCCAAGCGTAGGACGGGGCCCTGGTACTCAACTTTCGGCCGAGTACCTGGACTTACACAACCTCGGAAGTGATCAGAAGAGGGTCTTGGAGAGAATCGTCGTTAGGATCGAAGTTTCGGATACGGGTTACGGAATCGAACAGAAGGAAATGCATAGGACCAAACTATTCAGTAAGTCTCAACTGCAAGCCATGCTCGCTTTCCAGCGCCCTAACACCCATACAGGTGCGTTCAACCAAACAGAACAGGGACGCCAACAAGGCGGAAAGGGCACTGGTCTCGGCCTAGCTTTAGTTCGACAGATCGTCAAACTGAGCGGCGGTCGACTTGGACTGAAGTCCAAGGTTGGAAGAGGATCGACGTTTTGGGTAGAGCTTCGTATGTTATCACAGCCCGTATTCTGCGATGTGCTGCCTCATATGTCCTTTCAGCGTTAGGGGTGGGTGAGAAAGCATTGGCTATCCTCTCCGAAGACAAACCACCCCCGAAACCTCGGATACGGTCTATGGATGGAGGTCCACCCGCGGCATCCAATTCACCCGGTTCAGATTCTGTTCCTGGATCTCCTTCTGCTCCCTTCCTAGAACAATGGTCGAATCCCGATGGGTTCGTACAACTAGTTCCGCGGAACTACGATGTTCGCAATCGTAACATGGTAAACGGTCGTAATTACACTACCGGCGCTTTTGTGGCGACAACCCCAGATTCATCACCAGTCGCTGATGAGGAGATGGCGCATGCTGAGCCTCGCGAGGTCCTTAAAGCGTCAGGTAGGATTTCGTCACGGCCGCGCCACATCGACTTACCTACCACCGCTTTCGGTGACATACGTCCCAACGATCCCCAAACGCCAGGCTCGGCCTCATTGTTGTCGAACGCTAGTCGATCAACACCGATAGAGATTACGCCTGGTCTAAAAGTTCTCGTTGTGGATGACGATCGGATGACACGGTTACTCATGACCAGGATGTTAGAGCGGTTGCGTTGTGCCGTAACCACTGCAGAGAATGGCAAACAAGCGTTACAGCTACTGCTAGGTGAAGGACAGAGCGCAGATACTCCAGCGGAGGAGCAGGAACCTAACTTCCCCGCCCATGGCCAAGAAGTGCCGCGAGATGGGGTATCAGTACATTCGACCAACAAGGAGGGGAAGTTCACTATCACATTTTTGGACAACCAGATGCCAATTATGTCTGGCGTAGAGATGGTGAGGAAGTTGAGGATGCTGAGAAGAGAGGATTTGATTGTGGGCGTGACCGGCAATGCGCTCTTGCCTGACCAAGAAGAGTACTTGGAGGCGGGTGCTGACTAGTATGTTTACCTTACCGTGGGCCACTTTCCGAACAGTCTTGACGTTTTCTCTTTCGCTAGCGTCCTGACGAAACCTGTTCGGGAAGAAAACCTACGGGGTATGCTCTCAATGGCCGATGAACGCAGAAAAACGCGGGGAAGATATTCTTGTCAATCCCCACTCCAGCTACTACCGCCCGGTGATCCGGACGACTTTACATCGACCCCCGTACAATGACACCATCCATTCCCTTCATTTTCCTTGGCCTTGCCAGATTCCTCTCATTCGTTCACGGACATCAGCCACCCTTGGGGTCGATACCCCTCTCATCATAGAGGTATAATTTGTTCGAGCAATTTCCTTAGTTTCCTCACCTTTTTTCGATCACGCGAATCTTCACGATTGTAGGCTGCATCATTTCCTTTCTCCCGGACGCTTCCATCCTGGCCACACTGGTGACCATTGCACTGTCTTATTTATCTGCTCCACCGTTTTTTGTGTATCGAACTGACCGTTTTGTCGTGATACTGATTTAGCTCTCCCTTTCCTTGTATTGTAGCATTAACCTATAACATCATGCATGCGGCTACTCTCCGCGCCCCGAGACACCCACACAAGTGCACCCCCATACTTTCCTGTGTATGCATAGCGTGGTACGTTGTTGTTCACCCATCATTCTGGTGTAACTTAAGTCCCACTTCAACGAATTCATTGCCGTCCCTACAATATATCGTGATCAGAATTACATCGGTTGGATCTGTCGAGTCCGCTATCCACGCCACGGAGCGTTGGGCAAGGCCGACCAACTGCCGGGTTGTCCGCGAATCTCTGTACATAACAACGTTCCCATCATCCCTTCCCAAGTAACCTGTATTCTCGACACTATGAGATGCGTCCCGAAGTTTGCCCTTTATTCGTTCCATGGCGCTGGAGAGGATTCAATATTCATGTGGGGTCAAACGAAGGGGGGCCGAAATGACTGACATATGTGTCGACTGCAGCTTATAAACCACATCCCCATCGTTCGTCCCGATGTTCGGCTTGTCCAAACATCTCAACAAGGCGTCAATCTGTTCCTTCGTCACAGAAGACTTCCTCTGACTGGTCAGGCGGATACATTGTCGGAGGGACGGAAGCTTACCTCGTGCTCTGATAGCAATGTTTCAGCAGATTGCTTGAACCACCAAGTAGTTTGTCAATCCTGAGGTCGAAAGTATTGACGAACAGTCTTACGGTCAGTCTTCTGAGTTGGTGGGATATCGATTGTTCTGGTGACGTCTGTTGTGACCATATCAATGCCAGCTCGGGCGCTGCGTGGTTTCCACTCACCGCCTGTTGTCCAAGTGGTCCGAAAGCAGGTCGTAATCTGGGGTGTCCGCTTGGGCCCGAAACCCCTTGAAAGGGGAGAGATATGACTGTAGGGTGGAGGGAGGACACTATCTGCAAGATGGAGGCGCCGAGAACATGCAGTGTATATTTATGACGCCCCCCCCATCACAGCGTCAGATCCAGCACTGGCGTGCACTGGTATGGACTATTGCGGCGGTGACACCCTACGGGAGCGACGAAGAACCATAGTCACTGTGAGGCTCGGTGCTTCAGATCGCTGGGACTTGACTCCGACGACCAAAGACCGAGAGATCTGTGTGGCGCACAGGTTGTGAAGCGGAACCCGAACCCAGATAGAGATAACACTGTGCAGGAAAAATTGGTAAAAGATTCGGGAGTTGTTGGAAAGTTTTGTTTCCTAACGGTTGGTAGAATTTAACCTACGGTTGGAAAAGCCAACCCCAGACCCCGAATCTTTAACCAAATTTCGTACAGGGTCCCAAAATGGGCGCCTACTGAGTTGGTTAAGGATTATCCAGGAAATCCGATTTTTACCAACAGAACCCGAATCTTTTACCTGTTTTTCTTCCAGAGTAAGACAACATCCCGCCATCGCATGTTCGGTGCACGGCGAAGAGAATCGCACTCGCCGCGGTCTTGGCGTTGACCGTTCGAACCCTGGAGACGCATGCTCGACTGGTCAACCTCCTTTTGCATGCTTTACATATTGACGTCACCGCGCTGAGCTTCTTTATCCGTTTTTCGCCTTCCCCGATCGGAAAACCTCGATCGTTGACTGTGACGATGGCCGCCATCTCGTCCATCCGGACTTCTGGTGAAAAAATTGAGATTGTTGACCAACTCCTACTTCCGCATACCCAGGAATGGATTGAGATCGACACCATCGAGAAGGCATATGAAGCTATCAAATCCATGAAAGTGCGTCACGCATCCCAGGACTCCAGGCTGATTTATCTCCTTCTCTCGTTGGACCTGTGTAGATTCGAGGGGCACCGGCCATTGGTTCCTTGGCTGCTCTATCAGTAGCCTTATATCTCTCCGCATCCTTGGCTCAAGATCCCCGGCCGGATTTCCTGGCCTCTCCGCTCGAGCTGAACAACCACGTAAAGCCTCTCCTCGATCATCTCTTCCTTGCCCGACCTACCGCGGTTAATCTGGGTGCCGCCCTCGACAAAATCAGAAAAGCTCTGGATGCAGGTGTCGATTCGAACTCTCCCGTAGAGCAGGTTGTTCAGGACGTGATCAAGACGGGGAGGGCCGTGCATGAGATCGACGTCGGCCAGAATAAGGCTATGGGAAAATGGGGCGGGGATTGGATCGCGGAGACAGTAAAGGAGAGCGGAGGGTCTGGAGGTGGGCTGAACCTGTTGACGATTTGTAATACTGGAAGTCTGGCTACGTCGGTGAGTTCCCTTCCCTGACTTCATGTGAATGCGAAGGGTGGGGAGAGTTGATTCCGTTCTGTGTAGGGTTACGGGACCGCCCTCGGTGTCATAACCTACTTATTCGAATCTCGAAAGTTGGACAAGGCGTATTTCACCCAGTCGACGCCGTACCACCAAGGCTCCCGGTTCGTCTCCGGCTCCATCCATCAGTTGATATGAGTAATTGAGGGGATCGAGGCAGTCTCACCGCCTTGGAACTCATAACGCTCGGTATCCCTTCCGTCATGGTTTGCGACAGTATGGTCGGATCGTTATTCCAACACCACAAAATCGACGCCATTGGTATGGGAGAAGATACTCGATGTGACATTGGCTGACGTGGTTTCCCCAGTCGTCGGTGCAGATAGGATCGCCAAGAATGGCGACACCGCAAACAAGGTTCAGAAATTGTCCAGGGTCACTTGTGGCGGTTCGCTGAACCTTCTCCGCTACAGGTTGGGACGTACAACGCGGCTGTCCTCGCCGCAAGGCATAGAATCCCGTTCCTGGTCATCGCACCTACCAGCACGATTGACCTGAGTACGGCGGATGGGTCCGGGTATGGTCCCGGTTCGATACAAGAAATGTATTCACGTGCTCATCATTCACCTCCTTCAAAATCCAGAATTCCCATCGAACACCGACCACCCATTGAAGCGCAATTGGTGCGAGGCGCACGGTATCCTCCTACTCCGAATGCGGATGGAAAGTACCCACAGGCGACGGTGATGGTCACTCCCTTGGAAATGAAACCAGAAGGGGTTTACAATCCCAGCTTCGACGTCACCCCGGCCGAACTCATCGCGGCGATCGTGACTGAAAAAGGCGTCGTGGTGAAAGAAAATGGGGTGTTCGATTTAACCACTGTGTTGTAGATTTATTCACAAGTGCCTGGGGGTCTGGAGAAATGTATCTAGCGGTTGTACAAACGGAAAACAATGGATTGGCTGGCCCATCACAGTTCCGCTAGTACTTATTGACGCTGATGAGCAGTGGGTCATCGGCGCTTCACCCTCCCTGAATCACCGTTTCATGCCATTTTCGGGCGAAATAGATACAGACGCAGTGACACATCGCGCAGCACAAACGGGGCGTCTACGGCCCAACTCCTCTGCTCAACCATGCCACCATTGGACATTGATGAGAGATACTCGTTCAACCAGGTTCGGATCCGTGCCTTGAAAGAGCTCGCCAAGATGATCCTCGTGCCGCCATTACTGTTGAACGTGGTGACTAGGACAACTCAGACTAACCTAGGGTATTGGGCCGCGCCGTGTTATGGGCTCGCAGTCGTTTTTGGTGCCTACTTGAGGACTTGGTGGCATGACTACTTGCAAGGGAGGGATGCGAAGAAGATTGCGGGGAAGAGGACAATCGGGACGATCCCTCGGTGAGCACAGGAACCACCATGCGGTCACACCGAGTTTTCGACCAATTCGTTCTGCTTCCAGAGTGAAAGGAAAACTTCCTGGGAATGTCGATATCATTGTTCGCCTGTTCGCCAATAACGACTCGGGTTACCTATACGATCTATTCATGGAGCTCTTCGAACAATGTCAGTCCACGACCATCAACCTTCGAATCTTCGGTATCGACAAGGTTGGTGCTGGCCAGGCCCGCGAACTCGGCCTGTGTTCATGGATCTTTAGTATGTTTCAATCGATGCTGAGCATATCAAGTATGCCTTGGGACCTGGATTCCGTCACTTCTCGCTTGGAAAGTCGAGGAAGGAGCTCCTGTGAGTTTTCCCCTTTGTTACTTTTGTTGTGAAGGTTGGTTAACCCTGCTTAGGGAAAACTTACTTGGTGACGGTATGTTAAATCGCGATGGTGATCTATGGAAGACGGTATTCGTTTCAGTTCCGTCGCACCTAACCAAAAGCTCACGAGATGGGATTTACAGCAACGAGCAATGGCTCGCCCGTTCTTTTCTAATGACCGAGTACGCGACTTCACGCTCTTTGACAAATACGCGCAACGTTGCATGTCTATCTTATCTGAGTTGGAACCCGACCAAGCCATAGATGTAGCGGATCTCACGTGGAGGTTCACCACCGACACTGCTTCCGAGTTCCTCTACGGTCAGACTCTGGACACGTTATCCTTCAGCGAGGGGGATGGAGGATTCAGTTCGTTTATCGACGCATTCGCTGAGATCCAGGATATAATATTCAGGAGGAACTCGTTTGGAACACTTTGGCCGTTGACCGAGCTGCTTGGTGATACGGCTGAGCCTCTTGGGAATATCATCAAGCGGTTCGTGGATCCTATCGTTCAGCGTGCGCTGGAACACAAGAAGAAGTTGTTAGAGAAGGGCCAGGAGGTCGAACCCGACCAATGCACCTTCTTGGAGTACCTTGCATGGAGGAATGACGGTGAACATGTTTGACCCGCACGGTAGAGAGACCCCCGGAGCTGACCTGATTGCGTAGATGTGGGCCTTATCCGCGACCAGCTAATCACCATTCTAATTGCGGCGAGGGATACCGTGAGTTGATCTCAGCTCGTCGGGGCGTATCGTTCCTGAATGGAATCCTCAGACTGCCGCATTGATTACATTCACTATCTATATGTTCACGCAACATCCAGAGGTCGCGACCAAGGCTAGGGCTGAAGTTTTAGAGCGCTTTGGACCCAATGGTACTCCAGGTCCTGATGAGCTTAAAAAACTCAAGTACCGTAAGAGCCATTCGCTGCCGTTCTCCTTGCCCTCTGTCTCACAGCCCATAAAGTACAGGCGGTATTCAACGAGACCCTCCGTGTATTCACGCCCTTACATGCGAGCATGCGGGAATCCGGGTCAACGGGGATATTACTTCCCCCTTCCGATCCTACCTACCCACGGGGGCCAATGTACCTCCCACCTTCGTCAACGTTCGTCTACCTCTCCTTTTTGATGCATAGGAACCCTGCGCTGTGGGGTGAAGATGCTCATGTCTACGATCCCGAACGATGGCTTGATCCCGAGCGGTCGCAAAGGGTGACGGCCAACCCGGCAATCTTCATACCGTTCAGCGCGGGTCCCCGATTGGTGAGACGGTTGTGTCTGCTGATGGTGTTTGGTCTATAACATTGATCTCCTGGATGCCGGTCTAGTGCCTGGGACAGAATTATGCGTTGAATGAAGCTTCGGTTTATATGATTAGGTTATTGCAACGGTTTGAACATTTCACGCTTGCGGAAGACAAACAGCTTGCCCCACCGTGGAAAACGAGACCTCTGCCGACCGGGACCTCCACGTTTGGGCCGGGATACCCGGGTACGAAACGGAAAGAGGTTGAGAAAGTGTGGTTGGGAAACCACGTTGTCATGTTTTCCAAGGTCCGTGGTAGCCGCCAAGAGGCTGTCTTGGGTTTCTGATCCATCTTTCCGTTACACAGGGTGGAATCTGGGCACGGGTTCGTAAGGCTTCAGAGTGATTCTTTCGACTTTGTATCCATTTTTTTGTGGTCGTCACCAGCCGTCGGGCCCGCGTCGGGGGAATGCGAACGAGAGACGTAACTGGACAAACCTTCACTGGTCATTACGTGTATTCGTTTGTTTGAAGTGATGACATCGGCAGTACCTCAACTCCTTTTCACTTTGATTTTCTGTTTCCGGCGTCCCTGCGGTGTGGACCATGAAATATTCTGTTGAAGACTACCCTTGTTATTGGTGAGACACTCCAGGAGGGGCGCTAGCGTGGGGTCGGGGAATGGATCCACAACCATTTTCCCAAAATGGCAATAGCTATCTCCGTTGCTTAGAGACCTCGTCGCTCATCCGAGTTTTCTCGCATGGTCTTGCCGGGTATTTTCTGAAGATCGCACGCTGGATTCTTCGAGCTTTAAGAGAGAAACAGACGAACGTCATGAGAAACTTGCAAGTTTGATGAGGGCTTGTGGCCAACCAGGCCCAGGGCCAGCCACTGAGCCTAATCTGAGTCTCGCAACCAGATGTCTCGGCTATCTTTGTTTGTTCCCCGCCCCTTTTCATAACAGCGCTCTCTTTCTTTCAGTTACTCCCATCATCCCTACATACGCTCCTTTCCACACCGGCATCGTCATGAAGCTCCTCTCAACCTTCGTTCTTCTCGCAGCCCTCTCCGTCTTCGCCGAAGCAGCATCTCTGCACGACCACGTCCATCGTTCCAACAACCACAACAGCATCTCCCGCCGTGCGAACAACAACACCCGTAGATGCAAGCAACGTCCTGTTGGTATTTTTTAAGAATCCCCAATTTTGCAAATTCTCACCAGTGCAACAGCATCAGGTTAAAACTGACACAAAAACCGACCCCGGCACTGACAAGCCCAAGAAGGACGCACCCAAGAAGGACGTACCCAACAAGAACGACCAGCCAACTAAGGATGTCCCTAAGGATCAACCAAAGAACAAAGTGTCCAGCAGCAGCAACACCAGTGGTGTCATCAAGGTTCAGGTTCCCAGGTGCGGACCTAATGGTGCCACTAGTGAGTCCTTCTCCCCACCTCCCGCACAATTTGCGTTCAACCCTGAATCCTTAACAGAGGATGTCACCCATACCACCGGTCCCAATGGATCCATTGACTGGTTGAACTGTGGTCTCGAAAATGGTGGATGGAATCCTCCCTTCGTCCACATCAATGATCTCATTACCGTGGACCTCGACGCCGCTATCGCCCAGGGCGGTCCCTTCACTAAATGCAAACCGTACGCTTGGGCCTTCAAGCAATCTGGTGGCCAATTAGGAAGTATGTTTTGTTTTCAATTTGACGCCACTGCATGGATGGAATTGACTTTCAAACGTTCATCTCCAGTTTCTCCCATCATCTTGGCTTCGATCGCTCTCCAGGAGAGTAGTTGCAATCCCCACACCGTCGGTGGCAATGGCGAACAGGGTCTCATGCAGTTGACTAAGGACAAATGTGCTCCTGGTGTAAACTGCCAAGATGTCGTGTGTACCATTTGCCCTCTTTCCGTGGTCAATTTTACTTGAACTCTATGTGATGCTTTCAGGGCTACAACGTTCAAACCGGTGCCAAGTACTTCGCTGACCGTCTCGCTAAAAACGGTGGTAACTTCTTGTTGACCCTTGGTGAATACAACGGCTGGGAGAAGGGCATGGACCTCGTGAGTATTTTTTTTGCTACTGGCCACATCTTGAGCAGTATTCACGATAACCTTCTCCAGGGTTACGCTACTCGCATGCGCTATACGCAATGCCATGCGCAGAACAACGCGGACTAGTAAGTGTTCCATCATTGAGATCTCACTCGAGGTCTCTAACGACCACGCCCAGTCTCTTCCAGACCGCCAACGGTTGGCTCTTGAACAAGGACGCCTATTCGTTACGTCTCGGCAAGTACTTTAACCTTGACGGCTGTTAATTCAGGAAAGAATTTTTGTTATCGGTTTCGTTTGGTGTTCACGGTTATCATTATACCCGCGCGTTGATACGACCGCCTACGCTATTTCTAGCGTTCTACCTTTTTTTTTAATGTTACATTCGTGGTGACGCTCTGCACCCGCATGTTGATTGAGTAGTTATAATTATCGCATGAATCAAACGCATGGCCGGATTCCTGCGACGGACTTTTCTGTGAGGCTGTCTGGAGTTTTGGGGATGGACGGGGGGGGGGGGAATCCTTGGAAGTGGATGATCGGAATGCAAACGATACGCAGTTGACCGGCCATCCACCTTTGTTCCCGCCCTCGTGTTTCTTAACTTCCCTTCATCTCGTGAGGACTTGAGTGCGTTCATCCGTAATGAGTGACTCTGAGGCTTCCTCGGCCGGCGGAGAATCGACACCGCCCTCATCCGCCCCCTCTCCAGAGCTTTTGAAGCTCACCCTTGCGGAACTCACAGAGGAGAACAAGGAAAAGGCTGCCAGAATCAAGGCGGAAGCTAACAAGGCCTTTGTCGGTGCGTTTTTATCAAGACACCCTTCCTTTCACCAGAAATCTACATCTGGCTTCCCCCGCTCTCGAGTGGAATTTTAGACGCTAATTTTTTCTCTCTTGAATATCTTTTCTTTGCAGCTCACGAGTTTAACAAGGCTGCGGATCTTTACACACAAGCTTTGGAACGTAACCCATTCGATGCTACATTGTGGTGTAATCGGGCGTACACGAGGATCAAACTGGAAGAACATGGATATGCATTAAGCGATGCCAGTACGGTTTTTTTTTTCCTTGGTGAAACACCGAACCTTCGTACACCTCAATGTTAATCGTCCATTTTGTTTTCGCGGTTAGCCAAGGCGGTTTCTTTGGATCCAAAATATGTCAAGGTACGCACACCCAACTCGAGACTATGATTTTTGTGCCCACCCATTCACGCACGCTATACATCTCAGGCTTACTTCCGGTGCGCATCTCTCGTGGCCATTTCTTCTTGGGATCCAAGTCCTTAACCTCGATGTAATCTACGGCATATATTTCCAGACGGGCTCAATGTCATCTTCAAATGCTCAAACCCCAACTCGCCGTTGGAGACTTCAAAAAGGTCCTTGAGATCGAACCGCACAACAAGACTGTCAAACAGCAACTGGAAGCGACTCAGAAGCTAGTACGGAGAGTCGAATTTGAGAAGGTGGGTCGACACCGGGACTTGAGGACTCTGTGATTATCTGATTACGCCCAGGCGATCGAACGTGAAGAGGAGATGAGCGCTGTGCTGCGGTGTTTGGAAATTATCGCGGATGGTTAGACTGATCTCAATATTCCTGCCTTTGACACCCTCTCATTCTGTGACGTAGGTGGATGTGAACTCGACAACACGTATGCCGGCCCACAACTTCCAAAGGACACCACGACCGGAAAATACACCATCACCATTGAGTTTATCCGAGAAATGATAAAACTGTTCAAGGACGGCAAGGCCCTCCCGAAACGGTACGTGTGGGAGATTACCCTTGGTGCCTACTCGTTCTTCGAGAAAGAGCCGAGTCTTGTGGAGCTGACGCTGGAGAGTGGGAAGAGTATCGATGTGATTGGAGATGTCCATGGTTAGTTTGATCTTTGTCTCAGGTTCCAAACCTACGACTCTTTTCCCAGGGCAATACTTCGATGTTCTCAAACTGTTCCAACTGACTGGTGAACCGACGGAGAGCCATGCTCTGTTGATGAATGGTGACCTCGTTGATCGAGGATCCTGGTCAATAGAGGTTATCTTGACTGCGTTTGCTTTCAAATGTACGTTCACCTTTGAAAGTGCTATCCCGGCCGGCTTGACGCAGTGTATAGGGTTATACCCGACGGCGATGTATATCAATCGTGGAAACCACGAGACGAAGGACATGAATCGTACGTATGGCTTTGAGGGTGAAGCCAAGCACAAACATGGAGAGCAGACCTACAAGGTGGACCCAATCTTACCCCATCGCGGGACGATCTTCCCCACTGACCATCAGACCCTACCTCTAGCTGTTTGCCTATGCATTCACAGCAAGTGTGTACAACCGACCTCACATTTTTGTGACACAGACTGACCCTTTTTTGGCATCGACTGATCGCGTTCCTTAGTGCCGTTAGCGACCCTGATCTCCGCAACGAAACCCCCTGTCCCGTCACCGCGAGATAAGACAGTCATCATCGGACCTGATGGAAGGAAACGGTACTTCGTGGTCCACGGGGGTCTGTTCAGCAAGGACGGTGTGACATTGGATGATATCAAGAAGATTGAGAGGATTGGCCAACAGCCTGGTCAGGAGGGACTTATGTGTAAGAGAATCCGTCTCTTGATTGACGTTATTAGCCACTGATATTTTTTCTTGGGCGGTTTAGGCGAGGTGAGCGAGGAGCGTGGCACCTGGATCGGGAAGAGAGGAGCTGACGATTGCCTAGCTACTGTGGACAGATCCTCAAGATGCTCCTGGACGAGGACCAAGTCGGAGGGTACGTGAATTCGATCCAGCTCTCCTCCATCCTGGACCTCTCGGACCAAATCCTGACCGATTGGTCTACCACAGGGTGTGGGTATCGCGTTCGGACCTGACATTACCAAAAAATGGTGTACGGAAAATAAAGTGTCGGCGATCATTCGCTCTCATGAGGTCCGACAAGGTAGGATCCGTCGGTGTTACGCTCCTCGACTCAATTGTGCTGATGTCTTACTCTTATCCTTTACTGCATCCGCCCATCTCGTATCTTTTTTCCTTGTGATTGACCATTCTCGGCAACATAGATGGGTATACCATCGAGCACGACGGTTTGTGTATCACCGTAAGCGCAAGGTCTTTGACCCGTTTTGTGGAGTATACTGAATCACGTTCTACTCGTGTACTACTGCATCGGTCTCTAGGTTTTCTCCGCTCCGAACTATGTGGATCAGAGTGGCAACCTGGGCGCATTCGTGAGTTTGTGTTCTTCCGCTTGATCCTCTCTTGACGTTCCCACCTTCCCCATTCTGGCGCATCGTTTCCCGGGGCGTGCTGACATTTTCGTCTGAAAGATCCGGATCGATGATGCAGGAACGATGGATTTCATCCAGTTCGATAAGCAGTGGCACCCTCCACTCAAGCCCATGCATTACGCGCATGGCGGTCTGGCCAGCATGTTGATGTGATGTGGTCACGGTTTCGTGAAATTACGTTCTACACATATGTCGGACCTTCTGGTGGGGAGATTGTGCGTGTACTTGTACAGTGGCCATACGGTAATCTACCAATGACCAGCGTGCACTGCCTGGGTTTTCAAAGTAATTTTGGTGTAAACTACTTCTGCAGCGCGGTTCCAACGTGTTTTTTTGGATATAAAAGCGGCCTAGTGTTTTGTGGAGGGGGGCCTGGAACACACTGTGTGAGATTGTCGTTCGGGTTGATGAATTGGACCAGAATCGAGGGTTATTGCGGGGGACATATAGTACGAACGTTAACGGTGGCGGATTGCACTCCCACGTCTCCGACGGTGATTCACGCATGGGACACGGTTTACCACACACCTTGGTTGTTCCAAAAGTCTGCCGTCCCCTTCTGATGTGATTGACTGGAACCGACGAAGGTAGACAGTTGTACTCGCAGAAATGAGCCACAAACCCATTTGGCTGACTTTCTTCGGTGGCAGTCGGTGGCCGAACGTCCAACTCTTATCAGTGTGGTCATTCCTCGGGTTGGACCCTTCCGGGTTACTTGTCATTCATCTCTTGTAGCTTGGGAAACGGCGTCGACCGGTCTGCACCGCCTCAAACCTCACCCTCCAAGGCCGCGTTCCTGATCCTTGTCAGCTTTCCCACATGCATTCATTATTAGTCTCTTCACGTCAAGCCCGATTCAAACTAGCTGACTTAATTGCCCACCAATCGACCGGGACGCCACGTTTTTCCAAGTTTTTGACGTGGCATTCGCGTCGTTGGGCGGTTCACGAGTTTTGGTCCTCTGAAAAAATCTCTCAGCGCTCTGTTTGATTTGTTTGGTACACCTGTTTGCGGAAACATTGAACGCTCCACGTCTGGTAAGCTCTCGCTGCGGTTCACTCATGCCGTCAGTTCTGATCGGTTTTTCATCCCAGTAGGATGTCATCCCCGGTGTTGTCAACGTTAATGAGACGGATACTCGTCCCGGCGCGGACGCTATCCTTCTCCAGTTCGCCGTTGGGTGTGTTGAGGGAACGATTGAGCGGCGAGATCGGATCAGAATCGGCCAAGCTAGAACTGAAATGGATGCGCGAAGAGTTGAGAACGCGCAGGACTGTAGCCCCTCTCAAGGGAAACGACTTGGAGTGGGAGGTTGAAGAGTTGGGGAAAATGGTGGACAGACGCCTACAGGGTGAACCTCTGCAATACATTCTCGGTGGGTACGGCACGAAATTTCTGCCAAGACTTGTAGGCGTCACCGGGGCTATCCCTGAAACGGCGGGGAGACCTATGTAACAGTATGACCCTACCTTCCGCTCTCGTCACCACTTCTTGATCGCAGAGCCCATAAACTGACTGAATACACGGTTTCAATCTTCACTTAGGTAACCAACCGTTTGGCCCAATAGTGATCAAGACGCGTGCACCGACCTTGATCCCGCGTCCAGAGACCGAAGATTGGACGATTCGTTTGGCATCTGTACTAGAGGACAGATTTCCCATGGGGAATGGAGAGCGAAAGGTACTCCGGATGCTTGACTTGTGCACCGGTACTGGATGCATACCCATCCTCCTCAGCCACTTACGGCGACAAGCTGGGGGGATCGCCATCGCTTACGGGGTCGATATCTCCACCGACGCTGTGTCCTTAGCTCGAGAGAATGCAGCCGATCAATCGTTAGCCCCTTCAAGCGGACTCGACTGCGTTTTCTCTTACAACGACGATCTGGAGGCAAGTACAGAAACGGGCGAGCTCGGTGGTCGGCCCAATCACGGCCGTGGGAGAGCCGACCAGATTGCTACCAGGGTAGCGGATGGCGGTGGTAGATCTGCGTTGGGGGTGATGCGTGCCGATATCTTGCAAAAAGAGTTCGTGCAGATGATACTCTCGCGAATGGAGCCCCCTTTTGATGTGGTTACGTCCAACCCGCCGTATATCCCATTGGCCGAGTACGAGCGACTGCCGAATTCCGTCAAAGAATGGGAGGACCGGAGGGCACTATTGGGAGATCTGCCCACGCACGAATCCGGGTATGGTTTAAACGGTCGAGGGCTGACGTTCTATCATCGAATCGCCCAGATCGTGTCTACTGACGGCATTCTCGCTCCCAATGGCGTCGTCGTACTTGAAGTCGGACACGGGCAGGCTGAACAAGTTGAGGAGATGCTTGTTGACACTGGGACGTTTTCGGCGACGGAGGTGTGGAGAGACCCGTGGGGTGTTCCGCGGGCCGCTGTTGGGTACAGATAGCGGGGAATGGGTATCGGACCGTTGCTTTGACGATTGTCCGAGGACGAAGGGGGATTTAGACGAGGATAATTTTACAATGTGTTTTCAAATTTCTGATAATGCAGCCGGGTCTGCAGTCGGATAGACGGTCCTTAGCGGTCATTCTCACCTTTTATTGATCCTCTCAAGAACTTGATCATGCAACACAACCTGCTATCACCAGCCCTCCCTTCTTCTCCAACAGAAATCCTCAAAACTTCCTCTCCTCAGCCCCTCCCACCCCCCGTTCACCCCGACTCGGCAATGACAACGACAATTACCACCACCACCACCACCGTAAAGCGCAAGCGCGCCGACATTCCGGACTCGGCCAGTGTCACCAAACCAGTGGTAAAGAAGAAGAAGGCAAACAGGGCTTGCATACACTGTCAAAAAGCTCATCTGACTTGCGATGATTGTCCGTCTTACGTCCCAATTCTCTGCCCTAAGTTTTTTCGAGTGTGCTCACAACGTGACCTTTCCTTCTTCCCACAGCAAGACCCTGTCAACGCTGCATCAAGCGTGGTATGCCAAGTGACTGTGTCGAGGGCCACCGAAAGAAGGCCAAATACCTCCTCGACGACGAAGAGCTGGGTCCGTATCCGTTTTCCCTATATCTCGCCAACCGGTGACCTCATAGTCTCACCTACCCCGCACAGAAGTTCTCCAACGAGAAAAGAACGCGAGACATGGAAAAGGCGCCAACAACTCTCTTAAGAAGAAGCAGACTCCTCGGTTGGAGGCCCAACAGCCCAGGATAGTCTCCCCAGAGCCAGTCCAGATGGCCCAGACTGCCCCAATCCCTACTTGTTCGCACGCCCTTCCCCGTTCGTCCGAGTGCCCATGATCTAACACCTGATTTTCGACGATCCAGCGGAACCGTATGCGGCTCCAGTTTCTCCCATGTTCCCATTCACCACCACCACATATACATCGCCCTTTGACCCCAACTCCTCCTACTCAATGTCGCCCGGTTTCTCCTCCTTTGGCTCATCCTTTGGGTCAGAGGCTGCGAATCTAGAGTACTCCATTCTCTCAGCGATACTAGGCAGTACAAACAGCCCGTCAGAGAGCGACCGCGGCACTTCAACCCCCCCTCCCTCAATCCCCACAGCCCCGATGACAGGCGAGCCCCCCTCACCAAACTTCACTACCTCCGGATGGTCAGAATACTCACGTGAGCAGACGGGTGCGTACCTGTTTTCCAAAACCGTTTTGTTGGCTTGCTGATCAAGCCGTCCTGCCAATTTTCGTCGTGCGGACAATTTGACTCTGATTCCAATTTCTCCGTCTTTCCTCCGACTGCCATCTACGCTCAAGCAGGCCTAACATCTCCTAACAATCTCCTCCCATATCCCCTCGTGCATACCGCACGCTCTCCCCCCAACAACCAACTGCTGCGTTACGTTACCCCATGCACAAGGACTACACCGTCGACCTTCCAGAGCAGCTCAAGCATCATCAATAACCCGGTTCCCAAATCCGTGCATCCGGGCACAGCCACCGCATCACCCGTCCCGTCATCGGCTTCTTTGCCACACACATCATCGTCATCCGAAGATGACCTCTCTACAGCCAACGGGTCGTCATCGGGAGTCGCAACGCATCTGGGATGTCGAAACAAGGTCTACGAAAACGTGACCAAGAGTTTCGACTATACTGAAGGATACCACTTTTTGATGAAATTCCTCGTTTCGAGGTCAGTTTTCGTATATCCCGCTCCCACGCATTGATCACCAGTCCCATCACCGTGTTCTACTCTTGGCTCCAACCCCCCAAGCGTCAGATATTGATGTGCCCCTGTTTTTTTATAGGTTCGAGAAGAATGACATCTTGAGGATAGTGAGGGCCCTTGCTATTGTGAGGCCCTCGCTGATCGCCCTCCAAATGCCATTATCAGAAGAAGATGAAGTTTTCGTTGAAAAATGCTTCCAGCGTTCACTATTGGTAAGTGTCACGTGGCCTGCACGGTCCCTTTACTCTTTTTTCCTGCGGCTAACCACGTGTTTTTTTTTTTCTGTATTACAGGAGCTGGAGAAGCTGATCTCTTTCAGTGGTACCCCGACCTGCGTGTGGAGACGAACGGGCGAAATTTGCCTTGTTGGTGACGAATTTTGTTTGTTGACGGAGTGGTCTAAAGACGAACTGCTCGATCCTCACGGGTCATCAGTCTCCGAGGACAACGCTTCGTCGGCGGATGAACACGCTGCTATCGCTGGGTGTCGAAAGAAGTTTATTTATGAGGTCAGTTCACACGTCGCAAGCCCTGAAAGCTTGCGGTTTCAGATTCGATCTTTAGTTACGTCTGAGTGCATATTTTGTCTCCCCTACGCATCCGGTGTACCCGTGCGATTCGCCTTTCCTCTTTTGACTCGCTTCCGCTTTCCCTTTCCATCGATTCTGAGTACTGATCTGGCCTTTTTTCCCTTTATAGCTATTCGAGAACCAATCAGTGGTCGAATACTGGGAAAACTTTGCATCCCATGCATTCGAGAGCACGACTCAGTCTGTCGTATCCCATTGTGTGTTGCTGAAACCGAATGGGGCTCCTGTCCCATGCACGTTTTGTTTTTCGATAAGACGGGATATCATGGATTTACCGAGTATCATCATTGGTGAATATTTTCCAACTGACAACCGAGCACCTTGCAGATTTCTCACCCATATCGATTCACTGTAGGCCAATGGTTACCATTGTTGTAGCCGTAACCATCCGCGTGAAGCCTTCTGTGGCCCTCCCCCCCCCCCCCCACCTAGCCCTTCCCATCCCCCTACCCTCCAACTCCGACTGTTGCTCTCGTTGCTCAGTACCGTACTCTGCCAACACATCCTCGTCCCTTGCTCTCCCGCCCTTGCCCTTTGTAAAATACATGGAACTATGGACCACCCTACTACACAGACATGCATTCATACGTATACAACTACGGAATCTCCTCTATTGGGCACAAACAAGGGACCGGCTCCCTGGATCGTTCATTCATCTATGGTTGCCGAACAATCACTTACATTATTCGTATCTTGATTTTATTTGCTCTAGGCTTCTGAGATGTGTACATGGGGTCTTTGATCTAGGCTGTATTCTGGTCAACCACCGCTTGTACTCACGCCTCACATCAGCCGCAAGAACGTGTATTCTTCCTCGTCTCCCCTTCCGTTTCCATTGCCCATCCCCATACAAGATCACCCTCTATCCGCCCCCCTCCCTCTCCCTCTCTTACTCCCCCTCATCTCGTTTCTTTCCGTCTCGGTTTCGCTCGTGGTTCTAATTCGCTTTACTTTTGCTATGCTACTCGCACATCCTCTCTATGACGCCCCAGACAAACCTGTGCCATAAATCCAGTTCTGTTTCCTATTTATTCGTCTTCCTTGTTTTGATTTTTTTTTCTTGTCTTGGCTCGTTCTTTCAGAAAATTTCGCCCCTCTTGGAGTTTTTCTCGTTTTCCGACTAATTTTGACGCCTCTTCGCAGGTTGTCGGTAAAAATGGAAAATTGAATGTGGAAGTCTACTGAATAGCACCGCCCTCGATGTCGCTGCACATGCTCTGGATGCCTATCGATTGATACTCGTCAGGTTTTCTACTTGGAACGTCGGTTGACCACCTCAGGTAAGTGAATCAAACACTGAGATGTATCCTGCTCAACCTGCCCTCCTCGAACAAAGGCGCAGCTATGTTTAGCTTAAGATCCGACACGGACACTTATTTAAGGCATCTTTGAAGGTTTGCTCTCCCTGGCTCGGATGTGACTCTGAGTTCTTTTTTTTTCACCCACATGCTACATAAGAAGACTCGTGGTGCCGCCGGGACTCCGGGTACTTATCGGTATTTTTCACGATCGTCATTTGCGATCACCGCGTTGATCCTCGCAGTGTCCAAGCAACGTTATCACGTGTACG
>Ga0307514_10001377_pt1 | contig 30646 bp, 29 predicted proteins | sample 16_EM_MG_FD_203088 | JGI IMG/M metagenome (GOLD analysis project Ga0307514, IMG submission 203088) | Populus trichocarpa ectomycorrhiza microbial communities from riparian zone in the Pacific Northwest, United States - 16_EM | ecosystem: Host-associated > Plants > Roots > Unclassified | place... | reverse complement strand
AGGGTGCAAAGCTGATGGCGATCATCACGTCGTCGCGGCGCAGGCTGCGCAGCTGGCCCTCGTGCATGGCGCCCATGCCGGTGACGAGCTGAACCGGCTTGTCGGTGTGCTGCAGCGCGTAAGCCAAGTAGGTGGCCACCGGGAAGGAGCGGCGCGCGCCCACCACCCAGATCGCGGGCGCCTGCGCCAGCAGCTCCACGGCATCGCCCAGCGTGGAGCCGTGCAGGTCGCGCTGCAGCTCGTTCATGCCGGCAATCGCACCAGCGATGAACTCGTAGGCGATGTCGGCGCTGGAGAGCCGGCCCTGGCCCTGGGCGATCACCTCGCGGATGCGCGCCTGGTAGTTGCGCGTCGGGGCGATCTGCGCGGCGATGCCGTCGCGGAACAGCTTCTGCAGCTCGCTGTAGCCCGAAAAGCCGAAGTGCTTGGCAAAGCGCACCACGGCCGAAGGCTGCACGCCGCAGCGCGCGGCCACGTCCTGGATCTTCTCCAGGCCCAGGTGGTCGCTGTGCTGCTCCACGTGCTGGGCGATCTGCTTGAGCTGCTTGCTCAGCGAGGGGTACTCGGCGGCGATGCGCTGCAGCAGCGCATGCACGGGAGATTCCGCCTGGGTACGTTCGGCGGGGGCAGGAGAAGCAGCGGGCGCGACGGGCGGAGCGGACATGGGGAGCGCAGGGGTGGGGCCAACAAACCGGTTTGCATGATAGGTCGGCAGGTGGAAAATTAGAAATTAATTTCTAATCGTTATCCACTAAGAAGTTTTTTTCTCTTCTGACTACACTGGCGTCGCGGCAGGCCCTGAACCGGTTTGTCCGCCATGAGATCTGCCGAAATTCCCAGCCAATCGCAACGCATTGCGAGGAGACAAACACATGAAGCAGCATTCGCTCAGCCGGCGCCTTGCCATCACCACCCTGGTCCTGGCGGCCAGCCTGACCTGCGCCGCCGCACAGGCCGGCGGCCGCTACGTGTTCATCAGCCACGCGCCGGACTCCGACGCCTGGTGGAACACCATCCGCAACTCGCTCAAGCAGGCCGGCGAGGACTTCGGCGTGACGGTGGACTACCGCAACCCGGCCAACGGCGACCTGGCCGACATGGCCCGGCTGATCGAGCAGGCCAGCGCGCAGAACTACGACGGCGTGATCACCACCATCGCAGACTTCCAGGTGCTGCAAGGCGCGCTGAAAAGAGTCACCGACAAGAAGATCCCGCTGATCACGGTGAACTCAGGCACGCCCGAGCAAAGCGAGAAGCTGGGCGCGCTGATGCATGTGGGCCAGCCCGAGTACGAGGCCGGCAAGGGGGCGGGCGAGCGGGCCAAGGCGGCGGGCGTGAAGAGCTTTGTCTGCATCAATCACTTCGCCACCAATCCGGCCTCGTTCGAGCGCTGCCGCGGCTTTGCCGAGGCGATTGGTGCCGACTTCAAGAAGAGCACCATCGACACCGGCATCGACCCCGCCTCGGTGGAGAGCAAGACCGCCGCCTACCTGCGCCAGAACCCCGGCACCCAGGCCGTGCTGGCCCTGGGCCCGGACGCTGCCGCCCCGGCCCTCAAGGCGGTCAAGAAAGCGGGCCTGGCAGGCAAAATTTTCTTCGCCACCTTCGACCTTTCCGACGAGATCTCGCGCGGCATCAAGGCCGGCGAGATCAACTTCGCGATCGACCAGCAACCCTACCTGCAGGGCTACATCCCGGTGGCCGTGCTGTCGCTGATGCACGATGCCAAGAGCACCGACCTGGCCCAGGCCACGGCCGCGCTCAAGGCCAACGCCAAGTTCAAGACCAGGCTGGACACCTACGGCCTGGCGCCCGCCTATGGCCCGCGCCACATTGGCTCCGGCCCCGGCTTCGTGACCAAGGACAACATCGCCACGGTCGAGAAGTACGCCGGCCAATACCGGTGAAGTGGTGAACCCTGCGCCGCGGCAGCTCCCTGCGCCGCGGCCTCTTCTGGCTTGATTGACGCACGAGGTTTTCATGAGTGCCCTGCTGTCCACTCCCCATCCGCCACCCAGCACGGTGGCGCCGGTCCCTGCTAGCGACGAGCGCCTGCGCCAGGTCGGTCGCCTGCGGCGGCTGCTCGCGCGGCCCGAGTTCGGCGCGCTCTCCGGCACCGCGCTGGTGTTCCTGCTGTTCGGCCTCGGCGCGGGCGGCTCTGGCATGTTCAGCGCCGAGGGCATCGTCAACTGGGGCACGGTGGCCGGCTTCCTGGGCATCCTCGCGGTGGGTGCGGCGCTGCTGATGATTGCCGGCGAGTTCGATCTCTCCATCGGCTCGATGATCGGCTTCGCCGGCATGATGCTGGCCATCCCCTGCCTCTACTGGGGCTGGCCGGTCTGGCTGGCCGTGCTGTTCGCCTTCGCCACTGCGATGGCGCTGGGCGGGCTCAACGGCTGGCTGGTGGTCAAGACCGGGCTGCCCAGCTTCATCGTCACGCTGGCGTTCTACTTCATCCTGCGTGGCCTGAGCCTGGCCATCTCGGTGCTGCTGACCGGCAAGACCATCGTCTCCAGCAATGGGGACGCGGTGCTGCACGAGCTGATCGCTGCCGACCCGCTGGTGCAGGCCTTGTTCCAGGGCCATGTGCTGACCGGCCTGTTCAACGCGCTGGCCCGGCTGGGCCTGCTGGCCGCGCGCGACGATGGCGCGGCACTGGCCATCGGCGTGCCCAAGGTGATGGTGTGGTGGGCTGCGCTGACGGCAGGCGGCGCCTTCGTGCTGGCCCGCATGCGGGTGGGCAACTGGATCCTCGCGGTCGGCGGTGACGCCAACGCGGCCAAGAACGTGGGCATCCCGGTGGCGCGGGTCAAGGTGCTGCTGTTTGTCTTCATGGCCTTTTGCGCCACCGTGTTTGCGGTGCTGCAGGTGGCCGATGCCGGCTCGGCGGCGGCCGATCGCGGGCTGCAGAAGGAGTTCGAGGCCATCATCGCCGCGGTCATCGGCGGCTGCCTGCTGACCGGCGGCTTCGGTTCGGTGATCGGTGCCGCGCTGGGGGCCTTGATCTTCGGCGTGGTGCAGATCGGCATTGGCTACACCAGCATCGACAACAACTGGTACCGCGTGTTCCTGGGCGGCATGCTGCTGGCCGCGGTGCTGTTCAACAACTACATCCGCCGGCGCGTTGCGCTGGGCCGCTGAGCCGCGCTCAGCCACCACACCGGAGCTGTGATGAGCAACCCCAAGCCCGACGACTACATCCTGCAGCTGGAGAACATCAGCAAGTACTTCGGCGCCGTGATCGCGCTGAGCGACATCACGCTGCGCCTGCGCCGCGGCGAGGTGCACTGCCTGCTGGGCGACAACGGCGCCGGCAAGAGCACGCTGATCAAGACCCTGGCCGGCGTGTTCACGCCCGAGAAGGGCCAGTACCTGGTCAACGGCAAGCCAGTGCGCTTTCGCTCGCCGCGCGAGGCACTGGACGCCGGCATCGCCACCGTCTACCAGGACCTGGCGCTGGTGCCGCTGATGAGCGTCTCGCGCAACTTCTTCATGGGCCGCGAGCCGGTCAGGAAACTCCTGGGCGTGCTGCCGGTGATGGACCACGCCCAGGCCGCCCGCATCGCCGCCCAGGAACTGGCTGCCATGGGCATTCGCGTGCGAGACGCGGACCAGATGGTGGGCCAGATGTCCGGCGGCGAAAAGCAATGCCTGGCGATTGCCCGGGCCATCCACTTCGGCGCCCATGTGCTGATACTGGACGAACCCACCGCGGCGCTGGGCGTGAAGCAAAGCGTCAACGTGCTCAAGCTGATCCACCGGGCCCGCGAGCGCGGCATCTCGGTGATCTTCATCACCCACAACGTCAACCACGCCTACCCGGTGGCCGACAGCTTCACGCTGCTCAACCGCGGCCAGTCCATGGGCAGCTTCGCCAAGCGCGACGTCAGCAAGGCGGAAGTGCTGGACATGATGGCCGGCGGCGCGGAGATGCAGAAGATGATGGCCGAGCTGGAAGGCGTGACGATCTGATGGACACCCCCGCCATGTACCTCACCCCCAACACCCACCCAGGCCCGCAGCTGGCCATTCCCGGCGGCCGCCGCCACGACCTCGCCTGCCTGGGCCGGCTGGCGGTGGACCTGTATGCCCAGCAGGTGGGCTGCCCGCTGGAAGACGCCAGCAGCTTTGCCAAATACCTGGGCGGCAGCTCGGCCAACATCGCCTTCGGCGCCGCCAGGCTGGGCCTGCGCAGCGCCATGATCTCCCGCGTGGGCGACGAGCAGATGGGCCGCTTCCTGCTGCAGACCCTGCAGCGCGAGGGCTGCGACACCCGCATGGTGCAGGTCGACCCGGAGCGCCTGACCGGCCTGGTGCTGCTGGGCCTGAAGGACCGCGACACCTTCCCGCTGCTCTTCTACCGTGAAAACTGCGCTGACATGGCACTGCAGGCCGAGGGCATCTCGGAGGACTTCATCGCCCAGTGCCGGGCGCTGCTGATCACCGGCACGCATCTCTCGCAGCCCACGGTGCGCGCGGCCTCCAGCGCCGCGCTGGCCCATGCCGGCCGGCACGGCACGCTGCGCGTGCTGGACATCGACTACCGGCCGGTGCTGTGGGGCCTCACCGCCCGCGGCGAGGGCCAGAACCGCTACGTGGCCGATGCCGCCGTGAGCGCCAGCCTGCAGGCCCTGCTGCCGCAGTTCGAACTGCTGATCGGCACCGAAGAGGAGTTCATGATTGCCGGTGGCGTGCCGGGCGATCTGATGGGCTCGCTGCGCCGGGTGCGGGCGCTGACGCCGGCGGCCATGGTGGTCAAGCGCGGCCCGCTGGGCTGCAGCTATGTGCCCGGCGAGGTGCCCGCACGGCTGGACGATGCGCTGACGGTGCAGGGCGAGCGCGTGGAAGTGCTCAATGTGCTGGGCGCGGGCGATGCCTTCGCCGCGGGGCTGATGACAGGCCTGCTGCGCGGCCAGGGCTTTGCCGAGGCCGCCACGCTGGCCAATGCCTGCGGCGCGCTGGTCGTCTCGCGCCATGCCTGCGCGCCGGCCATGCCCACGCCGGCCGAGCTGGCGCACTGGTTCAGCGGCCGGCGCCTGCCCAGGGTCGATGCCGACGCGCAGCTGGCCCACCTGCATCGCAGCACCGCCGCCCGGCCGCAGTGGCCCGAGCTGAACGTGATGGCTTTTGACCATCGCAGCCAGTTCCTGGACCTGGCCCGCGAGGCCGGCGCTGACCCGGCCCGGCTGCCGCTGCTCAAGCAACTGCTGGTGCAGGCGGCCGAGCAGGTGGCCCACAGCCACGGGCTGCAAGGCCGCGTGGGCGTGCTGATCGACGGCGACTTCGGCGCCCCCGCGCTGCACGCCGCCACCGGCCGCGGCTGGTGGGTGGGCCGGCCGGTGGAGCTGCCCGGCTCGCGCCCGCTGCGCTTCGACGGCACCGCCTCCATCGGCTCCGAGCTGGCAAGCTGGCCACGCGAGCAGGTGGTCAAGTGCCTGGTGCATTACCACCCGGATGACGCGGTGGACCTGCGGCTGGAGCAGGAGGCCCGGGTGCGCGAGCTCTGGCAGGCCACCCGCGCCAGCGGCCACGAGCTGCTGCTGGAGCTGATCCCGCCGCGCGCGCTGACGCCAGAGGGCTCGGCCGACCAGGCGGTGCTGCGCTCGGTGCAGCGCTTCTACAACCTGGGCTTCCAGCCCGAATGGTGGAAGCTGGCACCCATGCAGCAGGCTGGCTGGCAGCAGCTGGCCGCGCTGGTCGAGGCGCGCGACCCGCAGTGCCGCGGCGTGGTGATCCTGGGGCTGAACCAGCCGATTGCCAGCCTGGTGGCCGGTTTTGCGCAGGCCACGCACCCCATCGTCAAAGGCTTCATGGTCGGCCGCACGCTGTGGGCCGGCCCCAGCCAGCGTTGGCTGGCCGGGCAGATCGGGGACGCCGAGCTGGTCCACCAGGCGGCCGACAACTTCGCCCAGCTGGTGGACGCCTGGCGCGCCAGCCGCCCCGGCGCGCGGGTCCACGATGTTCAGGAGGCTGCATGATGGGCAAGACAATCAGGCTCACCATGGCCCAGGCGCTGGTGCGCCACCTGGCCGCCCTGCGCATCGAGGCGCCAGACGGTTCGCTGCAGCCCTTCTGCGGCGGCGTCTGGTCCATCTTCGGCCATGGCAATGTGGCCGGGCTGGGCGAAGCCTTGTGGCAGCAGCGCGCCGAGCTGCCCACGCTGCGGGCCCACAACGAGCAGGCCATGGCGCACGCCGCGATCGCCTATGCCAAGGCGAATTTCCGCCGCCGCATCATGGCCGTCACCAGCTCCATCGGCCCCGGTGCCACCAACCTCGTCACTGCCGCCGCGCTGGCCCATGTGAACCGGCTGCCGGTGCTGCTGCTGCCCGGCGACACCTTTGCCTCGCGCGCGCCCGACCCGGTGCTGCAACAGCTGGAAGACCCGCAGGCCGGCGACCTCTCCGTCAACGACTGCTTCCGGCCCGTCACCCGCTACTTCGACCGCATCGTGCGGCCCGCCCAGCTGCTCAGCGCGCTGCCCCGCGCGGTGCAGGTGATGACGGACCCGGCCCTGTGCGGCCCCGTCTGCCTGGCGCTGCCGCAGGACGTGCAGACCGAGGCCTTCGACTGTCCGGAAGACTTCCTGCACCCCGCGCCGCTGCGCCTGCGCCGGCCGCCACCCGATGAAGCCGAGTTTGCGCAGGCGCTGGCCCTGCTGCGCCAGGCCCGCCGGCCGCTCATCGTGGCCGGCGGTGGCGTGCTCTACAGCGGCGCCTGCGACGTGCTGGCCCGGCTGGCCGAGCAGCGCGGCATCCCGGTGGCCGAAACCCAGGCCGGCAAAGGCAGCCTGGCCTGGGACCATCCGCTGAACCTGGGCGCCATCGGCGTCACCGGCTCGCCTGCTGCCAACGCGCTGGCCCGCGAGGCCGATGTGGTGCTGGCCGTGGGCACCCGGCTGCAGGACTTCACCACCGGCTCGCACTCGCTGTTTGCACAGGCCCGTCTGCTCAGCCTCAACGTGGCGCCGCTGGACGCCCAGAAGTGGCATGGCCAGGCCCTGGTGGCCGATGCGCAGGTGGCGCTGGCCCGGCTTGAACAGGAAGCCGGCTGGCGCGCCGAGCCGGCTTGGCGCGAGCGCGCCACCAGCAGCGCCGCCGCCTGGCGCCAGCGGGTGGACGCACTGACCACCGCCACGCCGGAACCCGGCACGCTGCCGTATGACGCCGAGGTCATCGGCGCCGTGCGTGACTCGGCTGCCGACTCGCCCGGCGGTGACGTGGTGGTCTGCGCTGCCGGCACGCTGCCGGCCGAGCTGCACAAGCTCTGGCGCAGCAGCCGCCCCGGCGGCTACCACATGGAGTATGGCTACTCCTGCATGGGCTACGAGATTGCCGGCGGGCTGGGCGTGAAGCTGGCCCGGCCGGAGGCCGAGGTGGTGGTGATGGTGGGCGATGGCTCCTACCTGATGATGAACTCCGAGATCGCCACCTCGGTGATGCTGGGCCGCAAGCTGCTCATCGTGGTGCTGGACAACCGCGGCTTCGGCTGCATCCAGCGCCTGCAGACGGCCACCGGCGGCGAGCGCTTCAACAACCTGCTGGCCGACTGCGTGGCCGAAGGCGGGCAGGACGTGGCCATCGACTTCGCCGCCCATGCCCGCAGCCTGGGCGCCGAGGCCGTGCATGTGGACAGCCTGGCCGCACTCAAGCCCGCGCTGAAGCGCGCCCGCGCCGCGCAGCGCACCCAGGTCATCGTGATAGCCACCACCCACCGCCGCACCACCGACGACGGCGGCTGCTGGTGGGAAGTGGCCGTGCCCGAGGTTTCGGCCCGCGCCGAGGTGCAGGCCGCGCACAGCGCGCTGCAAGCCGCCAAGGCCGCGCAGCGCCCCTGAGATTCGCCCTTTTTCCATTCCTTATTTCTGCCCCCCCGGAGACATCGGCATGCAGCCCACCCCCTGGAACGTCCGCATCGGCATCAACCCGATTTCATGGAGCAACGACGACCTGCCCGAGCTGGGCGGCGAAACCCCGCTGGAGACCGCACTGCGCGAAGGCGCAGCCATTGGCTACCAGGGCTTCGAGCTGGGCAACAAGTTCCCGCAAGCGCCCGAGGCCCTGGCCGCCAAGCTGGCCGAATTCGGCGTGGCCTGCGTCAGCGGCTGGTACTCCGGCCGTTTGGCCGAAGGCCCGCTGGACGACGAGATCGCCAACTGCCATGCCCACATGCACAAGCTGCAGCACAACGGCTGCAAGGTGGTGGTCTATGGCGAAGTGGCAGGCAGCATCCAGGGCCGCATCGACACCCCGCTGGCCCGCCGCCCGCGCTTCACGAACGAGGCCCAGTGGCGCGCCTACGGCCAGCGCCTGAACGCCTTCGGCGAGCACCTGCAAGCCGCCTACGGCCTGACGCTGGCCTACCACCACCACATGGGCGCCTATGTGGAGTCGCCCGAAGACGTTGCGCAGCTGATGGCCGTGACCCAGGCACCGCAGGTGGGCCTGCTGTTCGACACCGGCCACGCCTTCTATGGCGGCGCCAGCGACCCCGCCGCGCTGCTGCGCCAGCACGTCAGCCGCGTGGTGCATGTGCACTGCAAGGACGTGCGGCCCCAGGTCATCGCCCAGGCCCGCAACGAAGGCTGGAGCTTTCTTACCGGCGTGCTCAATGGCACCTTCACCGTGCCCGGCGACGGCGTGATCGATTTCGACGCCGTGCTGCAGACCCTGCACGCCGCCGGCTACCAAGGCTGGCTGGTGGTGGAAGCCGAGCAGGACCCCGCCGTCGCCCCCAGCGAGCCCTATGCCCGCAAGGGCTACGAGACGCTGCGCCGCTGCATCGCCACAGCCACCGCCAGCGGAGTCACCGGATGACCAGCCCCCTGCTGGTCAAGGCCAACCCTGAGGGCCGGGAGATCGTCACCGTCACGCCCGAGCGCGCCGGCTGGCGCCACGTGGGCTTCCAGGCCCTGCGGCTCGCGCCCGGCGAAGCCGAGAGCCTGGCCACCGGGGCGCGTGAGCTCTGCCTGGTGGTGCTGAGCGGGCAGGTCGATGTGCAGGTGATCGAGCCAGCCGCGCAGGCCGGTGAGGCCGCCGGTCACCGCAGCCATGAATTCCGGGCGCTGGGAACGCGGGCCGATGTGTTCGAACCGGTCTCTCCGGCCGCCGTCTATGTGCCGCCGAACTGCCAGGTGGTGGTGCGGGCAAGCACGGCTGCGGAAGTGGCGCTGTGCAGCGCGCCGGGCGATGCCCAGCCGCGCCAGGTGCGCCTGATCGATCCTGCCGGCATGCGCCGCAGCACCCGTGGCCAAGGCAGCAACACCCGCTACGTCTGCGACATCCTGCCGCACGACGATCCCACCGCCGCCCACCTGCTGGTGGTGGAAGTCATCACCCCGCCCGGCCACTCCTCCAGCTACCCCCCGCACAAGCACGACGCCGAGCAGCCGCCGCTGGAAACCCAGCTGGAGGAAACCTACTACCACCGCCTCAACCCCCCGCAAGGCTTCGCCTTCCAGCGCGTCTACACCGACGACCGCAGCCTGGACGAAGCCTGCGCCGTGGAGGACCACGACGTGGTGATGGTCCCCCGCGGCTACCACCCCGTCGTCGCCCCGCACGGCTACGAGCTCTACTACCTCAACGTCATGGCCGGCCCCCAACGCCTCTGGGTCTTCCGCAATGACCCGGTGCATGAGTGGATGTTGAAGGGGTGACGCGGCAGGCCACGGCGGAGTGGCCCTGCGCCGAAGGCAGCTGCGCCCGCGCGGCCGATACCGGCCCGGCTGAGCTTTGCTGTCCTCGCCTGTCTTGCAACGGCCGCCGCGTTGGCCTCTGCCTCCGTCTCTGGCCAGCCAGGCTGGGGACCAGCGCGCCGACCGGCTGCCGGTTCATTTCGTCTGCTTCGCATCGGACGCGGGTGAGCGTCAGGCTGCCGCTGCCTTTGCCTCCAGCGTTGCCATGTCGATCACGAAGCGGTACTTCACATCGCTCTTGAGCATGCGTTCGTAGGCGGTGTTGATGTCCTGCATCGCGATCATCTCGATGTCCGAGACGATGTTGTGCTCGGCGCAGAAGTCCAGCATCTCCTGCGTTTCGCGGATGCCGCCGATCAGCGAGCCCCCCAGGCGGCGGCGCTTGAAGATCAGGCCGAAGACGTTGGGCGCCGGGTGGGCGTGCTCGGGCGCGCCGACCAGCGTCATCGTGCAGTCGCGCTTGAGCAGGGCGATGAACGGGTCCAGGTCGTGCTGGGCGGCCACGGTATTGAGGATGAAGTCGAAGGAGTTCTGGTGCGCGGCCATGGCGGCCGGGTCCTTGGAGATCACGACCTCGGCCGCGCCCAGGCGCTTGGCGTCCTCGATCTTGCTCGGCGAGGTGGTGAACAGCACCACGTGCGCGCCCATGGCCGCGGCGATCTTCACCGCCATGTGGCCGAGGCCACCCAGGCCGACCACGCCCACCTTCTGGCCCTTGCCAACGCCCCACTGGCGCAGAGGAGAGTAGGTGGTGATGCCGGCGCACAGCAGCGGCGAGACGGCAGCCAGGTCCTTCTCCGCATGGCTGATCTTCAGCACGAACTTCTGCTTCACGACGATGCGGCTTGCGTAGCCGCCAAAGGTGTTTTCGCCGCCGAAGACCGGGCCGTTGTAGGTGCCGGTGAAGCCGTTTTCGCAGTATTGCTCCAGGCCTTCGCCGCAGGAGGCGCAGTGCTGGCAGCTGTCCACCATGCAGCCCACGCCGGCCATGTCGCCGAGCTTGAACTTCGTGACGTTGGCACCGACGGCGCTGACCCGGCCGACGATCTCGTGGCCGGGCACCGTCGGATACAGCGTGTTCTTCCACTCGTTGCGCGCCGTGTGCAGGTCCGAATGGCAGACGCCGCAGTAGAGGATGTCGATCTGCACGTCGTCCGGCCCGGGCGGGCGGCGCTCGATGCTGAAAGGCGCAAGGGGGCTGGTGGCACTCTGGGCGGCGTAGGCGAGGGTGGTCATGGGCAGGACTCCTGTGGTGCAGTGGCGGACGAACAGTGCAGTTTCGCTGCGGGCGACTGCGCTGTCCAAGGGCCGCACCCCGTGCAGGGTTTCCTGCGCTGACGCATCGCGTTCATGCCCGACGTACTAGCGCCGGGACGCCGTTCCCGATGGGGCTGTTTCAGGCGCCGCTTGGCTGGCTGGGAGCGTACTTGTCGCCTACCTGTTCGCGCAGCGGATGGGTGTCATAGACGATGTGCATCTGGGCGATGCGCGCGCTGTCAGGGCGGAAGCTGAACACGTCCACGCAGGTGAAGTCGACCAGCCGGCCGTCGCTCAGCGTCCAGTCGTAGCGGAAGTAGGCCGCCACGCGCAGCGTGTCGTCGGCCAGCTGCACCGAGGCAAACAGGTCGATCAGCGTGATCACGCTCTGGCTGGAGGCCGAGGCCAGCTTGGGAAAAAAGTCCTGCGCGAGCATGGTGCCCAGGAAGGGCGAATGCACCAGGCCGTCGTCCTCGAAGCTGGCGACGAGGCCGGCGGTGTCGCTGGCATGCAGGTGGCGCAGGTAGCTGCGCACGGTGTTCAAGGCGTTGTCGCTCACGGTCCGGCCGTCGCGGCGGCTGGACCTGGCCAGCACCGACGAAGGCCGGCTGCTGGCGCGCCTGTCCGCTGGCGAGCTCGACCTGGTGATCTCACCCCGGCCGCGCGCTTGGGCCGGCGCCGGCCTGGCCTGGCCTGCGAAGCGCTGTACCAGATCACCCCGCAGGCCTACGCGCGCCGCGATCACCCGTTGGCGAAAGCGCGTTCGCTTGCCGAGTTGCAGTCCGCTCCCTGGGCCATCGTCGGCCCCAGCGTCGCCGGGCCGGTGGACGTGCTGCACGAAGCCTTCGCCGTGCGCCGCATGCCACCACCGCGCGTGGCCGCGTCTTGCCCCGACTACGCCTCGCTGCTGCAACTGATGACCCACGCCGACCTGCTCGCCGTGCTGCCTCACCCGGCCCTGCTGGCCAGCAGCCCACCCGGCCAGATCGTCCCGCTGCGCCTGCAGGAAGCGTTGCCGCGCTATGAGATGCACTTGTTTGCACCCACGCGCACCCGCCGTCGCTGGGGACCGGTGCTCGCTGCATTGCGCCAGGGTCTGGCCGTGACGGATGAGGAAGCGAATGCATCGCTGTCGGTGCCAGGATGACGCATGGAGAATGAGGTCATGCAAGCGCAGCCCGCAGTGCCCATGGAATTCCTCCGTTTCAACGCTCCCGATGCTGACGCACTGGCGCTCGACATCGAAGAAACCCGCGCCAAGCTTGCGGCGGCGCGGCTGGCCGGGGACACGCTTGCCGCGGTCGAACACGCTGCCGACCTCGGCAGCATGCTGACCACCGCGAGGCGAGAGCGCGAAGCCCTTGCGCTGCTGCAGGCGATGCTGGCAGAGACCGAAGCGCAGACCGCGCACGAGCCCGCTGGCTGGTTCTTGAATGCCTACGCGACAGTGCTGCAATACAGCGGCCGGCGCGATGAAGCTGACGTCGTGTTTACCAAGGCCCTGGCTTTGTGTCGGCTCAATGGCTGGTCACGACTTCAGTCTTTTGTGCTGCAGCACCGGGGGCGAAGCCTGGTGGAGCAGCAGCGTTTCGACGAGGCGCAGGCCTGCTTTACCGAGGCGCTGGACCTGCGGGTTCAGTTGAACGACCCCCGCCAGGCCTCCACGCGAAGAGCCTTGGAGGCGTTGGCGGAACTGCGGGCACGACGCGCATGAGCCGATACAACATCCACAGCAATGAAGGCGAATTCCAGCCGGGGTCTGGCGATCAGGTGCTGCGCAATCTCGTGGACATCAATTCGCCCGACGACATGGATGAGCTGGAGCTTGGACTGCTCGGACAGCTGTACGAGGCCGTGTTGGTGCAGCAGTTGCCAGACAGGCGCTTGTTGGTCGAGGATCTGAAGACCTGGCACCGGCTTTGGCTGGGGAATGTCTACGCATGGGCGGGACAGGAGCGCTCGGTGAACCTGAGCAAAGGCGATTTCCTGTTTGCACCCGCAGTGCAGGTGCCGCGGCTGCTCGCAGTTTTCGAAAAGGACTGCCTGTTGCGCTGGACGCCCTGCCACGATTTGACGGAGCAGGCGCTGATCGAGGCCATCGCGGTGACCCATGTTGAATTCATCCTGATCCACCCCTTCCGGGAGGGAAATGGACGCTTGTCACGCCTGCTGGCGGACGTGATGGCAGCACAGGCCAGGCGCGGTCCGCTGGACTACAGCAATTGGGAAGCCGACAAGGCGGCGTACATCGGGGCCATCCATGCCGGGCTTGCCGGCAACTACGACCCGATGCGCCGCTGCGTGGCCGCGGCCATGGGCAGCAGCGAGGCAGATCTCAGCGGGCCAGCGTGATGTGAGCGAAACGCTGCGAGGGCTTGCGCAGCTTCTCTTCCAGCACGGCGACGCTCTGCCCCGTTTCCACTGCGGTGGAACTGGCCACGGCCCGGCGCACTGCCTGAGGGCTGGGCTTCTTGCGGGGCTTCGGGGAGGGCTTGGGAAGCGAAGACATGGTGTCAGAGGAGTTTAGCCAAGTCGCGCCCGCCGCGGTGGAATGACGCACTTGGTCGAAGGTTCAACCCGTCACTGCCCAGCAAGCCACATCCTGCTCGCCGCGCCGTTCCAGCGGCGGCATTGCCTTTGCGCATTGGTCGAAGGCCAGCGGGCAGCGGGTGCGGAAGGGGCAGCCGCTGGGGCGGTCGATGGGGGAGGGGAGTTCGCCCTTGAGGATGATGCGTTCGCGGCGCAGGGCCGGATCGACCGTGGGCGTGGCGGAGAGCAGGGCGCGGGTGTAGGGGTGGCGCGGGCTGTCGAAGACGGCGTCGCGCGGGCCGCGTTCGACGCAGCGGCCGAGGTACATCACCATCACGTCGTCGGCCACGTGGCGGACCACGCCGAGGTCGTGCGAGATGAAGATGTAGGCCACGCCGAGCTGTTGCTGCAGGTCGGCCAGCAGGTTCAGCACCTGGGCGCGGATGGACACGTCCAGCGCCGAGACTGGTTCGTCCAGCACCAGCACGCGCGGCTTGAGCATCAGCGCGCGGGCAATGGCAATGCGCTGACGCTGGCCGCCGGAGAACATGTGCGGGTAGCGCTGGAAATGCTCCTCGCGCAGGCCGACCAGCTTCATCATTGCGCGGGCATCGGCCTCACGGGATTTGGCGTCGCCCTGGCCATTGACCAAGAGTGGTTCGGTCAAGGCATCGCCCACGGTCTGGCGCGGGTTCAGTGAGCCGTAGGGGTTCTGGAAGACGATCTGGATCTGGCGGCGCAGCGTGCGGCGCTGGGCCTCGTCGGCCTCGGTCACGTCGGTGCCGTCGATCAGCAGTTGCCCAGCGGTGGGCGACTCGATCATGGTCAGCAGCCGGGCCAGCGTGGACTTGCCGCAGCCGGACTCGCCGACGACCGCCAGCGTGCGGCCGGCCTGCACCGAGAAGCTGACGCCGTCCAGCGCGTGCACCGTGGCGGGCGGCTTGAACAGGCCTCGGTTGACGGGATAGAAGCGCTGCAAGGCACGCGCTTCAAGGACGGGAGTCATGTCAGCCCCTCGTCCGACGAGTACGCCGGCCGATCCCCCGAGGGGATGCGGGCCGGCTTGGGAGCGGCCCGGCGCTCGGCCCGCTGGGGTTGAAGCAGAGGCGGTCATGCAGGCATCTCGTGAGGCACGCCGTGGTCCAGCGGGCGGAAGCACAGCGCGCGGCCCAGCGCTTCGGGGGCGGGGCCGGGCGCTGCGGCGCGACAGCGTTCGTTGGCAAAGGCGCAGCGCGGCTCGAACAGGCAGCCGGGCGGGCGGTCGCCCTGGCCAGGCACCATGCCGTCGATGGCTTCGAGGCGGCTGCCGGTGGCGCGCTCGGGCAGGGCGGCCAGCAGCGCGGCGGTGTACGGGTGGTGCGGGTCCTGGAACAGCGCGTCGGCGTTTTGCGTTTCGACCGGGCGGCCGGCGTATTGCACGACCACGCGGTCGGCCGCTTCGGCGACCACGCCCAGGTCGTGCGTGATCAGCACCAGCGCCATGCCGGTCTCGCGGCGCAGGCGCTGCAGCAGGTCCATGATCTGGGCCTGGATGGTGACGTCCAGCGCGGTGGTCGGCTCGTCGGCAATCAGCAGGCGCGGCTTGCAGGCCAGCGCCATCGCGATCATCACGCGCTGGCACATGCCGCCGGAGAGCTGGTGCGGGAAGGCGCGGGCGCGGCGCTGCGGGTCGGGGATGCCGACAAGGTCCAACAGCTCGATCACGCGGGCCTTGCGCGCGGCGCGGTCCAGCTCGGTGTGCGCGGCCAGCGCTTCGGCAATTTGCCAGCCGACCGTGAAGCAGGGGTTCAGCGAGCTCATCGGCTCCTGGAACACCATCGCCACGTCCTTGCCGATGAGGGTGCGGCGCTGCCTGGGCGTGAGCTTGAGCAGGTCCTGGCCGTCGAACACCATGCGCTCGGCGGTGATGGTGGCCGTCCACGGCAGCAGGCCCATGATGGCCAGCATCGCGACCGACTTGCCGGAGCCCGATTCGCCGACGATGGCCAGCAGCTCGTTGGGCGCGACCTGCAGGTTCACGCCGTCGACCGCGCGGAACGCGCCGCCACGGGTGGCGAAGCTGACGGTCAGGCCCTGGATGTCGAGTAAAGGAGTCATGACAACCCCTCGTCCGACGAATACGTCGACCGATCCCCCGAGGGGATGCGGGCCGGCTTGGGAGCGGCCCGGCGCTCGGCCCGCTCCGCGCATTGAACGACGTGGTTCATCCTCAGGACCTCCGCATCTTCGGATCAAGGGCATCGCGCACGCCGTCGCCTGCCAGGTTGATCGAGACCACGGTGATCAGGATCGCCAGGCCGGGCAGCGTGACCAGCCACGGCTCGGAGCGGATGAATTCGCGGGCGTCGGCCAGCATCGTGCCCCACTCTGCCGTGGGCGGCTGCGCGCCCAGGCCCAGGAACCCCAGCGCGGCCGCTTCGAGGATCGCGTCCGACACGCCGAGCGCGGCCTGCACGATCAGCGGTGCCAGGCAGTTCGGCAGCACGGTCTTGAACATCAGGCGCCACTTGCCCACGCCGGCCACGCGCGCGGCGGTGACGTAGTCCTTGCCCAGCTCGGTCTGCGCCGAGGCGCGCAGCAGCCGCACGTAGCGCGGCAGGTAGACGATGGTCACCGCCACGATGGTGTTGATCAGGCTGGGGCCGAGCACCGCCACGACCAGGATGGCCAGCACCAGGCTGGGCACCGCCATGATCAGGTCCATCACGCGGGTGATCACCACGTCCACCGTCTGGCCGAGCTTGCCGTCGAACGAGACGCAGGCCAGGCCCAGCAGCACGCCAATGACAAAGGACACGCCCATCACCGACAGGCCGATGAACAGCGAGATGCGCGCGCCGAAGATCAGCCGTGTGAGCATGTCGCGGCCCAGGCTGTCGGTGCCCAGCAGGAACTGCCGGCTGCCGCCTTCGGCCCAGGCGGGCGCGGCGCGCACGGCTTCGCGGAACTGCTGGTCTGGCGCGTAGGGCGCCACCCATTCGGCGAACACCGCGAGCAGCACGACCACCACGACGATCACCAGGCCCAGCATCGCGCCGCGGTTTTCGGAGAAGGACAGCCAGAACTGGCGCGCGGCCGAGGGCGGCGCGCTGGTCTTGGCAACAGGAGAAACAGCCATTTCAGCCATGACGAATTCGCGGGTTGATCAGGCCGTAAGTCAGGTCGACCACAAGGTTCACCAGGATCACCACGCCGGAGATCAGCATCACGCCGCCTTGCAGCGCGGGGTAGTCGCGGCGGGCGATGGACTCGATCAGCCACTTGCCGATGCCGGGCCACGAGAAGATGGTCTCGGTTAGCACGGCGCCGGCCATCAGCGCGCCGACCTGCAGGCCGATCACGGTGACCACCGGGATCAGCGCATTGCGCAGCGCATGCAGCCCGACCACGCGCCAGGCCGGCAGGCCCTTGGCGCGCGCGGTGCGCACATAGTCCTCGTTCAGCACTTCCAGCATCGCAGAGCGCGTCATGCGGGCAATGACGGCCAGCGGCACCGTGCCCAGCACGATGCCCGGCAGCACCAGGTGGTGCAGTGCGTCCAGCACCGCGCCTGGCTGGCCCGAGAGCCAGGCATCGATCACCATGAAGCCGGTGACCGGCTCGAAGTAGAAGTTGATCAGGTCGATGCGGCCGGAGACTGGCGTCAGGCCCCAGCGCTCGCCGACGAACATGATCAGCAGCAAGCCCCACCAGAAGATGGGCATGGAATAGCCGGTGACCGACAGGCCCATCAGCGTCTGGTCGAAGATGGTGCCGCGCTTGGCTGCCGCGATGGTGCCGGCCGGCAGGCCGATCAGCGCGGCGAACAGCATCGCGAAGAGGCTCAGCTCCAGCGTGGCCGGGAACAGCGCAAGGAACTCGGTCAGCACCTTCTGGTTGGTCGCCAGCGAGGTGCCGAAGTCGCCGTGCAGCAGCTGCACGAAGTAGTCCCAGAACTGCTTCCAGATCGGCTGGTCCAGCCCCAGCTCATGGCGGAAGAAGGCCAGCCGCTCGGCACTGATGCCGCGCTCGCCAACCCGCACTTCCACAGGGTCGCCCGGCACCAGCCGGATGGCCACGAAGGTGACGAACATCAGGGCGATGAAGGTCGGCACCGTGAGCGCCAGCCGGCGCCAGAGAAAACGGAACATGCGTGCGTTTGCTTTTGGGTCTTACCAGACGTCGCTGCGTGTTAGCAGGAACCAGTTGCCGCGGGTCAGCTGGTAGACGCTGACGGCACCATAACGCTGTTCGCCGTCGGCACCAAAGCGCATGCTGCTGGTCACCGGGGCCAGCGGATCGAGGGTCTTCAGCGTTTCGACCAGCGTCTTGCCGTCCACGCTGTGCGACTTGCGGATGGCCGACATCAGCACATGCACGGCGTCATACGCATAGTGCGCAGCGTAGACCGGGTCGTGCTTGAACTCGGTGCGGAAGTTGTTCAGGAAGATCTTGCCGCCGAGGAATTCGCCGGCTGCGACGATGGGCGAGGTGGCGTAGATGTTGCCGATCTCGGGGTTGATCTTGAGCAGGCCTTCGGTCTTGATGGTGTCACCACCGACGATGCTGATGTTGTGCAGGCCGGCGGCCAGCAGCTGGTCGGCCAGCGCAATGGTCTGGAAGTCGGCCAGCGTGGTGACCAGCACATCCACCTTGTTGTCCTTGATGCCGGCCACCAGCTTGGCGAACTCGGTGGTCTTGTCGTCCAGCGACATGGTCAGGCCGACGGTCTTGTTGCGCGTCTTCAACTGGCCTAGGGCCAACTCGGCCAGGCCCTTGCCGTAAGGCGTCGCGTCGTCAACCACCGCGTAGACGTGCTGGCCCGGCAGCTGCGCGGCAAACGAGCCCATGGCCTTGGACTGCAACGCGTCGCTGGCGACCAGGCGGAAGGTCGTCGGCAGGCCCATCTTGGTGTATTCGGGCTTGGTCGAGATGGCCAGCTGCGGGATCATCTTCTCGGCGTACAGCGGGGCTGCCGCCATGCTCACGCCGGAATTCAGGTGCCCGATCACGGCGACCACGCCCGCGTCGATCAGCGTCTTGGCAGCCTGCTTGCCGGCCTCGGCGTCGGCCTTGTCGTCGGCGGCCACGACTTCCAGCTTGATCGTCTTGCCGTCGATCTTGAAGCCTTCCTTGTTCAGCTCCTCGACCGCCATCTTCGTGCCGTCCAGCATGTCCTGCCCCAGGTCCTTCAGCGGGCCGGACAGCGGTTGGGCGACGCCGATCTTGATCGTGTCGGGCAGCGGGTGGCACGCGCTCAGCATGCCGGCCAGGCACAGCGTGGCCAGGACCGCCAGGGAAGGAAGACGACGGAGGTTCATTGTGGGCTGCGGTGGGGTGGGTAAAACCGTGGCGCTGCCGCGCTGCGTGGGCGCGGCGATGCGCGCCGGCCGGGCACTTGGGCGCCCCCAGACCTGCCGCTTCGCGTCAGGCCCCCCGAGGGGGTCAAGAAAACTCGGGAACGGTCCTTTGTTTTCTTGAGAGCTGGGTGCGCCGGCCGGCCAGGCGGGCTCGCTTTACTTCAGCGAGACGCCGTTGAATTCATGCGTGTTGAACGGGCTCTGCTTGTAGCCCGTGACCTGCTTGCGCATGACCTCGTAGACCACCGAGTGGGCGATCTTGAAGTCCGGCGCCTCCTCGTGTTCGATGACCTGCATTTCCTTGTACAGCTTGGTGCGCTCCTTCATGTCCGCGGTGGCGCGGGCCTTCAGCAGCTTCTCGTCGAAGGGCTTGAAGCACCACTTGGAGAGGTTCTGGCCACCGGGGCGAGCGGCGTCGCAGCCGTGCAGGAAGAAGAAATTGTCGGGGTCGCCGTTGTCGCCGTTCCAGCCCAGCATGCCGGTCTGGTGCTCGCCCTGCTGCAGGCGCTTGCGGTACTCGCCCCACTCGAACGTCACCAGCTTGGCATTCACGCCGATCTTGGCCAGGTCGGCCTGCATCATCTCGGCCACGCGCTTGGCGTTCGGGTTGTACGGGCGCTGCACCGGCATGTACCAGAGGTCCAGCTCGATGGGGGTCTTCACGCCGGCCTTGGCCAGCAGCGCCTTGGCCTTGGTCGGGTCGTACGGCCAGTCCTTGACCGCGTCGTTGTAGGCCGGAATGGTCGGCGGGATCAGGTTGACGGCCGGTGCGCCGGCACCGAGGTAGACGTCCTTCAGGATCGCTGCCTTGTCGATGGCCATCGTCAGCGCCTGCCGGACTTCCTTCTTGTCCAGTGGCGGCTTCTGGGTGTTGAAGGCCCAGTAGGCGATGTTCAGGCCGGGCTGGCTGATGACGTTCAGCGTGGCGTCCTTCTGCATCTCCGGCAGGTCGGCCGGACGCGGGTAGGCGCTCAGGTGGCATTCGCCGGCCTTGATCTTGGAGTAGCGCGCGGTCGGGTCGGTGGTGATGGCGTAGACCAGGTCGTCCACCTGAGCCTTCTCGCCGAAGTAGGCCTTGTTGGCCTTGTAGCGGATCACCGCGTCCTTCTGGTAGGTCACGAACGAGAACGGGCCGGTGCCGACGGGGATCTGGTCGAACTGTTCCTTCTTGTTGGCCTTGGCCAGGAAGTCAGCGTATTCGGCCGAGTAGATGGCCGCGAAGTCCATCGCCAGGTTGGCCAGCATGGTCACGTTGGCCGTTTTCAGCGTCATCTTGACGGTGTAGTCGTCCAGCTTTTCCAGCGCGAGCAGGTCGTCCTTGAGGCCCATGTCGGCGAAGTAGTCGTACTTGCCGCCGGAGACCTTGGCATAGGGGTGGTCCGCTTTCCATTGGCGCTCGAAGCTCCAGAGCACGTCATCGGCGTTGAAGTCGCGCGTGGGGGTGAAGCCGTTGACGCCGCTGTGGAACTTCACGCCCTTGCGCAGCTTGAAGGTGAAGACCTTGCCGTCGGGCGACACGGTCCAGCTCTCAGCCAGGCCGGGCTCGACGGTGGTGGTGCCGCGCGCAAAGTGCGTCAACCGGTCATAGACGGGTCGGGCCGCGTCGAAGCTGGTGCCGGTGGTGTTCAGCGCCGGCGTGAAGTTCTCGGGCGAACCTTCGGAGCAATACACCAGGGTCTTGGCGCTGGCGGCGCTGCCGCAGGCGGCGAGCAGGGCCAGGGCGAGGGTGGACAGCAGCTGAGGGGCGGATGCACGCATGCAGGGGTCTCCGGGGGACGGGGTCACCGTCGCGAGAGTTGATCGGGTCGTCGGATGGACGGGGCGGCGTCAAGGCAGCGGATGGTACGGCCGGCAGCCTGACGCGCGGATTCTGGCTTGCTCGGGATTTTCCTCTAGCTTTGGCTCAACTCACCGACACCTTGGTCGACCTGTGCAGGCGAGCAAGTTTCAGGCCGGCATTCAGCCGGCGTTCAGGCAGATGATTCAGGCAGGGCCAGGGGCCAGTCGCTCGGCCGCTGGAAGGCCGGGTTGCGCAGTGCATGCACGAAGTGGTCGCGCCAGGCGCCGTCGATGAACAGGTAGTCCCGCGACAGCCCTTCCACCTCGAAGCCCAGCCGCGCCAGCACCGACAGGCTGGGCTTGTTCTCCGGCCGCACGGCCGCCTGCACCCGGTGCAGGTTGACCCGCGCCGAGAACATCTCGGCCAGCCCGGCCTGCAGCGCCTCGTGCATCAGGCCGCTGCCCTGGCTGGCTTCGTCCAGCGCATAACCCAGCATGCAGCTGTGGAAGGCGCCGCGGGCGACCTGGTTGAAATTCACGCTGCCAATCACCTGGGTTGGCGCCTCGCGCGGCAGCACCCAGTAGCGAAAGCCCTGGCCGGCCGAAAACGCGCTCAGCCCTTCCTGGATGCGCGCGGCCTGTGCTTCGGCGGTGAAGAACACCTCCGGCGTCGGCGGGTCCCAAGGCGCGAAGTGAGCACGGTTGCGTTGGTAGAACTCGGCCACGGCGTCGGCCAGCGCAGGGTCACCCGCGGTGAGCAGCAGGCGCGGCGTGGTCAGAATGGTTTTGGCGGCAGACAGCAGCATGGCCACCCAATCTATCCCAGATCGGGCGGCAGTCGCGAGACGCGAGCAGGGGCGTCTGTTCCCCGGCTGCCCCTCAGGCTGGCGCGCTCGCGGTGTCCAGCGCCTGGGCCAGCCGCGGCGCTTCTGGGCCGAAGGCGTAGACGTCCATGCCCATGTGGCCGAAGGTCACGCTGTCGTGCAGGCGCAGGCCGGTGGGCGCGTCGCCGGCAGCGCCGGCCGCCACGAACCAGGGCAGCAGGTGCTCGTCGGTCGGGTGCATGAAGGCGGCGTGCGGGGCCTGGCGGCGGTAGTCGGTCAGCGCGGCCCAGTCGGCAGCAGTGGCATGCTGGTGGAACCAGCCGCGGAAGGCGGCGCTTTCCTCGCGCTCGGGCGCCTCCAGCGTGCGTGCGCCGCCGGCAAAAAGTCGCAGGTTGTGCGTGATCGCGCCGCTGCCCATCACCAGCACGCCCTCGGCCGCCAGCGGTTGCAGCGCGTGGCCGAGTTGCAGCAGTTGCGCCGGTGTCCAGTTCGGCGGCCAGGCCAGCGGCAGGATGGGCACGTCGCCGTCCGGGTACATCGAGCGCAGCGGCGTCCAGATGCCGTGGTCCAGCCCGCCTTCGTCCACGACGTGCACCGGCACGCCAGCGTCCTTCAGCAGCGCTTGCACCCGCTGGGCCAGCGCCGGCGCGCCAGCGGCCGGGTAGCGCAGGTCGAACAGCGCCTGCGGGAAACCGCCGAAGTCGTGCACCGCTTCGTGCCGCGGTGCTGCCAGCAGCACCGGCTCGCGCGTCAGCGAGTGGGCTGAAACGGCCAGGATGGCTTTGGGCCGGCCGAAGGCGGCGTCGATGGCCGGGCCGAGCTGGGCCCAGAAGGCGCCAGCGGCGCCCGGTTCCAGCGCCGTCATGGGCGAGCCGTGGGAGATGTAGAGGCTGGGCAGGGTGTGCGACATGGTGGCCTCATTGCAGCAGCCCCCGCGGCCCTGGTCGTTCGATTGGCTTGCACGCAGCGTTCGACTTGGCTGGGAACGTTCGTGTACCGTGGCGGCCATGCCAGACACGTCACCCGTCTCGCCCGCCGCTCCGGCCGCGGTTTCTCCGTCGATCTGGCGCCTCGCCGCGCGGCAGATGCTGCGCGACTTCGCTGCAGGTGAGCTGCGGCTGGTGCTGGTGGCCGTGGTGCTGGCCGTGGCGGCGCTCAGCGCGGTCGGCTTTTTTGCCGACCGGCTGCAGGCCGGCCTGAAGCGCGACGCGGCCCAGTTGCTGGGCGGCGACCTGGTGATCAACAGCGACCACCCGCTGCCGCCGGACTATGTGCAGCAGGCGCAGAAGCAAGGCCTGGTGGCGGCCCACACGGCACAGTTTCCCAGCATGGCCCGCGCGCCGGACAGCCTGGGCGGCGCCAGCCGGCTGGTGGCCGTGAAGGCCGTCAGCCAGGGCTACCCGCTGCGTGGCGCCTTGAGCCTGCAGCAAACCGCAGGCGGCCCAGCCCAGCCCGGCCCCGGCATGCCGGCCGCTGGTGAGGTCTTCGTGGACCCGGCGCTGGCCGAGGCGCTGGCGCTGAAGGTGGGCGACCCGCTGCTGCTGGGCGACGCGCAGCTGCGCATTGCCGCGCTGATCGCGCTGGAGCCTGACCGCGGCACCGGCTTCCTCAGCTTCGCGCCGCGCGTCATGCTCAACGAGGCCGACCTGCCGGCCACAGGCCTGGTGCAGCCGGCCAGCCGCATCACCTACCGCACGCTGCTGGTGGCGCCGCTGGGCCAGGAAAAGGCGCTGGCGCCTTACATGGCCTGGGCCCAGCAGGCGCTGAAGGACCAGGGCCAGCGCGGCACGCGCGTCGAATCCCTGAACTCGGGCCGGCCGGAAATGCGGCAGACGCTGGACCGGGCCGACAAGTTTCTGAACCTGGTCGCCCTGCTGGCGGCCTTGCTGGCCGCGGTGGCGGTGGCGATTGCCGCGCGCGACTTCGCCCAGCGCCACCTGGACGACTGCGCGATGCTGCGCGTGCTCGGCCTGTCGCAGCGGCAGATCGCCGGCATCTATGCGATCGAGTTCGGCGCGCTGGCGGTGCTGGCCAGCCTGCTGGGCGTGCTGGCGGGCCTCGCGCTGCACGGGCTGTTCGTCAACCTGCTGGGCAGCCTGGTGCCGGCCACGCTGCCTCCGCCCGGCTGGGCGCCCGCCGCGTTTGGCATGGGCGTGGGCATCACGCTGATGCTGGGCTTTGGCCTGCCTCCCGTGCTGCAGCTGGCGCGCGTGCCGCCGCTGCGCGTCATCCGCCGCGAGCTGGGCAGCATCAAGCCGCTGTCGCTGGGCGTGCTGCTGGCGGCGGGCGGCGCGTTTGCCGCGCTGCTGATGGGCGTGGCGCGGGACTTGACGCTGGGTCTCATCGCGGTCGGCGGTTTTGCCGCCGCGGTCGGCGTGTTTGCGCTGCTGGCCTGGCTGTCGGTGCTGGCGCTGCGCCGGCTGGTGCCGGAGAGCCGTGCGCCGCGCTGGCTGGTGCTGGCCACGCGCCAGGTCGCGGCGCGGCCGGCTTTTGCGGTGCTGCAGGTCTCGTCGCTGGCCGTGGGCCTGATGGCGCTGGCGCTTTTGGTGCTGCTGCGCACCGATCTCATCACCAGCTGGCGCCAGTCCACGCCACCTGATGCGCCGAACCGCTTTGTCATCAACATCGTGCCCGAGCAGGCCGACGCCTTCCGCCAGCAGTTGGTGAAGGAAGGCGTGACCGGCGGCGACTGGTTCCCGATGGTGCGCGGCCGGCTGACGACGATCAACGGCGAGCCCATTGCCGAACGGCTGGCGCAGCGCGAGGACGCGCGCCGCTCGGTCGAGCGCGAGCTGAACCTCAGCTATTCGGCCCAGATGCCGGCGCACAACCAGTTGGTCGCCGGGCAATGGCAAGCCGGCGAGGCCGACGGCCTCAGCGTCGAAGAAGGCCTGGCCAAGAGCCTGGGCCTGAAGCTGGGCGACGTGCTGCATTTCGACATTGGCGGCCAGCCGCGCGAAGGCAAGGTCACCAGCCTGCGCAAGGTGGACTGGACCTCGATGCGTGCCAACTTCTTCGTGATGTTCCCGGTGGCCGACATGCCGGACCTGCCCACCACCTTCATCTCCGCCTTCCGCGCCCCGGCCACGTCTGGCTTCGACAACCGCCTGACGCACGAATTCCCGAACATCACCGCGATCGACATCTCGGCCACGCTGGCCCAGCTGCAGCAGGTGCTGGACCAGGTGATCCAGGCGGTCGAGTACCTGTTCGTCTTCACCGTCGCAGCCGGCCTGGCCGTGCTCTTCGCCGCACTCAGCGCCACGCGCGAGCAGCGGGCACGCGAATACGCCGTGATGCGCGCCTGCGGCGCGAGCGGCCGCTTGCTGGCTCAGGTGCAGCGGGCCGAGCTGCTGGGCGTGGGCGCGCTGGCGGGGGTGCTGGCCTCGCTCGGCGCGATGGCCGTCGGCTGGGCCCTGGCCCGCTTCGCCTTCGACTTCACCTGGACCGCAGCGCCCTGGGTGCCGGTGGTGGGCGCGCTGGTCGGTGCCTTGCTGGCGTTGGCGGCGGGGTGGTGGGGGTTGAGGGAGTTGCTAAGGCGGCCGGTGATGGAGACCTTGAGACGGGCGGGGTTGCTTTGACTCGCCGGGGTCATCATTGGCCCCAAGCTCGAAGCATTCGAGTCTCAGGTTCGCCCGGCTGTGCTTTGACGTTGCAACGCGAATGCAACACAATGGTCGCATGAAGACTTCAATCCTTCCCCAAGTGCGCGTGGAGCCGCAGCTCCGCGCTGACCTCGAGTCAGTGCTTCGTGAGGGCGAGACGCTCTCGGAGTTTGTCGAGGCCTCGGTCCGCAAGGCGGTCGACTTCCGGCGTGTGCAGGATGACTTTTACGCTCGCGGCGAGGCGTCCTGGCAGGACTACCAACGCACGGGCGAGGCCTATCCTGTCGATGACGTGCTGGCCGAGCTGAGGGCCATGACCGATGCCAGACGCAAGCAGCTTGGCCTGTGAGCTACCTGGTTGAACTGAGTGCGTCCGCCAGGTTGGACTTGATCCGCCTCCACGAACACCTTCTGAGTCGGGCTCAAACTCACGAGGACATCGAAGCGGCTCAGCACGCGATCGCCGCCATCGGAGAAGCGGTTTCGGCCCAGCTGAAGACCAATCCGTTCATTTGCCGCAAGGCGACAGCAGGCGGTCGCCGGCGTGAACTGGTCATCCCATTCGGCCGCACCGGCTATGTCGCCCTCTTCGAAGTCATTCCGACGATGGAGGAGGTGCAGGCCAAGGTACTCGTGTTGGCTGTCCGCCATCAACGCGAAGAGGACTATCACTGAAGCCTGCATCTTCTTGGTTGATGTCGGCGCCCGCGCGGTGTTTGTGTCCGGCAAGGCTCGGCTACAGCCGAGCCAGCAACTCCGCCTTCTTCGCACTGAACTCCTCAGCTGTCAGCACACCGGCGGCGTGCAGCTCGGCGAGCTTTTGCAGGGTCGCAAGAAGATCGGTCGGCGATGAGCTTGAGTTGCCGAACGAGGTCGGCGTGGGGTTGGCGGGCGGCGCCATGCCGCCCGCGTCGTAAGCCGCCTGCGCTTGCGGCGGCGCCATGCCGTTGACCGAGACCACCGGCAGGCTGTTCAGCGGGACCGTGCCGTACTGGCTGCTGCAGGTCATGGTGCCGTCCGCGGCTTGCTGCTGCGAGAAGCCGCCGATCTGGTGGTCCAGCGTGTCGTAGATGGTGACGGTGCCGCCGATGTCCACCACCAGGCGACGGGCCTGGGCGAAGTAGGCGTAACGGGCGCCGTTCTGGCTGCCGGTGCTGTTGGGCCAGCGCAGGCTGGGGCCCCACCAATCGGGCGGTGGGGGCGTGAACAGGTTGTCGGCCGATGCGTAGCTGTTGTCCGCCGAGTCGCCGGACGGGCCCCAGCCCACCGCAGGCATCGGCGCGCCCTGGTTCTGGGACTGGAAGCTGCCGGCCTGCATCAGGCCGGGCTGGTGGGCGACCAGGTTGGACAGCTCGCTGCAGAGGTTGTCGACCCGGCCCTTGAGGTAGTTGTTGAACATGTCCGACACCATGGTCATGCCGCCGCGCATCCACTGGCCGGAGCCGGCGAACTCGCCGTGGCTGAACTGCGCCATGCCGCCGTTGCCGCGCACCACGGCGTCCAGCATGTGCATCACCGCGTCCTGGCTGAAGCCGTGTCGCTGGGCGATGTCGTTGATGGCCTGCTGGCCGGCGGGGGAAAGGTGTCGCATCGCGCGGAGCCTCGGATTGGCACGCCTGGTGGCGCAAGGAAAGATCGTCACACCAGCCGATCAGGGCCGGAGGGCGTCAATGGTAGAGGCACCGGCATGACAGGCCTGTCCCGGGGGCAGTCGCCGTGGCCGGCCTGAACGTCGTCGAGGCGCGCCCAGCGCCACATGGATGGACGCCGAACAGGGGAGAGACAGCCGACCCGGCCTTGGCGACCATGGCTGTTCCTCAACTTTTTTCTGAACGGAAACCAAGTGATGCACCTTTCACCTGCTTTTGCCTCGCGGGTGGCTGCTGTTCGGCTGCTGCTGGGCGCATCGACCCTCTGTCTTGCCGCACTGGCTGCCACGCCCGCCCAGGCTGCTGCTGCCTACACCTTCACCATCCTGCCCACGCTGGGCGGCGACTTCGAGCGGGTCACTTCCATGGCCCAGAACGGCTGGGTGGCCGGCGCTTCGGGCAATCCTTCGGGCTTTTCGAATGCCACGGTGTGGCAGCAGAAGCTGGCGGTGGACTTCGGGCCGGACGAATTGCGCAACAGCGGTGCCAATGGCCTGAACGAGATCGGCGACGTGGTGGGCTACGGCGAATACAACGGCCAGACGGCCGGCATCTGGTGGCATGGCAGCGCGAGCGATTACACGGTGCTGCCGCCGCTGCCTGGTGGCCGCATCTCGTATGCCGCCGATGTCAACGCCAGCGGCCTGGTGGTGGGCTACGCGGAGGCCACGCCGGGCTTGTCGCATGCGACCTCGTGGACCAACGGAGTGGTCTCGGACCTTGGGACGCTGGGCGGCGACCAGAGCACCGCCACGGCGGTCAATGACGCCGGGGTGGTGGCAGGCTGGGCCGGCACGGCCAGCGGCAACCAGCATGCGGCCCGCTGGATCAATGGCGTGGTGACCGACATGGGCACGCTGCCCGGCGGCCAATTCAGCGAGGCCTATGCGCTCAATGAAAACGGCGAGATGGCCGGCGTGTCGGATCTGGGCGCGATCAACGTGCACGCAACGCTGTGGAGCGGCGGCAGCGTGATCGACCTGGGCACGCTGGGCGGCAGCATCAGCCAGGCCAAGGCGCTCAACAACCTGGGCACCGTGGTCGGCTGGGCCTACACCGCCTCCGAGCGCTATCCGCACGCCACGATCTGGACCAACGGCCAGATCGCCGACCTGAACCAGCTGGTGGAGCCGGCTGTTCTGGCGCTGGGCTGGCGGCTGCGCCAGGCCATGGCCGTCAACGACGCGGGTCTGATCGCCGGTGAGTCCTACAACGTCTTCACCGGGCTGACCAAGGTGTTCCTGCTCACGCCCAAGCCCTGAAGCCCGGGCCCGTCAGGCGGTTCACCGTCAAGCGTTCGCCGGCAGGCGGAAGCGGCCGACCAGGTGAGTCAGCTGTTCGGCCTGCTGCTTCATGCTCTCCGCCGCCGCAGCCGACTCTTCGACCAGCGCGGCGTTCTGCTGCGTCATCTGGTCCAGGTGCGTGACCGCGCCATTGACCTGGCTGATGCCCTGGCTCTGCTCGGCGGTGGCGGTGGTGATCTCGCCAATGATGTGGCTCACGCGCTGCACCGAGGTGACGATCTCGGTCATGGTGCGGCCGGCGTCGCCGACCAGGCGGGCGCCGCCGTCGACACTTTCGACCGAACTGCCGATCAGGCTCTTGATCTCGCGGGCGGCAGCGGCCGAGCGCTGGGCCAGGTTGCGCACCTCGCCAGCCACCACCGCGAAGCCGCGGCCTTGTTCGCCGGCGCGGGCCGCTTCCACGGCGGCGTTCAGCGCCAGGATGTTGGTCTGGAAGGCGATGCCGTCGATCACGCCAATGATGTCGGCGATCTTCTTCGAGCTTGCGCTGATGGCGCTCATGGTGGCCACCACCTCGCCGACCACGGTGCCGCCGCGCGCGGCCACTTCGGCGGCGGTTGCGGCCAGCAGGTTGGCCTGTTGGGCCGAGGCAGCCGACTGGCGCACCGTGACGGTCAGCTGCTCCATCGAGGCGGCGGTCTCCTGCAGGCTGGAAGCGGTCTGCTCGGTGCGGGCGCTCAGGTCGTGGTTGCCGGTGGCGATCTCCGAGCTGGCGGTGCCAATGCTGTCGGTCGTCGTGCGCACCTGGCTGACCAGGTCGCGCAGGTTGTCGGTCATGGTGCCCAATGCGCGCATCAGCACGGCGACCTCGTCCCGGCCCTCGGCCCGCACCTGCACCCGCAGGTCACCGCCGGCAACCTGGCCGGCGACGTCTGCGGCGCGGGCCAGCGGCCGGGTGATGGAGACGGTGAGCAGCCAGGCAAAGCAGGCGCCCAAGCCCAGCGCCACCAGGCCCAGCGTGCCCATCAGCCATTGGCTTTGCCAAGCCAGCGCGTCGTTCTCGGCGGCCAGCGTGTCGATGTGCCGGTGCTGGTAGTCGATCAGCGCCTGCATCTTCTCCATGTAGACCTTGGCGGCGGGGCGGAACTCGTTGGCCAGCAACTGCTCCGCGGCTTCGGAGTTGCCCTCGCGCTTGGCGGCGCCAACCTTGTCGCGCGCCGCGATGTACTTCTTGCGCTCGGCGTACACGCCTTCCAGCAGGCTGCTTTCCTCGGCGCTTTTGGGCATGGCCTCCAGCAGCTTGGCGATCTCGGTGCCGCGCGCGGTGGTGATCTTCACCTCGGGCGCGAACTGGGCTTCCAGCGTCGTGTCAGCGCTCTTGGCAATGGCGGTGTAGCGCATCACGCCGACGGCGATGTTGCGGTACCACTCCTCGAACATGCGCTCCTTGGCGAGCGGCGTTTCCATCGTCGCGCGCATCGAGGCCTCCAGCGAGTGCAGGCGCCAGATGCCGGTCAGCGCCATGGCCGCGATCAGGCTCAGCACGATGGCGAATCCCCCGCCCAGCCGGGCCCCCAGCTTCCATCGGTTCAAGGACATGGCGAAACGAGCCTTTCAATGTTCGGGTTTGTGTGGGGGATATCGACTCAGCGGCAACGCAGCTTGAGGTGTTCACGCTGGCCCGCCAAAGCAAGAAGGCCGTCGCAAGCGACGGCCTTCTCTAATCCGCACGGCGGGTGAACGAAGCGCCCCCCGGCGGCCGGCGCCGAGCCGCCTCAAGGCGGCCGCGCAACCCGCCCGGCGGGTGGTTCGGCGTTTCGCCGAACCGGGTGCTCTATTTCCCGCCGAACCGGGTGCCCCATTTCAGGAGTTGTCGTCGATCAAGCCCATGTCGGACGAGCTCATCAGCTGCGTGATGTCCATCAGGATCAGCATGCGTTCGCCGACGTTGGCGATGCCGGTGATGAAGGACATGTCGACATTGGCGTTCATGGCCGGAGCTTCCTTGACCGCGTCGCTGGAGAGTTCCAGCACGTCGGAGACGGAGTCGACCACGGCGCCGACGACGCGGCCCTTGATGTTCAGCACGATCACGACGGTGAAGTCGTTGAACTCGGCCTGTTCGCAGTTCAGCTTCACGCGCAGGTCGATGATCGGCACGATCACGCCGCGCAGGTTGACCACGCCCTTCAGGAAGGCGGGCGCGTTGGCGATGCGGGTCGGCTGCTCGTAGGAGCGGATTTCCTGCACGCGCAGGATGTCGATGCCGTATTCCTCGCCGCCGAGGCGGAAGCTCAGGTATTCGCCGTGCGTGACGGCGGCAGCGCCTTTGGCGGCCTTGCCCGCCCGCGCGGCCTCGTGCCGGGCCACTTGCTTGGCTTCGGTGATCATGTCCATGGTGTTGGGTCCTTTGCGTGGGATGGGCGGGCCTTCTTACGGCACCGCATGACGTTGATATCGGCCGTTTCCCGGCGATGTGAAGGGGCTTCTAGAAACTCGTCCAGTCGGTGTCGCCACCGGCTGTTGCTGGCGCTGCCGCCTGTGCCACCACCGATGCGCGGGGCTTCGCCGGCACCGGCTTGCTGGCGGGCCTGGCGCTCTCCGTGCGGGCTGCGGTGCTGGCGGCGGCCTTGGGCTTGGGCGCAGCTGGCGGCGCTTCGGCGTGGCTGGCGGCGCCGAGCTGGAAGGTCGACACCACCTGCGCCAGGCGCAGGGCCTGTTGC
>Ga0307514_10001376_pt1 | contig 30659 bp, 37 predicted proteins | sample 16_EM_MG_FD_203088 | JGI IMG/M metagenome (GOLD analysis project Ga0307514, IMG submission 203088) | Populus trichocarpa ectomycorrhiza microbial communities from riparian zone in the Pacific Northwest, United States - 16_EM | ecosystem: Host-associated > Plants > Roots > Unclassified | place... | reverse complement strand
GGTTCCTCCGCTTGCTACCTGTGCTGTGCTGACACAAGCCCGATGGCCCAATGCGACAGAGAGTGAGCTTCGCCCGGGTGGTTCCTCCGCTTGCTACCTGTGCTGTGCTGACACAAGCCCGATGGCCTAATCCGACAGAAGGTGAGCTTCTCCCGGGTGGTTCCTCCGCTTGCTACCTGTGCTGTGCTGACACAAGCCCGATGGCCTACTCCGACAGAAGGTGAGCTTCTGCGGGGTGGTTCCTCTGCTTGCTACCTGTGCTGTGCTGACACAAGCCCGATGGCCTACTCCGACAGAAGGTGAGCTTCTGCGGGGTGGTTCCTCCGCTTGCTACCTGTGCTGTGCTGACACAAGCCCGATGGCCTAATCCGACAGAGAGTGAGCTTCTCCCGGATGGTTCCTCCGCTTGCTACCTGTGCAGTGCTGACACAAGCCCGATGGCCCAATGCGACAGAATGTGAGCTTCTCCCGGGTGGTTCCTCCGCTTGCTACCTGTGCAGTGCTGACACAAGCCCGATGGCCTAATCCGACAGAAGGTGAGCTTCTGCCGGGTGGTTCCTCCGCTTGCTACCTGTGCTGTGCTGACATAAGCCCGATGGCCTGATCCGACAGAATGTGAGTTTCTTTTCTGCTTACTACAGGTGTCGAGTGCTGACACAAGCCCGATGGCCTGGTCCGACAGATTGTGAGTTTCCGCAGGATAATTCCCCTTCTTACCACCCGTGCATAGTGGTGACACGAGCCTGGTGGCTGATTGGACAGGGCGTGAGTTTCTGCATGATGATTCCCCTGCTTACTACCGGTGCGGTGTGCTGACTCGGGCCTGATGGCCTGGTTCGACAGCCCGTGAGTTTCTCCTGACGGTTCCCAATCTTGTTACCTGTGCCGAGTGGTGACATGAGCTCGATATCCTGGACTGTTAGCCAGTGAGTTCCTGCCGGATTATTCCCCACTTGCTACCAGTATCAAGTGCTGACAGGTGCCCGCATGACTTCTTCAATAGGCCGTAAGTTAATTTTGATTATTCCCCCGCTTGCTACCAGTGCGGAATGCTGACACGAGCCTGATTGCCTGATCCGTCAGCGAGTGAGTTCATACTTAATGATTCCCCACATGCTACCGGAGCTGTGTGCTGACACGAGCCCGATGGTGTGATCCGACAGGATGTGAGTTTCTTCCTGACAGTTCCCCTGCTTGCCACTGTTTTTGATTGCTGACTTGAGCCTGATGACCTGTTCCAACAGCCCGTGAGTTTCTCCTTATAGTTCCCCCACTTGCCACCAGTGCCGAGTGCTGACAGTAGCTTGATGACATACTACTTCAGCCGGTGAGTTCCTGTGTGATGGTTCCTCCTCAGCTACCAGGTGATGAATACTTACATGATCTCGATGGCTCTATCTGTCAGCTGGTGAGTTCCTGCCAGATTATTCTCCGTTTGCTACCGCTACCGAGTTCCTGACGCGAGTCTGATGGTTTGATCTGACAGCAAGTGAGTCTCCCCTAAATGGTTGCCCCGCTTCATTGCGTTCTGTGTGCTGACGCGAACCCGATGTCCTGATATGACAGCGAGTGGGTTTGTCCCCGACGGCTGCCTAGTTGAGGTGCTGATGTGAGCCCGATTGCCTGATTCTACAGTGATAGCGCGTGAGCTTTCGCAAGACTCCCTTCTGAACTTCGCGGTGGCTAACGCGAACTCGATGGCATAATCGTAGCCGGTGAGTTTTTCGTTCACCATCCCGCCATATTCACCACTGGTTAACGTTAACCCGATGTTTGTATTTACACAATAGGAAGTTAGTTGTTCTTCTACCAATTCCCAATCACGCGGGCCTTTGGCTAATCTGGGTTTGGTGGGCTCATTATTACATGTAGGATGTAAGTTTTCGTTGTGCTATTATTATCAGCATGTAATGCTTGCTAACTTTTACTTGTTGGCTTTGATAGTAGGTGAATTTCTCCTGAAAACTTTGCATTCTGGCACTGACTCGCTAACCTGAGCTTATGGCTTATTTTGCAGAAAGTAAGTTTCTCCTGTAACTTTCAGGCTATGGTGTTGGCTAATGGGCTCGGTAACTTGATTTTACAGCTTGTAAGTTTCTCTGGATAATATGCAGAATATCAAGTGGATATTCCTAGACTCTCTGGCAGATGCCTAACATCATCTTGGTGTGTTTGAATTGTCAGCCTTGGAGCTGGATTTGACGACCTTGACGATGGATCTGACGACCTTGAGAATGGATCTGAAAATGTCGAGAGCGGATCTGCAAACCTTGAGATTGTATCTGACAGTTTTGAGAATGAATGAGTTGCTGTCTAAACCCTGCAACTAGATTTGATTTCTATAGGTTGCGCACCGACTCTCCAGTGCTAAACTTTGTCACTGACTGAAAGTTAGGCTGTGAATTGGCGGAATAGATTTCAATGTGGAGGATGCTGCTTGAGTTGGTTCAATAAATGTTTCCCAACTTCAGTTCAGTTTGGCCCTTGAAATATTACAATGTGCATAGTTGATTGTCTCTCCATTGTATTTACTTAGGCGGGGTTATTTATTCGCCACAGCTCATGGTTAGCTGATATTTGTCGTTTATCTGTTTGCAAAGTAAATGTTTCTTGGTTCGGACTGGGAAGATGCAGTTTATTGTTATAATATGTCAATCCACACTCATCAAAGACTAAAAGCTGACTCCTAGCTAGGCCACTCTTTTCTTCGTTTCTTCATTTATCATTGCCATTGTTTGTTTTAAAAATATTGCATTCACGCTATCTAGAGTATTACAGAGCCCATTTCACCTCCCCCTCAAGATGGTCGGCTAGGTGGGGGAGACCCCCTTCTGTTAATCTTCTTCCCCTTTCAAAAATGAAAGTAGGGCTAAAATGAATAGTCATAAACAAAAGAATGATAAGAGACAGACAAACGCCACTGCCACTTTGCTAATAGTGAAAACCACGGCATGGTAACGGGACGGGATTTGGGGTGGCGAAAATACGGCATCACGGGCGATATTGGACGGGATTCGGTGTCAGCTAGTGTCAAATGACAGAAAACGGCCGCCGAGAAAGAACGGCCACTCCGAATCAAGTTCGAACATGCGAAGCTAATAGATCCCATCGAGTAGATCGTTTGACGTCGAACACGTGTTGTTGTTGTTGTTTATTCATACTGTATTGACTCTTACTAGAGTATGACAGGACCTGATATCCCCTCCGCCTCCAGGCGAGCCGGCTAGATGGCGGGGCGCCCCTCCGCTCCCCTTCGTCCCCGCTGACGAATGAAAGATAAATGATAGAAAGAACAATATAAACCCGCTGCCGCCGCCGTGAGCCTCTGCGCCCGCTCCGTACTGCCATTCATTTGGGCGGTAACTTCCCGACTTCAGACGCCGCCAGGAAGTCCACCACCGCATGATCGCACTCTTCCATGGAAAACAGCTCAGAGACCTGCACATGTTGGCATCTGCCTGCTTTCCAACCCTTCACCTTTCCCACCGCTTTCCAGAGCACGTTCTGCTGGTCTCTCCACTGGCTGCAGTGGCGGAAGAGGTGCTCCCGCATCTGGGCCGCTGTCACTTTACGCCACGAGCACTTGTCGTCCTCTCGGCGACCGAATCGTTTTAGGTAGACTCCAGTGGGTGCATGCCCGGATTTTGTTGGCACGGGATTTGGCCCGGTGGCTTTTGTGGCGTTTGGCCTAAGGCTGCGGGCATGAGGCCGGTGGCTTGCGGCCCCCATGGGCCGCCACCAGCCCCCATGCCGAGGAGTAGGGCTAGCCCCGGCAGTGATGCTCGGGATCGGTCTCCGGATGTGATACTCGGCTTCGCCGAGTATGCCCTCTTCTTTCCCATATATATTTGCCTGTCTTTTTCTCTCTTTGCTCTTTAGACAATCACTTTTGTACGATAGTCAATTCAATATCTCTATTCGTACTCGATTGATCTCAACAGATTGTAGTCAGTAGAACCTGGCAGGCAGTGACTTCACGTTTGTCATCAGAATAGGTCTTTTGGGCCCTGCCTTGCCCTTCAGCCTATAGCTGAAGTGCTTGCTGCATTTGTCGGCCTCCCACCTTGCCTTGGCTGCTGACCTTCCCGCGGAGATTCGTCTGGCCATATTCGAGGCTGAGGTGTATGGCCGCTCTCTCGCTGTGTTTCTGCTTGCATCTCGGGCGACATTCGCCTGACGGTTTGCTTCTTCATTCCAGGGGATACCGGAGTGTCCCGGAACCAAGTGAATCTTGGTTTCAATACCGTGGGTGAGAAGAGCCTGCGCCCTTCAATTGATCTGTCTTGATACTCGCTGTCCAGGGCGCAGCCCCAGATGTGCCTTCCGTCGAATAGTGGCTTGTGAATTGCTAAAAACCACCACCGTCTTCACTCCTTGACTTTGCTGTGTTTCTCTCTACTCGATTGTCCCAACGAGTGCGAGTCCGATCGCCCACAGCTCGGCATCAAAGACCTCCACATGTCGAGTGCCCAGATAACTGCAGCGGGACCTCCATTCATTTCCTTGCATGCACACTGCTGTGGATCCCACTCGGCCATCGTCTGAGCGCGATCCATCTGTCCACCACATCCAGACCCCCGCTCCAACTTTGGCTTCTTTCTCTCTTGCCCAGCGCTGCGTGGCTCTCTTGGCTGCTATATCGTTGTCCAGTATGATGGTCCTGACCACTGATTCTTCGCCCGGGGCCGGCCAGTTCATGGCTTCGGTTGTCTCGCCTGCCTACTTCTGTGGGATCCAACCAGAGCTCGCTCCCATACAGTGCGACCGCTTGGACACATACCACCTGGACGGCCCTTACGCTCTCTGGTACTACCCCGTATGTCTTTGTAAGGGTTCGGAGTCTAGCTTTTTGTTTTGTTTTTGTTTTAATCATACTGTATTCACTCTATTTAGAGTATGACAGCCCCTTACACCCCTCCGCCTCCGGGCTAGCCGGGTAGATGGCGGAGTTCCGCCCCTACTACCCGTCGTCCCCTTCTGACAAATGAAAGAAAAGCATCTGATGATCTATATGAACTACAAAGGAAATGTGATGAAATCAGGGAGAGCCCGCCGGCTCTTACTCCTCCTCCTCCTACGCAGGTCTGGGAGGGAACTTCGCAATATCGGTTGCTATCAGGAAGTCCATCACCGCCTTATCGCACTTCTCCATGGAGAGCAGCTCAGAGACTTCCATGTGTCAGCATCTGCCCACTCTCCATCCCATAGCTGTCCCCACCTCTTTCCAGAGCGTCTTCTGCTGGTCTCTCCATCGGCTGCAGTGGTGGAAGAGATGCTCCTGCGTCTGGGCTACTGTGCTGCCTGGGCCGCCGCACCAACAGCATTTGTCGTCATCTCGGTGTCTGAAACGTTTCAGGCACGTTCCAATGGGCACATGTCCGGATCTCACTCAGTAGAACCTGGCTGCCAGTGATTTCGCACGAATCATGGGGATGGGTCTCTTGCTCCCATCTTTCCGTTGTAGTCTGTAGCGGTAATGTTTGCTGCATTTGTCGGCCTCCCATTGGGCCTTCGCCGTTGTCTTTGCATCTGCGATTCATCTTGTCCTGTTTGCCTGTGAGGTGGATACTTGCTCTCGCACTGTGCCTGATCTGCGGCACACTCTCACTAGATTCGCATGGCGATCTGCTTCTACATTTTGCGCGATGCCAGTGTGTCCTGGAACCCAGTGGATGGCAGTCTGTAGGCCGGCTTCACGAAGAGTGTTCACGCTCCGGTTCATCCACCTGCCAAGTGGCTGCCCAGGCCCCGGTTCCAGGTGCTGAGTTCGTTGAATTACCACTTGCAAGTCGCTGAAGACGGCTACCTTCGTCACTCCGTGTGTCTGCAGTGTAACCCTCCATCTCACTCACTCCCAGAGAGCGAGTCCTATTGCCCAAAGCTCTGCATCACAGATCTCCATTCATCTGGTGCCTAGGTCGCTGCGGAAGGCTTTCCAGCGGTCTGCATGCTTGCACACTGCGGCGGCTCCTACTCTGCCGTCGTCGGATTGCGACCCATCCGTCCACCACATCCACACCCCTGCGCCCACTTTGGCCTCGCTTTCTCTCGCCCAGCGGATTGCCTCTCCCTTGGCTGCAGTGTCTTCACTCAGTATGACTGTCCTGACAGCTAGCTCTTCGTCAGGGTCTGGCCAGCACATGGTCTCCGCTTCCCGGCCTTGCTTGTGCTGCATTGTGATAACTCTGCACATTGGTGCCCCTGATGTCGGGTGGTATTGCACCTCCTTTAGTTTTGATTCTTCGCACGTGCTTGCGAACCTCGCTGTGAATGGTGGCTGCCTGTAAAGGTATACGCCCGTGTATGGCCTCATAGGAATGTATATCAGTAGATACACTTACAAATGTGGATGTCAAAATTGTAGAGTAGTAGAAAGGTAAGGTAAGGTACGATTATTGCTAGAGATCTAAGGCTCGTGGCGAGCCAAGTATATAAAGCGGGTGTTACCCGGCCCTGGAGACGTCACGTGCAGCCGTGCCATTACATTATCCCCCTCTTTAGGTGCAGACCTCCTGGGCTGTATGAACCCTTACAAGAGAAGAAATGGAAACAATCAAACAACCATTCAGCGTACGCAAATGTAGGAACCCATTAGTCCCACAGCCGATCAGTACCGTATGGTAGCCATTCCGCGGATCCGGTGCACGGGGAAACTCCACCACCACTTGACTTGCATCTGGAGGTGGTAAAAACCCATGCCGACGCCATTTGTACTGGTCCGAGATCCAAAGAAGTAATGCAGTAAAGAAAAGAGAAGAGAAGAGAAAGAAGTAACATCCAAAGTGACACCGTCCACCATATCTCCACTTCCGGAATGTCCGGCATCCGACTATTCAACCTCGCACTCGTAACTTGTACCACGTGTAGGTCATTGTCCGAATTAGACACAGCAGTCTTGGTGAAGTCCCCAATCATGGTATGAGCCACGTCTTGACTCGGCGGCATCGATGGCGGCTTCCGCTTGTTGCTCATTATCATTGCCATTGCCATTGCCATCGGCGTCGCATCGGTATTTATTACTTGTAAGCTTCCCAGTAACGGGTCATACTCACCATACTTTCAAGGGCGCTAGCCCTCGAGGTCTCCCAATTCCTGGTGAACTCCGCAGGCCCTGCCCTTCAGTGATCATTATTGCCGCTTTGGAAGCTTCTGCTGCCGGTATCATAGCCGTCGGTGATGGTCAATCACATATGACCTCGTATCTATCTCGTAAGCTTCTCATGACATGGTCATTATTACGATATATTTATTCAGGCGCGTTTGCGCTGTCCTGATCCCTTGTGCATAGCTTGGTCGGCCAGCCTTGATGTATCTGAGATCATCCCTTGCAGCCGGTGGCTCTCACATGGTGCCCGTCAGTAGTGATATTCATCCTCCTTCAGCATCGGCCAAGCTGGCTTATAGGCCTCCGGTATGGTCGTTCGGCATTCATTGCGGTGAGCCGTTTGGTAAACATCCCAGTCGGTGCCTTCGGTACAGGGCTCCCAATAATCCTCTTATTCAATCGCAATTTGGAGTCATTCGGCCATTATCTTGGTTGCTATGCTCAGTCATCATCTCTCAGTAGTTGTTTCAACTGTCTCTCATGATGCCATTCGGTGACTGTCTCTCGCGAAGCCATTCTGTGACTATCTCTCGCGATGTGTTTTGGTGACCTGCTTGCGATGCGATTCGGTAGACTATTAGGTACGTTCAGAGATCATTGTTGATCTCATTCGGAACTGTTTTGGTAGCAATAAATGCACTCGTTCGGCATAGATCAAACTCGCTTGGTCTTCTCATCATCTCTCCGGTGCTCTTGCAGTCGCACTGATCATCCTCCTAGTCGGTGCACTTGTAGGTACAGTTGACATCCGCCCTGTGCTCGGTGCACAGATCATCTCCAATTGCTCGCCGTCTTTCCTCCGGGTATGCTTTCCGCTCCTTCTCCAGGTGTGCTCGCTGTCACTTGACTGGGTATCCATATTGTCATTTTCTGAGTTCACTTGTCGTTTCATCTCCAGGTGCACTGCTCAATCTTCTCCACATACGCTTGTTGACTCTGTTAGTGAACTCTTCCAAGGTACGCTCATCGACTAATCTCAAGCTGCAATTCTTTTCCAGTAAGTGCGCTCCAAGGTGCTTCCCGCCATCATTTCCAGTACTGTGATTGCTTGCGGCAGGGGTTGTTTTGGATTCCGGTACGGTCATCCCCTTTTTGTACGTCATAGCTCCGCTGACGACTCATCATACACGGCATCTTCAGGTGCCACGTAGAGTGGGTAGAAATGATTCTGAAGTTGATTTGCCAGTAGCAGCTGTGTATCTTGGGATCGCCGAGACTGAGTCGGGACCTCATTCGTCATTGTAACATGGCCATGCAGCTTCTTGATTCATCGGGAGGTGTTTACCATCACTTCTCTGTGTGCACATGCCGCTGCCAGCCTTCTCTATTGGTGAATACGTTTCACAGTGTTTCGGTCCTCCACTTCCAGTACGGTGATTGTTCGCGGCAACAATTGTTGCGATTCCAGCATTGTCATCCCCCTCTTTCATGTTCATTGCTCCGCCAAATATTTATCTCGTAAGGCTTGTGCGGTATCGGCATTGTAGCTGTAACCCGGAATCTGATTCGGTATCATATTCGGCATCGGAACTCAGGCATGAAGGTGCATGATTCGGTATCTCTGAATAGTGCTCTGAATAGTGCTCTGAGTAATGCTTGGCATTGTACTCAGTGGAGCCATGCCGCTGGGACCGTCATTAGCACCTGATAGAAAAAGTCTTGGCGCAACAGAAACAGCGCGATAAGTTGACAACAGCGATAGAAACTACTAAACAGAAAGCGGCAATCGATTCTGGACATCGAATTGACCCCGGAGCGAGCGTCCCAGCACTGGTGAGACTGCAGGAGGGGGGCGCGCACACGAACCCACGCAATTGTGTGGAGTCGCGTAGTGTCTTGGCAGAAAACACGATTGCGCGACGCGTCGGCCAACCAGCAAGCAACGACGAGGACTACCCTAGAAAGAGAGGTTTGCTTCCCAGGAGTGATGACCGAAGCCAGCGTAAGCAAGAGGAGCGACCTAGAGACGGGAGATGCGGGAGACATGACGAGCGACGCGCCTGTGGACGTGTCCATGGAGATGATGACAGCGGCGACACTGACCCCCGCGGAGACTGCGAGCGCTACCATGAGTGAGCCGATGGAGAGAAAAGAGAATGGGAAGCGGAGAAGGAGGAGCGAGGCCCCGGCGACCCCGAGCGATTGAAGGAGCCGCATGGAGAGAACAATGCGACAGCAAGCGCAGGAGCTAACGCAGCAGCACCGAACTGTTGGACACCTGACCAACTTGGTGCAAGCGCAGGCAGCCCGCGAAGAAGCAAAGTGGTTGGCAATGAGGACGTTGATGCAAGGGAGAGAGCAAAAGTGGGATGCCAGCCACGAGGACGACAAGGTGTGGGGGGCGTGCATCACAAATATGATCGCGAAGGTCATGAAAGGAGTAACACCAGGCCAGGAAGCGAGAGAGAAAGAAAGAGACGAGACCGCGAGGATGGACGGCGGAGGGCTAGAGGCCTCGCATCATGCGGATACACCCCAGGAAGGAGGACCAGAGAGGAGCCAACAGCTGCAGCAGCAACCAAAGCCCAGACTGCCGCTCGAAGTGCAGCCGAAACCGCAGCACGAACCCAAGCCAAAGTCAGCACCCACACCGGTGAGATGGTGGGAGACAGTCCCACCCCGAACCCAGAGCCAGAGGGCACCCAGCGGCTAAGGCGGATCAAGCACGACAGCAAGACGCCTGATATTAAAGAGAGACGAGAGCGTGCCGCTCCTGGGCCCGGCTCCGACTTCCAGCTCGAGCATGGCAGATAGACGGCTGATCTTGAGGAGGGACGAAAGCATCCCCCTACCGAGAAAGATGGATGTGGAAATAGCATCAGTAGTCAACAGAGGGCTGTTCTAGCAGCAGGCCCCAGCACACGTCCGGATCATGAACGTGAGAAGGAAAGCGAAGGGCACAATAACCGCAATCATGCACCAAAACGCAACTGCAGAGATGGCTCTCCTGTACCGATATATCATTATTAATGCAGCCAGATCAGTGGATAAGGGGATCATCGACGTGGAAGGAAACAGATCTTGGGAAAGACTGAAAATCCACTCCGTCCCGCTTGTGAGATACATGTGCAAGGGCACCGAAGGACTACAAAAAATGAGGGGGGAGATTCAGGCAGAGAACGAGAGGGTGGCGATTCCTGCCTAAGTGAGATGGCTATCGAACCCCCGAATCATCACAGAGAGAGAGCAGAGAGGAGAGAGCAAGGCATCATCGGTGGCCTTCATTGTCAGGGGGAAGAAGGTGGCAAAGAGACTAGTGAACAAAGGCGTAATTGTTGCAGGAGTACGATACAATGTCGAACCGTACACGAACGCGGGCCCCGACAGCCTCTGCGAGCTCTGCTGCGCGTGGGGCCACCTCGAGAGCGAGTGCAGCCACCACCAACTGAAGTGCGGCTACTGCGCCGGACCACACCGATCGAGCGAGCACAGGTGCAACGTGGTCAGGTGCGCATTGAAACAGGGAGCAGTATGCAGCCATACAGAAGAAACATGCCCCAACTGCAAGGGGAATCATATTGCATTCTGCGGAAACTGTACGAGGAAAATCGAGGCCATCACAATGGCACGACAGAGCAGGAAAGTGCAACCGAATGGACGAGTGACAAGGGAGGTAACAGGGGCCACCAGAGTAGCGCTCGGCACCAGGCATGCCAAGGATCCAACAAACGGAGAGGGAGAGGGGGAGCCGACGGCCTACGAAGAGCAAGGCGATACCGGGGAGATGGAGGGGGCGGAGATGGTGCTGGAGAACGACGTGACCATGAGCGAGACCACTGCAGAGATCGAAATGGGAGCCGCCAGTTCCAATGTTTAGACCAATCCAACACAATTGCGCCAGGTCATACGCGGGGACCATGGCAGCGGTGGAGACGGGAGTGGATCGGAAGGCAGATTTGGTACTTTTGCAGGAACCGCCGGGGGAGAAAGGGAGAATCGAAATCAGTCACCCGGCGTATGAAATTAGAAGACGAAAGACAGTGTGGACGGCGGTGCGCAAGGGAAGTGGCCTTGCAACAGACGAACGGACAGACCTGAGCAGGGGCGCGGACGATGATGTCATGGTCACTGACGTAAAAAGAAGAGGAGAAAAGATAATGAGGATTATCAATGTGTACGATCAAAGAGACGTACAGACTGGATAGAGACGGGCGAGCAAGCTAAACTGGCACAGAGCTATCCGACAGGGAGGCGGCACAATAATTGCGGGCGAAATGAATGCACACAGCCGAAGGTGGTACCAGAGATGAAGGGAGCAATGCGATGCGACGTTCAGGGACGAGATTATAGACGAGCACGGGCTAGATATTGGGAATGATGACGACCGGCCCACTCACCACTTGGTGAGAAACGGCGAGGAAGGCGAGTCGACCATAGAGCTGACCCTGGCCACCTGACCAATCACGCGATGGACCACACTGGGAGGGAGCCACGCTACAGGCTCCGACCACGAGGTGATCGAGGGAGAGTTCAACGTCAACAAACAGGAAGAGGCAGACCACGTGCAGGTCATAGGATGGAACCTGGCCGCCATGGCAAAAGTGGACGAAGAAGCAGCAGAGACACTTTGGAGGGAGCTGGAGAGAGAAAGAGCCCACCTAGGCGAGGAATGCATGGGAGACGATGTAGAGCGAGAGGCCGAATGGTGTCAAGAACCACTGAGCAAAGTTCTAGATGCCAAAGCGTAGGAAATCAGAATCTGCGCTCGATCGAAGAGGTGGTGGAACTGCGAGATCAAGGAGAGGAGAAGCGCACTGGGGAGAGAGAAGAGAAGGGGAAGGAGGTCAGAGGCGGCAGCGCGCGCGAAAGCAGAACTGCAGAAGTCAATTCGACATTCCAACAGCCGGATGTGGAATGACTACGGGCAGAACTTTAGAGGGGGCGAGGTCTGGATGGCCACAAAGTTCACCAACCCTCGAGCGGGAGCCACCGTGGAAGCGCTGACTGACAGAGAGGGGAAGCAAGCAAATACGATTGCCGAAAAGGAGGAAATGCTCACAGGAGAGTCTTTCCCCCTGAATGACGGAGACCAGTATTACGAACTGCCCCCAGCAGGCCAAACCCACGGCCTCATAACTGAGCAGTCAGTCGAACGAGCTCTGTTCTCGCAGTCAGTCAAGAAGGCCCCAGGCCCAGACAAGCTGTCGTTCGGAGCCATACGGCTCCTCTGGAAGTGGGACAACACGAGAATTGTAGGACTAATGAAGGCAGCAGTCCGAACAGGCCATCACCCAGCCATCTGGAAGCTCGCGAGCGTGGTGGTGATTCGAAAGCCATGAAAGGATAATTATATGAAGCTGAAGTCGTACCGAACAATCTCCCTGCTCAGCTGCATGGGGAAAGTTGTTGAGAAAGTAGTCGCAGAGCTGCTATCCGAAGAGGCCAAGAGGAGAGCACTGCTAAGCGACGGCCAATTTGGCAGCAGAAAGACAAGGTCGGCCATCAACGCTGCGGCCATCATGGTCGACAGAGCGCAAGCCGCGTGGAAACCAGACATCATGACGGGTGTCCTCCTGATGGACATCAAGGCAGCGTTCCCAAGCGCAGCGAGAGCAAGGCTGATCCATGCGATGAAGGCCAAGAAGATAGATAGAGATCTCATACCATGGACCGAGAGCTTTCTCTCAGAGAGGAAGGTGGAGATGGTAATCGAAGGCAATGTCTTACAGAGTCACCCCGTGGAGGCAGGTGGCCCGCAGGGCTCACTTGTATCGCCGATTCTCTTTGCGATTCACACCGCTGGACTGATAACGTGGGTGGAAGAGAGAGTGCAAGCCGAACGTCTCTCCTGTCTAGACGACCTCGGATGGGTGGCAACCGGGAAAGACGTGAACCAGGTGGTCGAAAGACTTGAAGCCTGCGCAGCAGAGAGCATCGAGTGGGCCAACAGACGAGATCTCCAGGTCGACACTGCAAAGACGGAGGCAGCACTCTTCACATGCAGGAGAGGCCATAAGAAGCACCTCCAGCCGAAACTCACAGCCAAAATCAAGGTAGGAAACAGCTTCGTCCGATTCAACAAAGAGGCGACACGATGGCTGGGAGTCGGGATGGACGCCAACCTGACGTTCAAACATCAGCAAAATGTAATTCGGTCCGGAAGCCATATGCAACCCTCCCAGACACTCTGCTAGCCCTCACCACTACTTCTAAGTACTCCCAGATGCTCCCAGCCCCCCCTGGAGCTTTGCAAAGTGCTTTCAGACTCTGCAAGAGCATTCTCATGTGCTCCTCAAAGCACCTGAAGTGATGGAGGTGCATTCAGGATGCTACAAGAGTGAGTATTAGAATAGTCAAATTGTGGAGCTGCTGAGACCACTGCGCAAGTCTGCGGGAGACTTCGAGAGGTGCTGAGAATGCTGCACATGCTCTGCAGGAGACTTGGTGCCATATTTTCACACCACTGGATTTAGGGTTCCATAACCACACGGCATTTCATCGATCATATTGGTCATTGTTACAGTCACAAGATTCGCATCATCATAATATGGCATGTATTATATAAGTCTCTCTATATCTACATAAGGGTATAGAAGAATAACGGAGATGGATTCAGCAATGGGCAGTATATATTTGGGAGACACTGGGGTAGATAGACATCATCTCATTAAACGAAATACACACTTGAGGCCTTGAAGGACCGAGTTTGGAGGCTGTAATAATGCGAGTTTGGAAACACACTTGGACGCTGTGATCGAGTGAGTATGAAGATGTACTTGGCAGCCGTGATTGTGCGAGTTTGGAGATGCACTTGGCAGCCGTCATCATGCCAGTTTGGAGATGCACTTGGAGGCCGTCATGATGTGAACTTGGAGGCCGTAATTAGAGCGAGTTTAGAGATATGCTTGGAGGCTATGATTGAGCGAAATTAGAGATGCACTTGGATAACATGATTGTGCAAGAATGGAGGAGTACTTCGAGGCGGTCAATCTGGAGCAGGTAGATCGGGAGGGAGGCGCGCCGGGAGCTGAGACTCTATTCATTGGTTTACTTGTAATCGTGGGAATGTAGAGAGTTGAGTACAGCATGGTCTGCTGTGAGATGAGAGACTGGCTGGGGGCAGGAGACAGTTGATCATGGGATGACGCAGTACGCGGTGTATGCCATCCTCAGTGTATGCAGTACTCAGTGTATGCTGTACTCGGTGTATGCCATACTCGGTGTTTACTCGTGATCATGGCATGGAGAGATAGTAAGCGAAGACTTAACTTCATTTTTTCAGGTGATGGTAGAGTTGAAGACGAGAATGAGAAAGCACAGAGTATTTGGGGAAATCATCACAGGAAACTAGGACTTAAGAGAATTTCGTGTGCGAGTCTATTCACTATCCCCGATACGGCTTGTACGACTCCCGATACGGGGTGTCATTACATCGATACGAGGTCTTCCCAGCACAATCAGGCAAGTCGTACCCCTGATTTCTCATACCCTCTCGTATCCTCCACATCATTCTCATATTCATCCCCCATCTCGCTCTTTCTCGTCCACAACTCTATCATCATTGCAGAAACAAAAGTTAAGTCATCCCTCTCTAACTCTCTATCTCATGATCATGAGTTGACAGTGAGTACAGCATACGCCAAGTACAGCATACACCGAGTACAGTATACATAGAACACAGCATTCACCGAGTACAGCATTCACTGAGTACAGTATACACTGAGTACAGCATACACTGAGTACAGCATACACTGAGTACAGCATACACCGAGTACAGCATACACCGAGTACATCATACATCGAGTACAGCATACACCGAGTACAGCATACACCGAGTACAGCATACACCGAGTAAAGCATACACCGACTACACCATCCACCCAAGATTGTGTGTCTTTCTTGCATTCAAATGATTACAAGTTGACCCCTGAATGTAGCTTCAGCTTCTGGTGTTCCTCTCTACACAATCGACTGCCATCAGCCAGGACAGCTCAAAGGTTAAGTCACATTGTCACAGTCCCACAGTTGCAAGTTTACTAACTGAAGAAATGAGTCTCAGCACGAGGCGCTCCGTCCATCGACTACCTACAAATACTCGTCCAAACTCGCTCCATTACGGCCTACAAGTTCGCACCATCATGGCCTCCAAGTGCATCTCCACACTCGCACGATTGCTCCCTCTAAACTCGCTCGATCACAGCCTCCAACTGTATTTCCAAACTTCCACAGTTACGGCCTCTAAGTTTGCCCGATCATGGCCTCCAAGTGCATCTACAACCTCCCTCAATCACAATCTCACAGTGCATCTCTAAGTTTACTCCATGACGGCCTCTAAGTGTATCTCCAAACTCACTTGATCACGGCCCCGGATAATCTATCTGAGTTCACTGGATGGTCATTGTCAGGTGCACCTCAAATTGCTCTCAAGCACCGCCTGCGGCCAGTGTAGATATACCATGTGTAGATGGGTAGCTATATAGATACATAGTAGATACATTGATACATAGATGAGAATACAATCTGAATACGTGAGTTTTAACAATTGTTGAACGATAACTAGTCGCTATGATTTCCAGGCCTACCTGCCGGATTCCAGGCCCACCTGCAGCATTCCAGGCGTGCCTGCAGCATTCCAGGCGCACCTGAACCATTCCAGGCGCACCTGAAGCATTCCAGGCGCACCTGCAGCATTCCCAAAGAAGATGTTTTTCCCTCACTGCTCTAGTGTGATTCGAGGTGCTTCCAGCCTTGTCACAGGCGCTCTCAGACTTGTCACCAGCGCTCCCAGACTTGTAGCCAGCACTCCTGGGTGCACCCACAGTTCTCTCCGGCGCACCAAGGTGTTCCCAAACCTATCACAATCACTCCCATGGTACTGCTGTACCAGTCATTGGAGATCTCAATTACTCCGAAGGCCGGCCGGAATGCCCTCCTACAGTCTGATACTCTTCTGAAATTGACGCATCTAAGTTTACACTCCACATCCTCTCAGACACTTCTGGAGTCTTCCAGAGACTGAAATACATTTTGCTGATGAAGAGCACAACAACCGGTGCATGAAGAAGGCCAGGGCAGCAGAAGCCCAATTGCGCGTACTCACAAAGATGCACAGAATCATCCCAGAGCGTGTAAGAGCTGTCCAGATAGCCTGCGTTCAAGCCATCGCGCTATATGGAAGCGAGCTCTGGTGGGACCCGAGAGAGATCGGCAGACGTGAGGATATTAAACTCCCGCTCAATCGGCAAGCTATATCAACCCTGGGGGCCCTCCCCACGACGCCAATGGGCGCACTTATGAGGGAGTCAGGGCTCACACCTGTGGCAGTAGTCCTGGACGCTAGGCAGCAACGATTCACAGCGAGGCTCGCAAGCCCGTGCGAAGGCTCCAAACCACAGGCAGTGCACGACCACCCCACATCTGGCGCTCCGATATGCAGAGTTATCACAAAGGAGCACGAGCGAGGCCGGGAAGCAGAGACCATAAGCTGGCCCAGCCCTGAAGAAGAGCCGGCTGGCAAAACGGTCATACTGAGCAAAGACACAGCGGCGAAGAGAGAGGCGATCCGCTGGGCGAGAGAAAGAGAGGCCAAAGTGGGCGCAGGGATCTGGATGTGGTGGACGGATGGGTCGCGATCCGACGACGGCAGAGTAGGAGCCGCCGCAGTGTGGAAGCACGGAGACCGCTGGGAAGCCTTTCGCAGCCACCTGGGCACCGGACAGATGAAGGTTCATGATGCGGAGCTGTGGGCAATCGGACTCGCTGTCCAGGAGTCAGTGAGGAATAGAGACACACTGCGGACACACGGAGTGATGAAGGTAGCCGTTTTCAGCGACTCGCATGCGGCCATCCGACGCACGGAGCATCTAGAACCGGGGCCAGGGCAGCCACTAGCCAGGTGGATCAACCAGAGCGCGAGGACTTTTCGCGAAGTCGGTATTGAAACAGAGATCCACTGGGTCCCGGGACACACCGGTATCGCTGGAAATGAAGAAGCAGACCGCCAAGCGAATCCAGCACGAGAGGGCCATAGAACAGGCACAGTGAGAGAACGAGTGTACACCTCGGCGGCGAACAGGACCAGACGAATCTCAGAAGCAAAGACGGCGGCAAAGGCTGAATGGGAGGCCGACAAATGCAGTAAGCATCACGGCTATAGACTGAAAGGCAAAGCTGGAAGCAAGAGACCCATCCCAATGAACAGTGTGAAGCCTCTGGCAGCCAGGTTCTACCGACTGAAGTCCGGAAACGTGCCAGTGGGGACGTACCTAAAACGGTTCGGACACCGAGACGATGACAAATGCTGGTGGTGCAGCAGCGGAGGCAAGACGACCCAGACGCGGGATCATCTCTTCCGCCACTGCAGCCGATTGAAAGTCCAGCAGAAGACGCTCTGGAAAGAAGTGGGAAAAGCGACGGGATGGAGAGTTGGCAGATGCCGACAAGTGAAAGTCTCTGAGCTGCTCTCCATAGAGAAATGCGACAAAGCGGTGATGGACTTCCTGGCGGCCACTGATGTCGGGAAGTTCCCTCCCAAAATGAGCGGAGGAGCAAGTGCCGGCGGGCAACGGGCGGAGGAGAAAGGACTGGCGGGCTCTCTTTGATTTCATCCCTTTTCCTTTGTATTATATATCTGCCACTTTTGGATGGTTTCTTTTGCCAAGAAGAGGACGACGGGTAGTAGGAGTGGAGCTCCGCCATCTAGCCGGCCAGCCCGGAGGCGGAGGGGACTAAGGGGCTGTCATACTCTAAGCAGAGTGACTACAGTATGATTAAAACAAACAAAAGCCATGCCGCTGGAACACAGTATGTGTGCAAATCCGCACTCGATTGTAACCTCTTAGCTTCATATGGGAAAGGAGATTGATTGTCATCCGTCTCCTATGATCCATCTCCTGCCATCGACCTCCGCTCAGCAATCCATATCCGGTTGAGATCCATATCCTGCCACGATCCATCTCCGGATGGGATCCATCTCTTGTCATCCATCTCTGGCCGCAATGCCTCTCTGGCCGCGATCCATGGCTGGCCGCGATCCATTTCTGGTCCCGATCCATCTCCGGGGGCGATCCATCTCCGGCTGCAATCCATATCCAGGTGTGATCCGGTTGGTTCCGGCCATTAGTTTCCACCCTGTTCGTAATTGGGCTCATATGGGTCGCATTCCGTGACTGCTCCTGTAGCTCTGTAAGCCCTCTAAAAGTCATATTTACTAACCTCCATGATGTCCATCTTCCATTGACTCTTTATCGTACTCTCATAATCCATCCGGTGACATATTGTCCATCATACGCAAATACCCACTCCTCAATCCATCCATATGGCATGGGATCATTAAGTTAAAATCCATGATCCGGCCTCGTGAGCATGTGATCTGTATCCACGCAAATGAGTGAATATCGCTCCACCCAACTCCGAGAAGATGTATATCCGCCCATATGGCAAATTGTAGCCGGGCTCCAAATTGTTTACATAGTCAATTGATCGATGCGGCGGGAGTGTCTCCGCTTCTTTGCTGAAAACCTCCACGAATTCTCCATTATTGCTGGGATATGGATATTTCCTCCATCATCTGTCGGCACCATCTTTGTCATTGTGCCGGCTCCATCTCCAAACGTCAGTTCTCAATTTGTACTAGATATGGAGGGGTATGAAGGAATACCCAGGAGCCCAGATGTAAAACAGTTCGCCTCAATAGGGCCAAGCCCCGCCATCCAGTACTCCTTTCGTGTCTTGGGGAGCCGACAACGTTCACAAGAGTATACCCTTCGGAATATCTTTCTGGCCGTTGCCGCCGCTGCTCCCTGCTCGCCCGGCTAGCGCCTGGGGCCTATATCACTCACCATCAGTGATGCTTTCGATGGTCGCTCCCGGCAGCCCTATACGAACTCCCACTCTTAGGAATAACGTCGAAACGGCCTCCTCACTGGCCAGTTGATTGTCCAAGGCATTGGCTCCAAGTATTTGAATATCTGGAACACCGCCAACTCCTTCGGAACACGCCGCATCCCTAGCCGTGATCCTGGTACATTCCCGGGGCATACCTGATGGCCTGCCCGGTCCACTGCCACCTCTTCCGCTCACCCTGGGGTTGCAGAGCCAAAGTCGAATGATTTGCAAGTCGACGAAAATTCTCCAGCTCACACAGTGCGTCCACCACAGCTGCCACCAATTGCACGAATAAGCTCACTCAGCGTATCACGTACTTGTCACACCCAAATGGGACTGTCTGACAACCACATATCGTCCATTCCCTCCTGGGGATACGACACATCAATTGAACCTCGGCCCGCATTAAATACATGCTGAATTCGCTAGTCTCCTGAGTGTGCCCAGACGGTCCATCCGGTAGCCCGGTGGATCCTGAGAATCCTGCCTACATAATAAAAACAAACTCCATTGTATTCCTAAAAACCCTCGTCCTATGCCGTCGTATGGGCACATATCCGTATTCGCCCTTTGGCATATGTTTGATGACATTGAATAGATTTGGCGCAGATGGCTCTCTCTCATCACAATGATCCTAATCCGTCGACCAATCAGGTGCCAAGGTGATAATTGACAAAGGTAATCACAAAGTGTATCTGCTAACCACTTCAGAAGATTCGGGGTTTATTATACTTCCAAATCGGAGTGGCCACTGAATCTGCGATCGCTGCTCCACTATCTTGAACTCTGCCCGTTCAAAGAGCAATGATACCGGTAATGTTATCGGTGATCATGGTTGATTCAGTAATTTGCTGATCGGATGTTGCCTTGTAAGACTTCCGTAGCCTATTTTGTAAATTCCTAACATCATACATAACGTAGATAATTCCGTTGACTCTCGCAGAAGCTAATTGCGATTGGACCTGCAATCAGTGGCATCGCTAGGTGTGAATCGTGCATATTGCGTAAATCCTCCCTGATCCTCCGTAGGTGCACATCGTTTGAGGTATGTGCCAGTTTACGCTCTTCACGGCTTCCGTAACGTAGATAACTCCATCGAGTCGTGTAGAAGGTGATCGCGATTTCAACTGCTGTCGGCTATGTGGATAGATGTGAGTCGCACGTCATTCGTAAATCGCCTCTGGAGAATGGCCAGTTTCGGAATTGCCGGTCACGCGACTCTTATGGACGTATCGGCCCTGTAATCGTCCCTGTAATCGTCAATTGACTCAATTGGAAGGTAACTTACCGAATATCATTGATGCCTTGATTGATAGCCTGCGAGTTCTCGTATCAATTCGTTGCATTTGACTTTGACTGACTTCATCGCTGACGCGTCTCCTTGCTCCTTGGCCTCAGGAATGAACCCGGATTGTCTCTGCAATCATTAACCTCAATTGAGTGTACATATCAAGCATCTTTGGTTCTGCAATCTGTCGGGGTCAAATCCGGACGATTTCTCATTGATACGTGTCGCCACGCTTCTCTGGCCGATTGGCCTCTGGAATCCGCATGACATTGTCTCTGTTACCATTAACCTCAATTCGATATACATATCTAGACACTTCGCTGAGGCAATCAGTGCTCCAAAATCCGTATGATATCTTACGCGTATCGTGACGCGTCGGAATGGGGTAGTTCTTGAAATCACGTATCCGAAACGTATCTGAAATTGCAAGCGTGATAATAGGGTAAAGGCATACGCCGTGTATGGCCTCGTGGGAAGGTATATCAGTAGATACGGTTGCCAATGTGGATGTCAATAGTGTAGAGTAGTATAAAGGTAAGTTAAGGTATGATTATTGCTAGAGATCTAAGGCTCGTGGCGAGCCGAGTATATAAAGCTGGTGTTACCCGGCACTGCACATGTCACGTGCAGCCGTGCCATTACACTGCCATGGGTTCAGGGCTACTGGCGCATGTGTGAGCCCTGACGCTCACATAAGTGCTCCCATTGGCGTCGTGGGGGGAGCGCCCAGCGTTGATCTAGCTTACAGATTGAACAGTAGTTGAAGAACCTCCCGTCTGCCGATTGCTCGCGGGGCCCACCAGAGTTCGCCGCCATACACCGGGACTGATTGAACGCAGGCCATTGTAAGGCCGTATATCAGTATATGGCTGCCTATGGGAGTATATGAGAAGATACGGTTGCAAACGTGGATGTGGTAATATAATAGAGTAGTTGATATGTAACATTATCGCTAGCAATCTCAGAGAGATCGTGAGTCGTCTATATATGCTTGGTGGTTACCGGGCCCTGGACACGTCTCGTGCCATTGGCGAGAACCTAAACATGACTGCCATCCCATCATCCCCCCGTTTAGGAGCAGACCCCCTGGGCTGCAACATACATATATGTAATACGAAAAACCCCACGAACAGAGACAAAGCGAATGCGTACCCCTCAGCACATCTTGATAAGTCCCACAACCCATCAGTGCACTATGAGCAGCCTCACAGCAGATTCGGTGCACAGGGACACTCCACCTCCACTTGACTTGTCACCGGAGGTCGTACAAACCCGTGCCGACGCCATTTGTACTGGGCCGAGATCCAGAAGAAATTAAGCAAACTAAAACCTCTGTAAAAAACGTCCAATCCCACTCCTCCAAGTCCAATGATGGTCAAGGCTTCCTCGGATGCTCTTAGTGAAACTCATCGACCAATTCCTGCACATTCCCGATATTCTCCGGAGGTTCCTAGCTAGTCCATACATAACTGTAACTCACCTACTGTACCAGATAATGCAGCTTCCTGTAGTGTCACTTGGAGTCGAAGATCCGGTCGACTTCCCATTCCCGCAGAGTAGTAGACGACCGTCAACTCCGGTTAAGATGGCCGCTGGCCTGCGGTGGAAGGTGTGTTGCAGTCGAGCAAAGAGACTTGAAAAATGTTTTACTTCCGGATCGTCTACGGAAGATCTAATTCATCAGCATTCTCATTGATGACCTTACTTACCGTGTACGGTCCTGTCCGGTTGAAATCCAACTTTTGTGAGAGTCTTGTCATTCGTAAGTGCCGCGTTGACAGCCAGACCATATCTCCAACCTCTAAAACAACATCTTTGCCGCCGGTGTATTTCGTCTGACTGGCTTGAGCCTCCTGCAAGTTGTTACGGAGAGTTAGGTGTGTCTCCTCCAGGCTTGCTGCGAAAGTATCTGCTTGGATTTCCGAATTCGGGCTAGATGGTTGCTTCGGGGCCTTTAACTACATCACCGGATGGCAGTGGTAATTCGCCCAGAATGGAGTCATCCACATGGACCCGTGTAACATGTCATTGTAAGTGAATTCGGCTAGCGGTAAGAGTTGGACCCAATTGTCCTGCTCGTAGTTGTAGAATGCCCGGAGATACTGCTCCATCGGCCAGCTTGGACACTCTGTCTGTGCGTTCCTCTGTGGATGGAAGGCTGTCGAGAGCCGAAGGCCCGTACTCAAGTCAGAACATACCCGGGTGCAGGATTGACTTTGAAACTGGGTGCCACGATCTGTAACTATGTTGTCCGGGACGCCGCGCTTGCACATGTCTTGTTCAAAGAAGATCGTTCGCAATTCCGGGCAGTCATTATCCTTCCAGCACGGTAAGTACATTGCCGTCTGTGTCAGTTGGTCCACGATGCCGAGAATCCCGGTGTAGCCCGATGCCTTTGACTCTGGACAGTCAGTGACGAAGGCCATCGTGACGCCATTCCATGGCTGGGTTGGTGTATCCAAGGGCATGTTGATCCCTTGCGTGGCGTGCCGAGGGGCATTGATTCAGTGGCATACGTCGCAGCCGCCGACATACTTACATACACGCAAGTCCATTACTGGCCAGTAGAATTCCCTAGATACCAGCTCGGTAGACTTAAGAGCTCCAAAATGACCGGACTCAGGGATGTCATGGAATAGACTTATCACTTTTCCGCGTAGAGAATCGATCGCTGGTACGTATATCCTCCCCTCTTAAGTCCACACTCCCGCGTCAACTTTCCATTGGCACTCCACTTTCGCGGGATCCATGCCGTCTATCATTGGTCGGTCAACAAGCTTTGCCCAGATGTCGACCTCCAAGCAGGCCGAAGTCTGAGCCTCGATAATTGCTGGCATGAGATTGTCGTACAGTTCCACTGGGACGGTTGGAAAAAGTCGTGCCACAGGCCTTTCGTGGCCGATCTCATAGTCAGGCCATCCGGATGGGCCTTCGGCCGGCTGCTTGTTGCGGTCCGGGTCTTCAATGACACAGTCGTAAACCGAAGGAGTTTCTGACCACCTGGCTTGTCTTCTGGAGAGCACTTTGGATGTCTGGAAATATTCGAGATTCTTGTGGTGGCACTGAATGAACACCTTGTGATTGGCGCCCTCGAGGTAGTGTCGCCACTGTTTCAGTCTTTCCACGATGGCCAATAGCTACCGATCATAAGTGTCGTAGATCAGTTTGGCTGAATAGCACTTCCGGCAGTAGAAATTGACCGGCCTGAATACCCTGAAACCGACGGACTGATTAAGAATCTCCGCTATCGCAAATCCACTCTCGTCCGTTTCGAGGATGATCACCTTGGCCGGGTCGAAATGCTGCAGGACTGGTGGCTCGGTGAAAGTCCTTTTGAGTTTCCGGAATGCCTATTCGGCTTGCCCTGTCCATTCCCATTTGAGTTTCCTACAGTTCTCTGACTTCTGGCGTCGAGGTCGGCCATCTGGTGGCTCGCCAGCCTTCACTGCCTTCTTTGGTCGTTCTGTAAGTGGAAGAGTCACCATCGCATATTTCCGGATGAACTTGGGGTAGAAGTTAGTGATTCCGAGAAGCACCTGGACATGTTTAATTGACTTTGGTGTCGGCCAGTCCTCGATTGTGGAGATCCGGTCCGATTCGATGGCTGCTCAATCCGGAGCGATAACGAACCCCGGGATGCCGACTTCTGAAACTCCGAATTGGCACTTCTCGGCTTTGCATCAGGGTCCGAATTCCTTGAGTTGCTGAAGTACTTGGAACACATCCTCTTCGTGCTCCTTCCTGTCTGTCGAATAGATAACTATGTCGTCGAGGCAGCATACCGCAAAGTGTTCAATGTATGGCCGTAGGCAATCATCGATATATGACTGGGATGTAGCCGGTGCATTTGTTAGGGCAAATGGCATGACCCAGTATTCGAACTTGGCCTTAACGTGCTCGAAAAGACAACTTGTATTCATCGCCTTCCTTCATCCGGATAAGGTTATATGCTCCACTGAGGTCCAGCTACATAAATATTGTGGCCTGCCGCACACGGTCAGGCATCTCCGAAATTGATGGAAAGGGATACCGATTCTTCACTGCGCCTTGTTAAGCACTCCATAGTCAACACAATGTCTTTGTCCTCCATCCTTCTTTTGTGCAAAGACAATTGGCGCCGCTGCCGGCAATGGTAACCGCTGAATAAATCCGTTGGCTAGGTTTTACTCGATGTAAGCCTGTAATGACCTCAACTCGAACTCTGATAGGTTGTAAATCCGCCCATATGGCAAGTTATAGCCGGGCTCCAAGTCAATTGCATGGTTGGTTGACTGATGCGGGGGAAGTGTCTTTGCCTTTGTTTTACTGACAACCTCCACTACAACTCCGTATATGGCCGGGATATGTCCTCCGTCGTCTGTAGACACCATCTTTGTTGTTGTGCTGCCTCAATCTGCAAACGTTGGTTCTGAATTCGTGATATATACATGGAGCGGAAAGGAGCAATATAGAGGAGCCCGGGTTTGAAACGGTTCACCCATGGTAGAGTCAAGCCCCGGCGGCCATTACATCTTCCGTGTCGCGGCGAGCCGGCCATGTTTACACGAGTAAACTCTGGGGAACCTTTTTCTATCCGTTGCCGCCCCTGCTCCCTGCTCGCCTGTCCAGTGCCTGGGGCCTATCTCACTCACCATCAGTGATGCCTTCGACGGTCGCTCCCAGCAGCCCTGTACAATCTTCCACTGTTAGGAAGAATGTCCCGACAACCTACTCACTGGCCAGTAGATCGTCAAAGGCAGTTGCTCTGAGTATTTGAATATCTGGTATCCCGCTGCCTCCTTCGGAACACGCCTCCTCCCTAGCCATTGATCTTGGTACATCCCCGGGGCATTCTTGATTGTCTACCCGGTCCACTGCCACCTCCTCCGATCCCCCTGTGGTTCGCAGAGCCAAAAGTCGACTGCATTGCCAATCCTAGTCAGGATTCCTGGACTGGAACCAAGGCAATCCCGAAACCAAGTTGCAAGCGCGCATGGGCACAACTAGCATCTCCAATTCTTGAACCGGTGATAAGTGCTGTATATCCTGAATCATGAACACCGTTTTTCGACTGTCACTTGCGTGAGCCATTACCTGGCCATCATGGCCGAGGGTCGTGACATATGCTGGTTCGTCCTCTAAACCAAGCCGTTTTTGGGGTCTCGTAGCGGTGGACATGGTGGTCGTGCCGCAAACGATGAGAGCTCGCCCGCGTTACATTTACTCACATCCCTCTCTTATAAACTCCATGTGAATATTATCGGACGTGTCCGGTCTGGACATGGCGCATAAGTACTGACTTGACGTGAGAGCCTTTGGGCTCTCCAACAACACCCTTGACTTCAAAGCGATCCGATGCGGTTGTATGCTGTCCATCGTCGCCATCAAAGTCTGCATTGCCAACGCCTACAACGGCAAATCCGCCTCGTCGAACTTCTCCTGTTGGGCCAGATGCCGAGACAGGCCTATGAGTTTTTCGGCTGTTGATCATCGCAGGACTACTGTCGTTTGATTTGGTGTCCTCCGTCCCTGTTTGGAGCTAATGTCTCATCCTGCAATGGTGGGTTACCTCCTTGCCAGTATTTAGGGCAGAAGCTTGCCTTGTGGTTCACAGATCCACATTGTAAGCATTTGCCGGTCAAACGTCGGCCCTTGAAGATTATCTGCTGAGACCCATGGTGCTGGCGGTGAGCCTGACCAGTGTCCTCAGCCGCCTGGTTTGCCCTGTCTGTTTGATCCTGATTGCCCGGATTTGCCGCAGCCTGTGGTGTTGGCTGGCTCGGAGATGGATGGCCGATTGCCTCCTTTGCCGCGTTTGGAAGACGAGTTCGTAGGCTGTTTGTGGTGCTGTTGTTGCAACTATTCTTGGTGCGGCTGTGGCTTCTTGTTTTCGACATGTGTAACTTCCGAGGCCGCGGCCTTATCGAATAATTGTCAGAGGAGTCATATCTGCCGCAGCCGGGCGTGATCGGTCGAACTTTGTTCTTGAGAGAGTTCCGGAGGCCTGCCCATGCAATATCATAGAGGACTTCTTCGTGCTTCTGTAGATTCCACCAAGCCTGTCTCCAATCAGCTTTCACACGATTCGCATAGGCTCTGACCGATTCTTGTGGAAGTGGTATGTGTTCCTGCATCAGCGTGATCACCACCACACGTTGTCGCACCTTATCCCCATAAACCTTGGGCAACTCTTGTGAAAAGAGCTCGATGTCATGTAGGCATGTGTTGAATTGCGCAGATAAGTCCGCCGCCCATTCTGAAGTGTCCGTCAGCGCAGTCTGTCTAAGTGTCGGGTTTTGATTATTACTCCAGGCATCCAGAAGGGAGATCGCATATTTGACGTGATCAGGTCCACAACGTGGGAATAGGTGGCCGTTGAAGTTGAATTTCGAGCCCAACGCGTCCAGGAATTGGACCAGATCTTTTCCACCGCTGCAGATCATTCCTGGGTCAATCCCATTTGGAAGCCATTCGTTCCCGTTGCGCCACCATCCTCTCCCATGCAGGTCTTTGTTCAGCTTTCCACCTGGCTTGATTTTCGAGCAGCATTTCCAGCATCAACCGGTTTTGAGTCGCCATGTCTGGATGATCCTCCTCAGAAATTCGGGAACGCAGATGACCACTATCATTGTCGATCAGGCTATATTCAATTGTTTGACCTCGGAGGTCATTATAGAGGTCATCGTCATCATAGAGGTCATTGTCATTGTCATTGTCTATCTCGGCCTCCGGTAGGACTGTTGCAGTGGTGGGTTCTGCTGTCGAAGCCGCTGCCTGCACAGTGTCATCACTCTCATGGATGTCCGTGATGCGCAATTGAGTTCTGGTAGACTTCTTTGGAAGCCTGTTTTTTGATGAAATGCGTTATTTTGTGGCGACTCGTCCAAGGGGCCATATTGCGGGATCCCTTGAGCGAAATGGATCACATTGATCATAAGCGAGAATATCGTAACGCCGTATATCCGTATATGGCCGAGTATGACGGTAGATGGGAAGATACGATTGAACTCGTGGATATGATAATATAATAGAATAGTTGATCAGTTGGATTAGTGCTAGCGATCTCAGAGAGATCCCGAGTCATCTATATAAGGTTGGCGGTTACCCAGCCCTGGACACATCTCATGCCATTGACGAGAACCTAATCATGACTGCCATTGCAGCTATCTGGACAGCTCGTGCTCACTGTGGGATGATTCCGTGCACCCTCGTGAGCGCGCAATCGGGCTTCTCCTGCCCTGGCCTTCGTCATTCATCGGTTGTGATGCTCTTTGAACATCAGGTAGGCATCCATCCAGATTCCTAGCGATCGGGTTGCCTCATTATCGAATCGCACAACACTGTTTCCTACCTTGATTTTAGCTGTGCATCAGGAAAATGTATTGTAGTCACTGGAAGCCTCCAGGAGTGCCTGAGTGGACGTGGAATGTAAACTTAGATGCGTCAATCTCAGGAGAGTATCAGACCCTTGGAGGGCATTCCGGTCGTCATTCAGAGGATCTGGGAGCGCCAACGACAAGCCTGGGAACACCTGGGAGCGCTGGCGGCAAGTCTGGGAGTACCTCGAATCACAGTAGAGCAGTCTGGGAAATACATCTTCTTTGGCAATGCTGCTGGTGTGCCTGGTAAACATAGCAACTACTTATCATTCAACGATTTTTAAAACTCATGTATTCAGGTTGTATTCCCATCTATGTATCTACATGGTGACCCATCTACACACGGTATATCTAGACTGCCTGCAGGCAGTGCTTGAGAGCAATTCGAGGTGTGCCTGAAAATGGCGATCAAGTGAACTCCGAGATACACTCCGAGGCCGTGATCATGTGAGTTTGGAGATGCACTTGGAGGCGTTGATCAAGCGAGTTTCGTGATACACTTAGAGCCCGCGATCGTGCGAACTTGGAGGGCGTAATCCAGCGACTTTGGAGACTCACTTGGAGGGTGTGATCGAGCGAGTTGGAAGTACACTTGCAGGCTGTGATCGAGTGAACTTAGAGATGCACTCCCTGATTGCGATCGAGCGTGAGTGGAGATGCACTTGGAGGGTGTGATCGAGGGAGTTTGGACCTGTACTTGGAGGCGGTCGATGGATGGCGCGCCTGGAGCTGAGACTCTATTCATCCGTTAGTTTACTAGCAACCGTGGGAATGTGATAAGGTGACCCTACCTTTGAGCTCTCATGGAGAGCTGGCTGATGGCAGTCGATCGTGTAGGGAGGCACGCCGGAAGCTGAAGCTACATTCAGGGGTCAACCAATAATCATCAGAATGAAGGGAAGACAAACAATCTTGGGTGGATGCTAAACTTGGTGCATGCTGTCCCCGGTGAATGCTGTCTTCGGTGTATGCTGTGCGAGGTTAATGCTGCATTGGGCATATGCTGTACTCGGTGTCAACACGTGATCATGGCATGGAGAGGTAGAGAGGGATGACATAACTCTGTGTTCTGCGATGATGGTAGAGTTGTGGATGAAACAGAGAGGGATGGGGATGAAGATGAGCACAATGTGGAGAATACGAGCGGATATGAGAAATCAGGGGTACGACTACCTTGATTGGGTTGGGAAGACCTCGTGTAGGTGTAAGTACGCGCCAGATCGGGACTCGTACCTGTCCTATCGGGGATGGTAAATTGACTCGCACACGAAATTCTCTTATGGCCCGGTTTCTCATGATCATTTGTCCCATCTCCTCTCATGTCTCTCTTTCTTGTCCTCTCAACTCTACCATCACCTAAGAACACGAAGTTAAGTCATCCTTCTCTATGTCTCCATGCCATTATCAAGAGTTAACACCGAGTACAGCTTCCACTGAGTACTGCATACAGCCCGTACTGCATCATCCTAACACCGACTGTCTCCTGCTCTCAGCCAGTCTCTCATCTCTTGGCTGACCATGTTGTACTCAATTCTCTACATTCCCACAATTACGAGTTAACCAATGAATAGAGTCTCAGCTCCTGTGGCGCCTCCCGCCCGAACAACCACCACCAGATTGACCCCCTCCAGGTACTGCTCCAATCTCTCTCGATCATGGCCTCCAAGTGCATCTCCAAATTCGATCGATCACAATCGGGGTGTGCATCTCTATGTTCACTCTATTATGGCCCCCAAGGGAATCCCCAAACTCGCTCGAATACGGCCTCCAAGTTAACACGATCACGGCCTCCAACTGCATATCCACAATAACTCAATCATGGCCTCGGAGTGCATCTCTATGTTCACTCGATTACTATTTGGTGAAAGGCTGGAGTTGGAAGGCAGACAGCCCATCATCAACACTGCGCCGCACCTCGCTTGGCATCCGATGGGAGTTCGTGTGAAAGAGCGGTTCTGGCTAGAGGAGCGTAGGAAGAGGGTGAGAGGATATGCAGAGATACCTGGCCATGATGAACCACACAAATTGTGTGGATCTACGAAAACTCGGCAAGAGTGCATGGGACCAAGAGCTGGGAAAGATACAGTCTGTGTTTCGTATATTGAGATGATGTCTATCTACCCTGCATCATTCCAAATATACACTGCCTGTTGCTGAGTCAATGTCCATTATCCCTGTATCTCCATATGTATATATATAGAGAGACTTAGATAATCCATGCCATATTATGCTGTAGCGAATCTTGTGACTGTAACAGACGAATACGATCGATGAAATGTCTTGTGGTTATGCAACCCTGTGAACCACTGGTGTGAGAATATGGAACCAAGTCTCCCGCAGAGCTTGTTCAGTGGTCTCCACTGCTTTCGAAATCTCTCTCAGACCTGCGCACAGGTCTCAGCAGCTCCAACATTTGACTATCCTAGTAGTCAAATTTCGTAGCATCTCGAATGCACCTCCATCTCTGCAGGTGGTTTCAGGGGCACGTGAGAATGCTCTTGCAGAGTCTGAGAGCACTTTGCAAAGCTCCAGGGGGTGCTGGGAGCATCTGGAAGTACTTAGAAGCACCTGGCGAAAGCCACCGGAGTATCTGGGAGGTTTGCGTAAGGCTTCGGGGCCGAATAACACTCTGCTGATGGGAGTTTCGGCCTGAGGTGCTTCTTGAGGCATTTCCTGCATGTGAAAAGTGCTGCCTCCGTCTTTGCAGTGTCGAACTGGAGATCTCGTCTGCTGGCCCACTCTATGCTCCCTGCTGGGCAGGCTTCAAGTGATTTGACCACCTGGTTCACCTCCATCCAGGTTGCCACCAATCCGAGGTCGTCTACGATGGAGAGGCCTGTTGCTTGCACTGTCTCTTCCACCCACATTATCAGTCGAGCGGTGTGTATCGCAAAGAGAATCGGCGATACGGGTGAGCCTTGCGGTACACCTCCTTCCACTGGGTGACTGTGTAATTGTTACGGGGGTACTTAGACAATCCTGTTGATGCTAGTACAGCCGTATATTCCTAATCCTTGCTTAAGTTCTGAATAACTGTAGCTCGTATTTTCTGAAGCCTCAGACTTCGTTCAGCCTCGTGCTT
>Ga0307514_10001375_pt1 | contig 30669 bp, 31 predicted proteins | sample 16_EM_MG_FD_203088 | JGI IMG/M metagenome (GOLD analysis project Ga0307514, IMG submission 203088) | Populus trichocarpa ectomycorrhiza microbial communities from riparian zone in the Pacific Northwest, United States - 16_EM | ecosystem: Host-associated > Plants > Roots > Unclassified | place... | reverse complement strand
TATGCAGGCCTGACAGGTAACCTGCCGGTGCCTACAGGTATCTGAATCCGTATGCAGGCCTGACAGGTAACCTACCGGTACCTACAGGTCCCTGGATTAGTATGCAGGCTTCGCAGGTAACCTGGATTCTTATGCAGGCCTGACAGGTAACCTGCCGGTGCCCATAGGTGAGTGCATGCCCGCAGTCATTTCGTATTCCATGCCTGGCCGGCCGGCTTTCTGTCAACCGATGCCCGGCCTAGACTGTAGGTAAACCTGCAGGTGACTGTAGGTCAGCCCGGCCGGTTGGGGACACTGGCACCCACACAAGAACTTTCGCCAACATGCATAGCCCAAGACCAGTCTATCTACCTTAGAATTGTGAAGTGAGAAATTAGAAACTAAAACATCGAGAATCGGCACAAGAGCACCCCTAATCTATTAAAACTGATGATTGATTGATTGATTTAATCATACTGTATTCACTCTAGTTAGAGTATGACATACCCTAATCTGTTGGAGCGGTTTGTTGCGTTCGTCATCACGTGGTTTAGGTTAGGTTTTAGCGTGGAGCCGCTTGTATTTAAGTTCTTGCATACGTGTCAGTTAGATTAAGACAGTCAAGAGAGAAGGTTCGGTAGAACAGGTTATGAGCCCTTGCGCAGCCACGATTTAGCGACAACTATCGAGCGGAGATCGGATCTAGTGTAGATAGGAGCGCAGCGGTGTCCCGGACGTGTGCGGAACGCGTCCGGGACCACGACCACCACGATTCGGAAGAGCGAATAAAGCAACATTGGGACGAGTTCGAATGCATTCGGTACGAGATCGAGGCTACAGAGAGACCGATACGAGAGAGCGAGCAATTTGAGCGGACAAGCGATATGAGAGTGAGCAGTGAACAGCGCGAACCCCATGTAGAACTGGGTACGTGATGCCAGAGAGCGAGCGATCAGTGTTCCGAAGCGGTCAGGCCGGCCGCCGACCGGATTGCAGATCCGTAGACCGGTCAGATACAGGCTACTCAAATGACGGCCGCCACTGACCTGGACCGGCCCAGGCCATCTCCCATGAAACCTGGGCCGACCTGCAGATATCTACAGGTTTGGGTGGGTTATTACGTGGCCTGCAAGAAGCCTGCATAAATCTGCAGAAGCCTACATAAACCTTTAGATTGGGCAAGGTTAAACAAATAGTTGCTGCTAAGCACACTATTACTGCATATATCTACATGTGTCTACGTTAGCCTGCATAGACGACCTGCTTCAGCTTGTATAGACCTTCGCTAGCCTGCATATAGCTGCCAATATCTGCCGAATCTGGCGGTTTTAAGTACACCAACGTATTTTGGATACAGAATAAAAGGCCTGGCGATTCCCCAGCAGGATTTTATTTTCATCAAGAGATTAACACCACTCATCAATTCACTGCAATATGTGCTTTGCTAGCACCGTTCCAGATGAGTTTACCGCTCATGAGAACTTCGATTACACTGATAGTTACCAGGAAACTGAGTCGATGAGGTCTGTGAGGTGGATGAACTACTCAAGGCCTTGGAGAAGCGCAAGTCCGTATTTGAGCATAAGAAGTGGCTGTGTTTGGGTTAGAGAAATAGTGGCGGAGGAGATTGTCACATTGATGGTTGTTCTAGTCAGTTCACGGAGAATGTCAGTCCGTGGAGTAACCGGTCAATTCACGGAGTCCCACCTTCCACAAATGAACCAGTCAGATCACGGATCCGTGAACTGACCAGTGCTAATTATTGTTGTACCGTGTCCGCTGTGCTGAATCTCTCTATTGACCTAAACTCTAAAGAAAACAAAGATAGAGCTTTGCCTGAAGCTCCTCGCAAACGACACCAAGCCCAGAATTCCTCCCAAACAATCAACCGTGCGTGGAGCTCCTCCGAAGCAATCAACCGTGCCTAGAGCTCCTCCGAAACAATTATCCTCTCGCTCGATATCTCTTTCCTGCAAACTTCACATCCAGCCGGAATAACCCTCCAATCTGGTGTGCCACGCCCACATGATTTCCTCGACCTCAACCTCGACCTTGACTTTGACATCGAGCACTGTCTGTCGGCGATTTGTCGTATATCTTGATTCCGTAGCCATTGACTGGGACAATAAGCAATCCCCGATCCATAAGACGCGATGGTGACAGCGAGTTGTGTGCTCCTTCGACATACAAGACGTTTCTCACAACCACTTCATTCGTACGGCCTCCAGGCAACCGAAGCCTCAACCGTACATCTCCATGCCCGATGGCTTTACCTGCTACTCTTCCAGCAAAATCGCGGATCTCCCGCTCTTCTCTCTTGGTATACTCAGTGTACTGTTCGAACTTTCGCCCATCTCCGCAAATGTGAGAAGTGGTGGCACAATCCAAGTACCAGCTCCCCTTCGATGGGGCTTCTCTGACAGTAGTTGTCATCCACTAGTCCTGAATAGATGTCGTTGTCGTCTCTGCGGCTGTGGCTGTCTCTGTCACTGCTGAGCTCTCCACCGGTGTGGTGCTTGGACAATACCGTGCAATGTGCCCCACCTTATGGCATCTGTAGCATTCCTGAGTATGCCTGCGGCGATGCTTCTCACTCTCCGAACTACTACCATTGCTCTCACTGCGGCTATCACGGGACTTCCGGGACATCCGAGTCTGCTTCGAATTCCGCTTCTCGCTCTTCGTCCGCAACTTTGTGAACATGACTGCCACCTCCAAATCGTGATCCTTCTGTTATCGCGCTTCGTGGGATCTCATCTTCGTGACAATCCTCACCGGTTTGTTGGCCAGGGTTTCGATCTTGTCGAGCATCAACTGGGTGCAAAACCTCCAATCATCATCCTTAGGTATACCCAGCATCAGGTAGTAGCTGAGCTCGCTCTTTGGCATCGTACCGCTACCAGTCGAACTGTCGGCGCAGAGGTTGAAGTCGTTCACATACCCCTGGATCTTGGATGCGTATTCCTGCACATTCTCGCAATCCCTCAACTTCACAGCTGCCATTTCGTCTTGCAAAGCCCAAACATTCAGCTTCACCTTCGATTTGTAGTCCTCCTTCAACTGATCCCATAGTGCCTTCGCATCCTTCTGAACGCCATTCTGCTGCTGCAATGACCGCTCCATCGCGAGGAGAACAGTCGACCGTGCAATTCCATGTTGCTTGTTCCATGCTTTAAACTCTGTCCCGTCCTTCGCGTCCGGTGCTTCCTCCGTACCGTCGACAATGCCGAGAACCTGTTTCTGCTCCAAGAGTATTTCAATTTCCAAACTCCAGCTCTTGTTGTCCGTACCATCAAACTTCTTAATAGAGATCGCTGTCGATTCGGCCATCTTGTCGTCCGTACAGGTGTTGAGTCTGTCTGTATTCCTCGGAGACCGTGTCGATGCTGCCGCAATTTGAGTCGTGTTCGTCAAATCAGTCAAGTGCCCGAGCTCATAACCTGTTGTACCGTGTCCGCTGTGCTGAATCTCTCTATTGACCTAAACTCACTGACTCTCGCTAAGTCTAATTGACAAGTACACAAGAACTAAAGTGCAAGCGGCTCCGCCGCGCTCAACCCTATACCAACCCAGGTGATGACCGCACTCAAATCCGTCCCCACAATTATGCTCAACCAAAATTAATAAGTACTCCAATCGCCAAGTTATGTTTGCATGAAATATGTATAATTCATCGGTCTTTTAACTCCTAGTCTCCAATTTACCATATCTCTAATATTGATAGAATAGTGGTGGAAAAACATCAAATTTCAGCGTTTTCTGGGGTTGTTTTTAAAGCTGCTCTATCAACTTTAAAGATATTGTAAATCAAAGACCAGGAATTGAAAGAGCGATGTATTTTGCATTTTACATATATACATCTCTTGGTGATTGGACAAATACTCGCAGACTTAATTAGACTGAGCATGTGCCATTTTTGTCAGTGCCTCCATAGCTCCATGAAGTAACGTGTCAGTTCACGGAGTTGTGGCAGACTCCATGCAGTGACCGGTCAGTTCATGGAACCCAGTTACTCCGCAGGTTGACCGGTCACTCTGCGAGTGGTGACTATGTAACTGAACAACCTGCTAAAAGTATGTGGCGTGAGCCTATGCGTGGCGAAAGAAGAGAAACAATGGAAAGAAAGGAATCGGGTAACACAGTTTAAAGCAGGTGTGCTGTATGTGACTTTGCAGTTGATGGGTAGGTTGATTGAGGTCGAATATGGGAGACCGAAAGTGGGGAATGCGGCAGTTGTGAAAGGAGCTCGAGAATATAGGAACATTGTTGCTAGACCTCGGATGGAGATAACTACGCTAAAGGAGAGTCAAAAAAAGAGGAAGATTGGAGAGCCGTGGGGGGTGGGTAGTTGCGGTGGATATGAACGTTTGCGTTGGGGGTGGATGGTTGACAGTATCAAGGTGGTTGATGGAAGTTGAAGTTAAGCGACTCAAAACGTGGAAATGATTGCACCCCATAACCCTGGCCGTGAGATCCACGCGGCACCAAAATATGTATAAAACATCAAAGCAATGAGATATATGACTAATATAGAGATTTGGGGCGTGTTATTTTGACTTTCAAGTAAAGGACCGCACAGTCGGGCGGTTGAAATGTTTGACGTTCCAATTTTGGATACTTGTGATGAGCTGCATGGTAGCCTTCTATGCTTTTCAGCCGCATCGTTTCTCTTCCACTCGCCAGCAATACCAGCAGCCTAACCCAACGCCCATCACTCTACCGAACTTGGTATTCTTCTTCCCCACGCAACATTGGTACACTCCACGAATACGACTTCTGTAACCTCCGTTCTCGCTCCAGCACTTGTTTGCTTACTACGTGTTCATTCCCAAGGCTAATAACAAAGCTGTTGCAGGTAGATGAGTCCATATAGGCACCGCAGCTAGTACCGCAGCGAATATACACGCACGAGTGTACTTCTGAGAGCCTACCACTACGACTTTGGGAGCTCAGAGGAAGGGATGTTTCTCGATTCCGTCATACTGCTTCCAACGTTCTATCCCGACACTTGTCCCCTGCTCCGCACAACTTACAACGGTTGTAAGCTATAAGCCGGATTCTACTTTCATCTGCCCGCAGACCTACCCTGCTGGATACATCCCACCTCGTTTGAACGCTTCTTACCAGTTTAGGGCAAGATCAAAGAGAGGGAATCAGTGGCGAAGTGGATGCTTTTCGGCGAAGAATGGAAAGCGGAATTGAAGGCACCAATGTGCCACATTTTATCGTAACCCTCCTTTCCTTTCTTTTTCGCGTTTGGCGGTCGGGAGTTTCAGAGTTCGTAGCTAATGTTAGTTCATGTTTGCAGGTAGCTGGATTTCGTATAGTCACCACAGGCTGAAACAGCAGCGGGCACCAATACATATTACCTACGAGCGTACCATTGCAAGTGTACTGTCAAGGAGCTAGGTGGGTGGTCGGAGGTCTCGATTCGGCGGTTACGGGTGCAACATTAGCTGCACACTGCAGATCGGGCACTGGTAGGGATTTTGCGCACGTGTGGTCATTTACGTTCCGCAGATATCGCAGGGGTGGTCTGGAAGCATGACACATACACTGCGGCGTCTTTGCTGAGTTCTGCGGTGCGCGTTATCTCCGCTTAGCTTTATTGTGACGAACCCTACATGGGGATACTGGGACGCGGCAGTGGTTCTCTCTGCTCTAATGCCGGAAGTCATTTACTAGCCGGGGATAACTGGAATTGTATATAGATCTCGGATGACATTAGATAGTCAGTACCGAAATCATACCCCTTACTTCTACATACACTATCAATCAGATCCACGTATGCAACAATTGTTGGTTTGGATGGTTTGGTAACTTCTTGATTGAGTTGACTGATCTCTCGAGGGCCGAAGGCCTGTATATGTACAGCGTTTCCATAAACGTTTGAACTATCACGAGACGCTCTCCCTGATCCTGATACAGACCATGCATATCTTCATGCAAGCCGCCATCTCCATACGAGCCATCAAACGGAGCTGAGACTCGCAAACGGAACTGAGACTCACGATGCAGGTACATATGCAACAACAATTACCATCCATGCACGTTCGGAACTGTATCTACTGGTACCGACCGTTATTCCTCACCACCAAGGTGGCGGAGGAAAAAATGTGTACAGTTTCATAATAAGCATAGAAATTCTGCACTGGTGCTCATTTACAAGTGCAAAGAACCCAAGCTAACGAATCTAGAACATGTTTTACAAACTAATCCTACTCAGCTCCACCTCAATCTGTTTCCTGCCACCATCTATCAAAATCCGCCGAGAGAATAATTTAATAGACTGGGCACATCCAATAAGAACAAGGCCGCGCCGTTTGTAAAATATTCAAAGACCGAACCAACCAAGTGTAAGACAAATATCACAACTGACATAAACAAAACCACGAACTGCCGACAGCAATGGCGCACCATACAAAGTGACAATAATCATAGCCCTTAGTAGTCATCAATACACCCCGCAACAAAAGCTGCTCCTAAATTGCAGTCTCAATTGATATCCTGAACATGATTATTGACGCCAGTACTTGTACTTTGCGAGTGGTTTGGCCAGGATCCTTTGGCAGGTAGTACACGGCTCGACGCCGTTTCCCAGGACTCAGTCATTGTTGTACGTCGCAATAAATACCATTAGTTCGACTGGGCCCGCCCATGCCTCGGTTAGCAGGCGAAGAACGAAATCGGCGCAGTTTCCGTGCCGGTTTCTCGCCCCATGAGGAAGTTGGCTTAGCTCCATCCTGGTGCTGGAATGTTAGCGTGCAAGTATGGACACTACTTGCGCACTGCGGCTGTTACAAATAGATTGCCTAAGTTGGTGCAGTCCTTTCAGAGAGATCCAGAATACGCAAGCACGTAATTTTAGAGCGCTATTCCGGGCTTCGTTGGTCGAACATACGCCCGCGACCGTGGGCGAGATTGATATGATAATTGGGGTTTCAGGTACAATGCAGTTATCAATTACTCCGCAAAATTCCTGGAGTTTAGTACGGTACTAGACTCCCGCATCCGATGACTCTAGGACCCTTGGAGTTTAGTCCGACTAAACGAGGCTCAAAGCTTCCTATGCTGAAGCCACTGTAACGGACACTCCGTTCACAGATGTTGTTGTCGTGTGCTGGGGGAAAATTGCAAGTGGCCCCTTCTCAGGTAATAGTTCAGCGAGGGTCTCGTCCATTTAGGGCCTAATCTAGCTTGTCGGATCAATGCCTTCATCGCGGGAGTTCTCTCAATTTTGAAAGGGCAACAAGTTGTATCAGTCGCCTTGCGATGATTGTATCGATGGCTGCCATCCCAGCAAAATTCTAAAAGGAGCAAAGAAGTGGGTATAGCATAATCAAAGAAGTAATTCAAAGAGTGAATTTAAACCCGAGGGTTTCGAGAAGCAAAAGTAGCATAGCAGACGTGAGCAATGTCAGAAACACAAGTGGTAGCACTGGAGGAGTCATTTGCGAGAAATGGGTGGTACAAAGCTAGAAGAAGACACGAGCGCGATGCACAAGTCATGTTGTTGACACGGATTGTTGGGCGGGGTAAAACTAAATCACATGACTCGGAATGACTAAACATTAAACCATTTTCCGTCTGGCTCGAGACAACGTTTAGCCTGCTAACCAACATTCAAACTTGGCTACCACTTATCCTTAACACAGCCCGGCCGACCTGCCAGTATGTGCCTATACTTCACCCACTGTCCCTAGCGCCTTCACCAATCCCCAAACTTATCTACAATCAATATGCTTGCCGTGTGGCGCTACGATCCTGCCGCATGGCGTAAGATTTGTGACAAGCCAGCCAAACTCAGAGTAGGTTACTGCTCGCGAGTTATGCGGGCGCTACACTGACACCAAATAGGCGTTTAGCGTACATCAATTCAATCTTGGCGCAAACAATATACGCCCCGTTCAAGTTTTGCCACCCACTACCTGTCCAGGGTTGACCTATCATCACCGTCAAAAAGCAGGAACAGCCATAAAACCAGTTAGAAGTGGTGGTAACAGTATAGAAGCAACCTCAGACATAGATCATTGTTCCGGAAACATGGTGACAGACGACCTGCAAATACCCTGGTCGTCTAAACCACCGTATATACCCGCAAACATCCTTCCCCCACGTTGGTCGACAAATTTAGCTCGTTTATATACCTATTCTAATGACCTCACTAGTGTCTTTCATGATCTTTCAGACTGGGCCGTGCTTGCCTGTGGGTATCCGGTCAGTGATGCCAGTAGTCCAGACGGTCCCGGTCCAAGGTAGGGATCATTGTAGTCTAGTGCGTAAAATAGCTGGACTGGACTGGACTGGACTGGAAATCTAGGGTGTTGCACTAGACTGATGCAGTGCGGACCAGTCCAGTGTTAACAATTTAAGCAACACCTGACCAACTGTGTCAGTGTGGCTTCTACTCGGAACCAGTGTTCTCAACCGTCCCGTCCGACGGCCGGGGACGGCATGCCGTCCGAGATCTTGCCAGGACGGACGGGATGGTGCCACAGCCGTCCGTCCCGTCCGAGCATAAGAATGACGGCTGGACGGCCGACATCGGGCGGCTACCGTATATTCTTAGATGTAACCCAATTCGATCCTGAGAGCGCGCGGTAAGAGATATATAAATGGATACATCCATGCATAGATTGTATATCAATTATGCTATACTTTTGAAGAGCCAGGAGAGGAGAATGATGAACAGGATCTTGCTTCACAGTCTGGATAATTGTAGCTAGTTTATATAAATTGTATGTACCCTGAGAAAAATCCATGGATATCGACAGATGACGCCCGGTCGTCCTCTCCGTCCGTCACCGTCCTGCCTGAAGAAGACGGCACCGTTTCCGTCCTACCCTCGGACGGACGGTGATTCGCCGCCCCGTCCCGTCCTGAGGAGTTTCGGACGGACGGGACGGTTGAGAACACTGCTCGGAACTCAGACTCCCCTGATAGTATACTCTATGGAAATCACTCTCCTTGGATATCATTCCCGTCAAATCATCACTGTTGGGCTGATTCGTGTAGCGTACAGATATCACGTGGCATTGGGCTAGGGTTTGATTTGGCGGGCGAGCCTGTAAATTTTGTATGACTCCGTGATATGTTAGACAATTGAGAAAGTGCGAGTTAAGAGACTCATAACGAATTTCACAGCTGCACCTATTAGTCGACATACGCTTCCGGATGGGCTTCGAAATGGTGTAATAATCACACTGCTAGATTCCGCAGTCCAGACCAGTCCAGACTGATGGCGGACCAGTGCGCAAACATTGTCCACCGGTCCAATCTCAGTCTGAAATTGAGTGGACTGTACTGGACTGGTCCGCACCTGGACTGCTGGCAACGCGGTATCCGGTTGGTTATCCCGCACAGACATCTGCTTTCAGGGGCCAATTCTTCTGCTATGACACCGGCGTTGCTGACTTCTACCATTTGGGGAACGAGCTTGATGATGTACTCTGCAAGTTGCGTGGGATGGAAGATGATTAGCCAAAAAATTCCAAGGAAGTGGCCAAAACATTGCTGGTCGATGTGGACAGCAAGGGCTGGAAAATATTAATTACGTACGATAGGTAAATAGTGGTGTATCCGCGGGCATGTGCTTTGACCTTACGGTATCTAAATTAAGAAATAATTTGGTAGGTCAAATCTGTAGAACTAAGGGTCGTGTGCTGCTTGATGTTGTATACTTAGTTTTTTGTTTGTTTTAATCATACTGTATTCACTCTACTTAGAGTATGACAGCCCCTTAGTCCCCTCCGCCTCCGGGCTGGCCGGCTAGATGGCGGAGCTCCACTCCTACTACCCGTCGTCCCCTTCTGACAAAAGAAAGAAAGAAAGCATCCAAAAGTGGTAGATATATAATACAAAGGAAAAGAGATGAAATGAAGGAGAGCCCGCCAGCCCTTACTCCTCCACCCGTTGCCCACCGGCTCTTGCTCCTCCGCCCGTTTTGGGAGGGAATTTCCTGACATCAGTGGCCGCCAGGAAGTCCATCACCGCTTTGTCGCATTTCTCTATGGAGAGCAGCTCAGAGACTGTCAAGTGTCGGCATCTGCCCGCTCTCCATCCCGTCGCTTTTCCCACCTCTATCCAGAGCGTTTTCTGCTGGTCATTCCATCGGCTGCAGTGGCGGAAGAGATGTTCCCGCGTCTGGGCCGTCCTGCTTCCGCCGCCGCACAACCAGCATTTGTCATCGTCTCGGTGTCCGAACCGTTTTAGGTACGTGCCCACTGGCGCGTGTCCGGACTTCAGTCGGTAGAATCTGGCTGCCAGAGTCTTCACGCTATTCATTGGGATGGGTCTCTTGCTCCCAGCTTTGCCTTTCAGCCTGTAGCCATGATGTTTGCTGCATTTGTCGGCCTCCCACTCAGCCTTCGCCACCGTCTGTACTTCTGAGATTGGTCTGGTCCTGTTCGCCGCCGAGGTGTACACTCGTTCTCTCACTGTGCCTGTCCTGCGGCCCTCTCGCGCTAGATTCGCTTGGCGGTCTGCTTCCTCATTTCCGGGGATGCCAGTGTGTCCCGGGACCCAGTGGATCTGTGTTTCAATACCGGCTTCGCGAAGAGTCCTCGCGCTCCGGTTAATCCACCTGGCTAGAGGCTGCCCTGGCCCTGGTTCCAGGTGCTCCGTTCGTCGAATGGCCGCTTGCGAGTCGCTGAAGACGGCTACCTTCGTCACTCCGTGTGTCTGCAGTGTGTCCCTCTACCTCACTGACTCCCGGAGAGCGAGTCCGATTGCCCACAGCTCTGCATCATAGACCTCCATTCGTCCGGTGCCCGTTGTATACTTAGTTCAGAGGACAAGATTTACTCCATAGCCGACCAGGAACATTTTAGAGCTGGCTGCTTCACGGATTGCGCCCTAGAAAATCCCGTTAACTTGTCCGTTACGGATTCCACCATACTATACTTCAAAGTTTTCCTGTGGCTTCCCTGCATGCCTACGTACCCCATACTTATGCCAAGTGGATGTTGAATAATTCCTTCCGCTAGTATGATCAATGGCCCCTCTCGTTAAAGCACATCACCACCAAGCCCAAAGGACTTCCAATGAGGAAAGGAGCTTCGCCCCATCACTCTAACTCGCACCCGTTCCAATAGTCCGGGTGGCCGCCAGTCTTTCAAGCACGCATCGTCGTCCAGGGCGGGGTATGCGTAGAGACACCTAGGGCCCAGAGCGGTGATCTAGCAGACCCTGGCGGAAGTTACCGCACCCTATCTCGGGGTTCTTTTAATTAAAAACCGCTCATTTCGTAACGGATTATGTATAGCATACAACTCTGATATCCCAATACTAGGCATAGGAACCTAGCAACAGGTGTGGATGAGCAAAAATTGGAGTCAAGGCCAGTCACCGCCGCTTCACTCGCTTTACTCAGCCATCACTCGGCTTACATGCGGGCCTGGTGTTACTATATGGCCTGGAAGTAAGTCGCGGATACACTGGAAGTCACCGAATTGACTCACAAGCGGCGGACTCATACTAGTAGACTCATACACGATGTGTCACTCGCCGCCGGCTCCGTCCTTGGTATTTCCAATCTATAGACTTCTATAGAATTCTACCGAGCTCCATGCTCTCTTGTATATAAAGATAGAGATTCTCCCTTAGATAACTCAATAGACTTCTTCCGCTTTACACTCGTAATACCCAGTAGTCTCCTGGTCCAAAAGTTCTCCGCCGAGGGGGTTTTTAGGTCCTGTCATACTCTAGTAAGAGTGCATACAGTATGAATAAACAACAACACCAAAGTTCTCCGCCTGACAAATCGTAATCCGGGTTCAGGTAGACATCCGACCGCCCCGGACAAACGTTTGGGATGCCTCGCCTATTCACTCTTTTCTTCCTTCCGTCTCTGGAATTGAGATCTCATACTTTCTCTTAACCCTCAAGTTCAGATACTTTAGAAGTTAGAGTGACCAATCTTGATCCTTGTAATGTGCACTAGACTGCTGACACACACAGCCAAAGTTTCTCTTGCTCTTTCTAATTTGTCTTGTTGCAGAGCATCATTGATTTTTGTCTGCTAACGCTTAGACAACCATAGTGGGCCTTCAATTACCTACTTGAGTACACTGTCAGCTGTACATTGCTATCACGAAACAATGGTTTGGTTTTCATACTTAGACCGAAGTGTGCAGGCTTCGGGCAGGTTAGAGTGTTTAGCGATCATTCCCGGGCAGCCTGAGACTCTGAGCAACAGTTCGATCGGTAATGATGGGATTCCACGAGAATGTTATACTGGGCTGGCGGCTTAGGGAGTGTCAGGGGTTCTGAAAGGTTCTGCGGCATGCAGCTTCGGGCGGATTACACAGGATTGAGGTATTTGGGGGGTTTAAAGGTTTAGGAGTCTAATAGTGCGAGTAATGGTGGTAGGAATAAATGATGGCCCCCATAGTTTTCACAGCATCTAGCGGGTTACACAGCATCTAGCAGTTCGGGAGTTTGAGCAACGGCAGAAGTTTTGCAGGTTTATTATATTAAGCTTCTGCCGGGTCTAGCAATAAAAACAAAGCTGAGAATTGAAGGGCGCGTAGGCCGCCATTTTTCAGGAGGCTTTTCCTCGGGAATTCTAACTTTCCGCTCTCAACCTTCTAGCCCTGAATCATGCAACAGGTAGTGTTGAGAGCAATCAACAAAAGGAATTAAAGATGCTGATTGCTTATCATACAAACAGAGAATAAGATAGACATGAATAAGAAACAAATCACACCTGGAGCGAAGCTCCACTCAAACCAGCGGCTAGCAAGGAGACAGGTACCGCACCAAGCGCGCGGCTGGCGGGACGGTTGATTTCACTGAAAGCAGTTTGCAACCCTCTCAACATGTCTAACTTGTTTGCATCATTTCAGAAATGAGGAACAGTTTTACTAACCGCTGGAACGCTAGTAGATTTGGGACGGTCGGGTGCCACGCGCAGCGTCTTAGTGTGTGATGGAATGATTCTTGCGGTGGTATAGCCAGCGCTATGAATCTCTCTTTATATGTCTCAATGTACAGCCCGATGAAACCAAGGGGAACAATGTCTAGAGAATACAGGGTGAATCTTCTAGAGGGAGCTTACAAAACTCTAAACCTCACCTTTATTTGGTCTAAGATAGGAAATGATAAGATGGAGATAAGATTAGATATGGTGGCTGCCTGTGACACTGACGTCATAGTTGTCCTAGTGCAGCGTTTCCGATTCAAGGGTAAAAAAATACAGCCATCATACAAGTTCTCCGCCGTGTCTTATTCAGGTTTGTGTGGAGATTCAGATATTATGAGAATGGATGATAGCGTTGTAGTTTAAGTACTCGTACGTGTTAGCCGTGATCAGATTGTTTACTCAGCGCGTTTACCTGGTGAAACGATCGCCACCACACACCTCCAACACTCAGCACAATGTCCGACAACACCCCCAACTTCACCAACCCCCCCACCTCCTCATCAGTCTTCATCGTCCGCCGCTTCGATCGTGACGGAATCGTCCCCAAAGTCGGCGAAGTCATCAAGCTACGCTTCCCTGCCACCATCGCTGGACCAGGTTCAGCACTTAGTGCGTCCGCACTCACTACCCTGAGCAATGGCAGACAAAACCAGCACTCCGCGCTCGTACTATCCACCACTTTCGACATGCGCCCCGGCAGCGCTTCCCTCCTCATCACCGCATACCCGATGCCGGCATACTCCAACACAAATCACGATTGCCCCGAGTTCGAGAACGCCGAGGCATGGCTTCTCGCCCAACCTGCGTGGAAACAGAACCGCCATGTTCCTGTCCCGCCGGCTATTGCACCCTCGGCTTTCCCGCGTCGTCTCTCCCCTACATGCATCGGACCGAGTGGGCAGCGCGAGCCGTGGGCGGATCGCATTCCGTGCTGGGTTGCGCTGACTCCCGTCTTAGTTTCACTACCCATGACGCGCACGTGGAAGGCGTACAAGCTGGACGTTATGTTTCCCGGCACCGACGTTGCACATCTGAGACAGTATGAGGCGACGCTCCCCCCCATTCCTGCGATACCTACAACAGTCAGCTGCTATTACGAGCCGGATCCACCGCTAGAAGTACAGGCGCTCTACCGGTCGCTTGGCCAGGATTATTGCGGCGGCGGCGAGATCATTGAGTGCGGCGGGCGCTCGGACGATGAGAGCGATGACAATGAGGAGGAGAATTACACGCCGCTTCAGGTTAGCAGACTTTTTGCACCGTGGGTTCCGTGGATGGCGGCGGAGGTTCAAGAGCATGATAGGAGGGAGATAGAGGACAAGAACAAGCGCACTCTGTCCTGGATTGAGCGCCTCATACATCGGTAGGTAGGACGGGAGGGGCGACGTAGCGGTTTTTTGTGGAGTTCGCACGGTTCTTGGTGTTATTGGGAGTTCGCTTAGATGTCGGTGTACCGGAGTTGTCGAAGCTAAGTGTTACTGTGTTTTTGCCGGGATTGGGGTTGTGTTTGCATTAAGTTTGCACATTGGGATATCTCTCAAAGACAAGATCCTTGTCATATTAGCGTACCCCCGAGGATGTCGGGCTGGTGAAACGGGCGTCTCCGATTGGTGCGGATGTCATATCGAGCGGGCAGTTAGTAACGGCTGTTTATCCACAACCGCTCACTCCGTATTAGTGAAATCGTAAATCTGAGACCGGAGGTGAACGAGGGCATAGGTTACTATAGCGCATACGCCACCCGACTGTCGCGGGACTAAGTCTTCGGTCATATATACCCGGAAGGCCAAAAGATGGCTACTTCTATTGAGTACAACCAATTTTACGGAATGAGCTCGGTAAAATTGGCTTGAATGGATATCAGATATATCATGGCGGACGAAGAGCACATCCCGTATGATATCGTACAGTTTTTTATTTCGTGTTCGGTTATTTCTGGCTGACTATCGTCGCCCATCGCCGCGGCTACACGAAATGAAACAGCGTAGTGACCATGTACGTCAACTAGTTTCCCGGCGTTAGCACTTGCCCACCATACTCAAACCCTTCGATAGACACCTTCCAGAGAATTCTGCATGTGCCATAGTCCTTTATCATCAAACCAACGGTAACAAATCCACCAATAGCTACCACTGAACAGAGAACCGGCACAACGAACAAATTAAAGAAGCTACTCGACTACAGATACTGCCTCTTAGGTTTGCGGTTCTTTCGGGTGCGGTTTTCGAGGTAGACCTCTTTCCAGGCATAGCCGAGACCTATAATAACCGCATGCCCAGCCAAAACCACGTTCACTGTCGCTGAGCCATCGGGCTTTTGGCCGGTTCCAAGCCTGTCATGATATATACCACAATAAACGGTATAAGGACAAGCAAAGTCCAGCCAAGACTGATCTCATCTTAAAGTTAGAGTATAACGTATCCATGACATTGGTACTTAGAACCATGGAGACTGAATCAGTATGGGTAGCATGTAGCCTATCGACCTTCCTGATGACTCCATCAAACCTCGCGCCACGCCGCGTATCTTCTGTCATTCTCGGTGATCTAACAAAATATAGTCTCATAAGTTGGGATTGCAAGGGTTGCCAACGAGGTTTACGAAAGACATCATCGCATATGAGAGAATTGTGAGCACAAATGCGGCAATGCCGTACCTCTGTATCTGGTCCCCACGTGCTCGATACACTGTTATGGCAGACGAAACCGTTTGAACAATGGTGACAATGATTTTTACTGCGTTGTAAGATGCTGATATTTGAATATCCTTTCCGTTCTTAGCATGTACTATCGCATGAATCGGCAAAATCCCTAATGTGTAACCCTCAGGTAATTCACACACCCCATGAACGTTTCGTATTTTGGCATCAATATTTCAACGTTTAGCTCTGGCTGGGGAGGCCCAAAATTTGTTGTTGTGATTTTCTTTGTACTGAGAGAATAAGTACTTACTCAGATCGCATGGACGGTCGGTAACATTGAACTGACCTTTCTCGCGGTTCGCTGATATTTGGCTCATCCACCAGCGTATCCTCCCAGTCCCTCGAGCGGACGACAACACAGAGGGCCCCTGCACCGGTCGCACGTTTGATCTTGCATTTCTCGAACACAGCATGTTCCAGAATAGCATCTATACTCCGAGGAATACCAGAGAATGGATACAACTGTGCTATTATGCCATGCCATAATATATACTCGAATTTTGCTCCAGAAAGTGATTTGACAGTTGCGGCATGTGCGAAGTAGTTGATCACGAAGAATAAGGCGATGTCAGTCCAATTAGCTGGAGTGCACAAAAGATTGGGATCGCCGTGATTTGTACACCTTCGGGAAGAACAGTTATGGTATTATTATCGATGCTGACTGGAATGGCTGTAATAATGAGTCCGAGGGAAGCCAAGATTAATAGATATTTGCGCATCGCTGAGATGGACAGTTCTGCCAGCGACTAAAGTGTAGATGTATTCTGTAGAGGTCTGAAGTGCGGTGTGGGGCTTGTTAGTTATTGAAGGTAAATTGGAACCAAGGTAAAATGTAAGAAATTAACTGATGAGGCAGACATCATGGGTATAAAGCGCTGAAGGAAGGTTCCTTTCTGTAAGGCGAATCGGATCCAAGACACTAAGATATAACCATGGATAAAGCTTTTGCAAGCAGACATACCTGGCCGACAAACTTGTTGGGTGTGGGCCCTGATCTTGGTACCAGCTGAAACGCATGATGCACATTGTGGGCCTAACGATACTCATTCACTCAACCTCTGTTTTGGCGCAGGGCACTGATACGCAGATCATAGATGTCGGTCTGCCACACCCACAGGGGCCTAGTGGACTCGCTCTTCCCCAGCACGTGCTTTATTTAATCATATACAGACATTTTCAGCGCCAGAACAGGCATGAAAGCAAAAACCGAAACGAAACAGTAAACGAAGCATAAACAGAGGTGCCGCTCCACCTGGACTCTCCCATTCTTGGCCGGATGCCAGTCACTGGGTGTAGAGTCGAAAACATGCAGAACTAGCAGCAGCATATGCAGGGATGCGGGCGGGCGGATTTGAGCTGAAGGCGCTGCTTTGCGTAACAACTGCCGCTCCGTTCCCCTTATATACCCTTCCCTCGCTCCTGGCTTCCTCCATTCCCTCCCATGCTCAGGCTCTGGCTCAATCTTCGAGCTCATGCTCAGGCTCTAGCTTAAGCTCTAGCTCAAGCTCTAGGTCAAGCTCTGGCCCATGCTGATGTTCGGGCTCACGCTCGAGCTCAAGCTCACGCTTTGGCTCAAGCTCAAGGCTTCGGCCACCTTCCTCCGTCCCTTCCATTGGCCAAATTGCTCGCCTCCGCCAGCCGCTGGTCGATGGGCTCGCCCCCACTAGCCGCCGGTCGATTGCCGCCCACCAATTCGCTTCCACTAGCCCTCAGTCAAGCTGAACAATTTTCCATAAACAGGTTGATCCCTTTCTGCGAAGGGTAACTTGCACAGTTACTCTCCTCAAATTTCTGGCTTGCAACTAACACCGCCAAGTGTACCTGAAGGTTGGAGCCCGACACCTCACCTTCAGCAGGGCAGAATGTACGCTTCGACTCGAGCTAGATGGGAGTATCAAGATACACGAAAGACCTAGAGAACAGAACTCGAAGGCGGTGCCTTGGTAAGAGTTGGAGTTAGCGAAGGGATGAGGCCCCAAACTGCGGCGTGTTGGGGCTTGAGATACCATAAGGCTACCCCACTGACTTTGCTGCAGGCCGCCAGACAGACGTTGTAGTCACAGTCCCACATATACCCCTCCGAAGTGCTTCCCTTTGCATTCCCCCAACAAGCTGCTTCTATGATCTCAGATAAGTGACTGATGTAATGCTACAGGGTTGAACTGTCTCTTCAGTCTGAGCCGCAGTAAGTGGCATTCCTTAATTCCACTTGATATACGGTGCACAGCGTCGTACTATGGCATGTATTTCAAAATTCACTGACAGGATAGCTATGGTGGGGATTTCGGGAGAGCGTGATGTCGCTGGTGAGAGTATCGATGGCGTTGGTGTACATTGTTGATTACCTAGTACGTGGTTCCCATATTATTCCATTGGGAGATTTATTCTACATACATCGTTTCGATGATGTCGAAGACATCTTTGAGCCCTCCGGGTGCACCGGGGCCATGCTGACCTAGCATTGCACGCACAACTACCGAAACCTTGAATACTGTCAACTTGGTTTGTAAATAATTTGCTTGTAATGCTCTATCTGCACGCCTTTTGCAAGCAGTTACACTCGTCTCTCTGTGTTGAAGTCGCATCAACTTGGAATTTGTCACCACGCTTGTCATACTGTCGTCAGCGTAAACATTAAAACCCTAACCCTAGGTGACGTGACAGTTCGAGGATTCGGCGACATGAGTGCGGATTCGAGAATGGTACAGATTCGCTAATTAATCTCACCTGATCTTACCACTGTCTATCGAAGACCAAGCATTAATCGTCACCACAGCAACAGGTCGATATGTAGAATGTGTAACCACTCATAAGGTATTTGAAACAACATAAAATGTCTAATTAAGGCCTCTCAGAGCTATATAGACCACAAAGCTAGCAATATTTCTCCGCAAAACTATACCGCGCCCTGCTATGCGGGCTTAAACCTGTGTCCATTCTGCCGGCAATTACGTAGCTCCAGGGGATAAAAGAACATCACCGGGTTACCTATGCCACGGAACTAGACCCCAGTCAAAGTGTCGGAGAGATGGGCATCTTTGGTGCGTAATCGTGGTAAAATATCTTGGGTGATAGTGAGGGGGATAGTCTGAAGGGGTCCCGGATGAGTGCACTCAGAAGGGCTAGAATGGCAATTTACAATCGTACAATTCCCAAGAAACATTACCTCGAATAGAATGCGTATAACACCTAAGATACTATCTCAGGGGATGAAATCTCGATAGTCTGACGGGCCGAGATGCTATGATTTCAGAGGCACTATGTGGAGATTAATCGAGTACGAAGTAGAAATGTTGAATTAAGTATCGTACAAAAGTGATTGTCTACCGTATAAAGAGAGAGATAAAAGCAGGCTTATATAGAAAAAAAGAAAGAGAAATCTATACTCCAGGATGCCGAGTATCATTACCGAGCCTGGGCCTCCTCGTCGGCATGGGGGCTAGTGGCGGCGGATAGGGGCCGTAAGCCTCCAGCTCCAAGGCCTCAACTACGAATGCCAAGGAAGCCACTTGGCCAAATCGCGAGTCAACTCACCGCAAGACAGAGATGTTCACGTATGCATGTGTGCTAGACGCCACCACTGATAGATGTTACGACGAGTGTGCGAGAAGCAATCTTTCTTGAGCTACAAAGAGCTACAAAGAGCTACTGCGGAGACTACGAAGTTTAGACTAGACGAGATTAAACATGTACATTCTCGAGACGGATGACCGGAGATGGATGACAATCGTTCTACTGCCTATATTGTGAAGCACAAGGTTATGTGAAATTCTGCATTTTTAAGAGTACCCTTACGCTAGATGACAATCTACATGGCTAGCAATTGAGAGCGGACACGCAGAGATACAAATATACGATATCCCTGTGGCACGACTCTACCGAGTAAAATCCCGACTACTACATTCAGATACCGAATCACGAAAACTAATGATCTAGATTACAATGCCGAATATGACCCCGACTCTAATTCAGAGATCCCAAGTTACGGAGCTACAATGACTATTAATGACATCAGCAACTGCCGCTAGAACCTCAATGTATCAGTCGATATGGCACCGAGCGCTGCCGTTTAATAAGATAAGTCGTTGGCGGGGCAACGATTTTTGAAGAATACCGTGCCGGAAGTTCCGGGATGAATCAACGTGAAGTGCCACTTACTGGCAAAGAAGGCCATCGGTGATAGGCGCCCCTGGAGGGGTGTCAATATGCGTACCCAATGAAGATTCGATAATTGCACCTGGAGAAGGTACAAGAAGTCCACCTAGAGAAGAGTCAACAAGGGGACCTGGAGAAGGGTTAACAGACGCACCTGGGTATAGGAGTCAACAAGCACACCCAGTGACCAGAGTGAAATTAACGATGTTAAGCACACCTAACATACTGATATCATGGATCCATGCCGAATGAGTGCGAATATGAGCACTTACGAGCCGAAATCATCAAAGAAGGAGGTCGTGGGCAGATGACGACCAAGATACCAAATGGGCTACCGGAGAGCCTACCGAACGATCTTCCGAGCGGTTTACCGATAGGTCAACCGAGAGTCTACCGAGTCCTACAGAGGGAATTCGACCAAGAGGATTAGCGAGAAGTCCATCGGGGTTCTACGAGGGGTTCTACTACGCTCTCTTCTGAATGACCATTACCGAAAAGCAGTCTACTGAGACGTTACTGACTAACGATTACCGAGTCAAGAAGCATCGGCAAGTCAATGGCAGCATGGCTAGCTACCGAGGACTACCGACAGGTACTGAGATACCGTACAACGCGACTTTGTGACAGTGCGAGCACGCTGGAATAAATATGTGGTAAGAATGACCACCTATGGAGATGCTTACAGAATAGATATGGACCCATGGATTAGCATCTATGCATGATGCAATGGAGGTCGATCTACCACTCCCGGGTGGTCACCGACAAGTCATATACGGAGATAGCTGATGGCTACGATCGATACCGAGAGCCGAAGCCATGATGGATGCCGAGAGCCGAAGTTATGATCGACGACGGATGCTAACGAGGTGATCGCCGAATTTCACCGAGATTACGATGATGGCCTGTACGAATTCGGCAATGGATAGTCGAATGCTGCAAGGGTTTGGATATGGAGATATGGGAGAGGCAGAAGATAAGAGTCAATTAAGCGCTGTCTTCTCGTTGTTTCTCTTCTCTTCTCTTCTCTTTGCTTCTTTAATTTATCAGATGCTAGATTAGTATACATGACGTCAGTACAGATTTTACTACCTTTAGACATATTAAGTAAAGATGGAGTTTTTCTGTGCACTGGATCTATCAAAAGGTCACTTTGAGTGGTACTGATCGGTCGTAGGATTTGGTACGAATACGTACGTGGTACGTTTGATTGATTGATTCCTTTCCTTTCCTTTACGGGTGTATGTAGCCCAGGAGGTCTGCATCTAAAGAGGGTATGATATAAGGGCGGTCAAGGTTAGGGTCCCCAGTGCTGGCACGTGAGATGTCTACGGCTGCGTGACTGCAACTATATATAGTCGACTTGCGACGAGTCATGGATCTCTAGCATAATCTTACCTACACTTCTACACGTACTATCACTCGAATCCATATGTGCAACCGTTGCATATGGACCTGACCGAGCTGAGCTTCAGCTGAGCTGATGGCAAGGCACCTAGCCGGTAGGGCATAAGGTACCCAGCTGCCTTGTATATATCTCGAGTCTTTTTGCTCTCCTATCTTTGTACCTTAGTCTATTCACACGGTTCTCCCCTTTCATATAGTAGCAACTGTATCCTGCTAATTATCATCTTAGATCGTATGTGATGGTGCGTGCTGGCACCGGCCTTTTACTCCAAAGCGAGGTCTCGCCTTACTGAATACAATCAGTTGTCTTCGTACCAATTTTGTTACTTTGGATGCTTCTTTGACTTGTTGATTGACAGATCTTTCGAGGCCAGAAGGCCCGTATATATACAGACTTGTTTCCCATATTCACAGCCATATTCGTCCCCATATCTATCTCCGTTTGCTCATCCGTTTGCACTGATATGAGCCGCTCTGTACTGATACGAGCCTCTCCTGAGGCATATCTTCATACACCAACTGCATATCAAACGGACCTGAGCTGTGAGGCTCACGATGCAGCTGCACATGCAACAAATTTGAATCTTGTCGAGTTGAGTGACAAGTTCATGATACTGTGCGCCTTAGTCTACGCTGTAACCGAATTAGTAAAATTGTTTTGGTTACAGATAACAGAATAACTGTTTTGGGCATGACTAGCCTCTAGGCTACGTTTAACGATAATATCGGTTGGGGAACCTGCTGGTGTGTAACCTCAATTAATAATTTGTTGGGATCCTCTGTGGCTGAAGACTAAGGTTTTCTCTATTTTAGAAAGAAATTTTGACGTCTGATGTATCCTACTGCACTACTCACAACTTGTACCATACAGTACTACCTCGTGCTCTGGGTTGCGTTGGAGTCGGAGGAGGTGGAAGAATGCATTTGATGAAACTACTTATTGGACATAGTTACTCTGGCAGAGTCCCCAGGAATACCTGCTGTTCTCCATTGCCAGTGATTCAGTTCCTACATACTTCCAGGCCATCGAGGATATCACCACACGGATGAAAAGCGAACATATGGGATGAATGGAGATTGAGCAAAGGGAGGCTCAGGAACGAGAAATTCCTGAGAAACTTTATATTCCAGGTAGATTGAGGTTCATAGGTACAACGTTATTGCGGGAGAAGTAGTAGCTAGTGCTTCGAGTCAATGAATAGTGCTCGCATGTTCCCGTAACGAGCGAAGCATCACCAGAATCACCCGAACTCGATGCGCGTGATTTTGTTGCATATCCGGTAGCAAGGTGGCAAAAGTCCGCGCAACTATCGCCACTCTTTTGTACTATACATTCCGAGTCCTTCTCCTTCTCTCCTTCTCTCTTCACTATAGCATAGAATGTACGCACACGGTTCGCCCCTCCATATAGTAACAGATTTCGTGCAGTATGGGGAGAACTATGTGTCTAGACTATGGTACAGAGTAAAAAGTGAAGTAGAAAGACTCAGTTTATATACAAGAGAGTTGTGTGCATTGTGCCTCACCTGGAGTTTCAGCCCCGGTTACTGTCAGGTTGCGTTATCTCCCTGTACATGTGACTTTAATTGTTGCAATATGAAGAGAATCGGGTGAATAGAGACATAAGGTACATAGAGAAGATCAGTGTTCCCCACAGGCTAGACGGACTAATTTCAGGATAGAACTGACCGGGCCTGCATGCGACGGGCCGAGAACGTGCAGTCTACAGGCTTGATGCTGGTGAAAACTATGGGTAACTTGGCCAACTATGGTTCATGTCAGAAACAACCCTAACCCAGCGATATCATCTGCTATGACGGCCAAAAGGCTATTCATATGGCATTGCTGTGACTGTAACGAAAACTCTTTTTGCTCCTACAATACAGTGCGCTGTGACGCGTAACGTCTGAAGCATTGCTCTCGGTACAGTAGAGGCTTGAATAGAGTAATCCACTCTTAAAGAACGTCCTACCTGGGCGTAAGCCATAGAACTCCAACTTCTAAAAAGCCATATATATATGCAACATTGTTGATAGATGCGGGTAGTGAGTGATATGGAGTGTGTCTGTTGTGATTGGATATTTTAGTTTCCGGTTAAATGGCAAGATTTTTAACGTAGTACATAGACCCAGTACTATTAACTACATAAATACATTCTCTAATTTTCTTACAACTACTGCGTGTACGCACTCAATTGGAAGAGTAATTGACAAGGGCCATAACAATGCTGGACGGAGGAAAGTAAGCTCAGCCAATCGGTTCTCGCAGTAGGCATCCAATTGGTGCAGCTGCCATGCAGAGTGGCGTGTGTTGTCAACTGGAAAATTCAGATGAATTCTGATAAGGAAGAAGGAATGGCGGTAAGCCAATCGGCGCCCTATTGCTAAATATAACCTTGGAATTGTCTATCGTGTGACCAGTGGCCACCCCGCTGCTACATTCTGCAATAGCATATAAGTGCACGATTCTTCCGGCGGAAAGTCAAAACTCAATCAAATTTCCACCACAGCAAGCACTAGTACCATGGCCCTTCCACCCGACAAAGCGCAAACGTTGAAAGACCCCAAACTCGACCCTGGAACTATCCTCTGGTTACCCTCCACCGATCCCACAAATACCGTTACCCCAGTTGGCCGCCTCAACCACCCCGTCCTGGTCCTTTTCACACAACACTCCAACACCCTGGTTTGCGGTGTTCGTACCTCTCTACTATCAACTATGCATGGATCAGGTACTGATAGGGTCATAGATTACGTCGTTCGGGTCCACCTCCTTGCTTGAGAAATTCCCATCTCAACGTCAACTATATCGACGACTACAGCATCTGCCTCTTGCTCCATCAGACCCGCATCCGGATACAGGTGAGATATTAGAGACAGTAAGGACCGGAACGCCTTATGCGCCGGCGATAGGCAGGCAGAGCTATGTTAAGCTCCGTGATACTTTCCTTGTGCCACCGGGATTGCTGGAGCACCTTTATGGAGGCACAGCAAGATTGACGAAGGAAGCCATGGCAATGGTAACACAGAAGATCTTGGATTCGGGGCAGATTGATACGGATTGGACAAACGAGTGGCGAGAGAGCCAGAGGCAAAGAGAGAAAGTGCTGATGGGTAATTACCAGCTTGAGACTGGCGCGATCGGCATGGATGGGAGTGTGCCGTATGATCTCTATCGCGAAAACACCGGGGCGACATACGAAAGCTCGCGGATTGATAGAGAATATGCATATCAAATGCCGACATCCGGAAGCTCGCGGGTTGAGGGAGGTTATGTGTACCAGAGGAACTACAACTTCGTGGCGAACCATGATCGGGATGCTGAGGATGTAGGCTGTAATGTTCTGTGGAGGGCGCTGAAGTTCGTCACGGATATACCGAATATTATTCGCGCACGCTATTTTCTTTAGTTATGTTGATGTTTACTGTCATTTTTATTGCGATTTTATATAACTCATTAGGGGTCTCGATAGTAGTGATTTTGTTTTGGTGGATTTCTTGGAAGGCTTGAAGCCTCGTGGCGAAATTGTTGGGCTAATCCTGGCGTAGAGGGAAGTGTACGGCGACTTATGGTGCAGCTGCCAAATTGGTGATGGCGGATATTGACTTGTCTATTCATCTATTTGACAGGTACACAAGAAAAGTGAATGCGGCTCCGCCGCTCAACCCTAACCCAAAGCCACGTGATGACTACAGTCGAAATCGGCCCAACAGAAATGTACTACCGATGTTGAATAAGTCGCCACAGATGCCAATGGTGATCTGTAGCGAGATGTTTAAGGCGGCTGAAGGATTTGAGCGAATCACGACGAGCCTGTTATACGATGTGCCCAAGCATGTGCTATTATTGGGGTCATCTGATGAGAAAATATAAATGCTTTATGGACTTGATACATCAGAAGACAATGTAGCTCCTAACATAAGTAGCAGTAAGCCTGAGGACAAGTACTGATAGGCGTGAACCGAGTCGACTCGAGTCCCCAACCCTGGAAGCTCGAGCTGTTGGCTAAGGATTTAGCCCGACGGCAGTCGGAGCTTAGTCCGGAGGCTGTTATGACTGAAGCTGGCACTGAACTTAGCCGTGGGCTTGGTACGGTGCCTATTTCTCCGTGAACCTTGGGTTCGCTCTAGGTATGATTTCTTTCTTATTTATGCCCATCTAATTCTCTATTTGTACGCAATCAGCATCATTCATTCTGTTTGTTGATTGCTCTCAACACGAGCTTTTACGAGCCCTCTCTTGTCATAAATTGAACACGCTCCAGCTTGTTACCCATGCGCGAGCCGACTCACGCCAATTACTAAGGACAAGTGATTGAAATGTAGTGGACGTCACTAGGCTTATTTGTTTGCAATTGAATTACTTTTTTTTCCATGTGTGTCGTTCTCGGGCTCATCGCATAAATATGTATACTATTGTCAAGTTCGTCGGATAAATCTCGCTCGACCCAACTCGTTAGGTTTATGTTTTCAGCCGGGCTACTCCCCCAGTAGCCTTGGGCAAGCGGCAAGCCCGGTCTCGTTGTGACTCACCCGAATCCCTTACCCGCCCCCACACAGGGATAGCGTAAGACATTGGCAGCCATCATACGTGCGGGACCCATAACATGTCCACATTGTTCTCAATGTTCTCAACAGTCCGTACGGACCCGGTCTCATATCGGGATCAGTACAGATCAATCCAGCAGAGGACGGACTGAACCGGACCAAAGACTGGAAGTCTTGCGCTGGACTGTACTGGACTGTACCAGTCCATTTTCTGCTAATGTTACTTATCTAGATTCGGTATAACTCCTAGCAGGCGGCCTACAAAATCACGATTCTTCCCCACTTTTAAGCTGCGAACACGCACAAATAGACGATTATGTCCAGTTTGTATGAGTTTCCAGTCCAAATGGGCAAATTAATCCCATTATCAACCCGATTCCTGCAAGATCAATCCTAACCCTGCAACGAAGTCCAGGCCAGTCTAGAATGAGTCTGAACCGGTCTGATGAAATGCTAGACTGATCCCAGTCCAGTCTAAAAAGACCCCGCACTGAACTGGACTAAACCCGGACTGTTCCAGTCTAGACTGGTCCACCGCGGACGGTTCAGAACATTGATTGTTCTGTTATAATAAGTTAACACTTCTTTTCTGAATAGATGATGCCATTTTTCTCAGATACTACGAGACATCTGGGCAGAGTAACCTCAGACGCCATAAACCAGCTCAATGGAGTAATAAACGAGGCCACACGCCAACAGAACAAAGTGATCTCCAACGCCATAAGCAAGCTGGATGGATGGAGTCTTGTCAAATGCAACCCTCGTGGCATATTTTCTGGTGTTTCTAGAGGGGTTAGTTACGTATATTGTAACGTCTAAAGCGGCTTTGAGAAGTGTCGACAGTTTTTTGTTTTATACTTGCTTTCTCTTGCTCAACACTTGGGTACCCGTTCTTGCGGGTCAAATACAGGCCACTTCCTCACGGTTCTGCTTATATTTTAGCATATTTTGGATAGCTATGGTAATCTGTTTTGATTGTGTACAGTGTTGGACGTTGAAGTCAAATCCCTTTTGATGTTTGTTGCTTATATCCAGAGTCAAAAATTCCTCCTACTGAATGACATAGAATCAATCCGAAGACGATGCAATAGGCTGTTGAGATATTGTTGGGGTGTTGGGGGACTGTCGAAATATGGAGTATTGCACGATTTGGTAGTGTGTAACGCCGCTACAGTTACTTATCATTTTGTACGGCCGTGAATTGTATCAAGAAGATACAGTTGTACACGTAGATCCGATTGATAGTATATGTAATAGCCTCAAGGTATGTAAGTAACTCTATTGCTAAAGAGCTATGACTCATTGCAAGTCGTCTATATAGAGTTGCGGTTAACCGGCACTAGACGTTTCACATGCCGGCATGCCGGCTGCGGAATCCATAACCACGTCGCCATTGCATTATCCATCTAATTTGGCGCAGTCCTCCTGGGCTGTGACACCCTTCCAAGAGATGGAAGGAAAGAAGCAAGTACACAATTAACCTGCGTACGGATTGGTACAAAGCTATAAGTTCTGCAACCAATCTGTACGACTTGGTAGCCACTTAGTTGATCCGGCGAACGAGGAAACTCCACTCCCTGAAAAGTCTCTAGAGGTAGTTAAAACCCGTGCTGACTCTATTCATACCGGGCAAGTATACAAAGAGGAGAAGAGAAGGTCAACAACAAGAAGGAAACGTTCAAAATTGACGCCGTCCTCTAAACTCCACTTCCGAACCCATCAAGCATCCGATCATCTATTCCCAAACTTATAACCACTTGTATGGGCTATTACCAAGTAGTATATCAATATAAGTCATAGTCAGAATTCGTAAGGTTCATAGTGAAAATTGTAAACCATATCGTGTCTCGTCTTGACTCCCGTCATGTATGGTAGCTTCCCAACAATCATAACCGGACTTCAGACGCAACAACCACCAATTTAGTCAACAACAACGATAGCAATTGGAAAACGGACAGCGGCAATCGATTTCTAACGTCGAATTGAATTCAGAACAAGCTTCCCAGCACCTACTGGACCGCCGGAGGAGGGCGCACATGAGAATCCACGCAATAGAGCGGATTCGCGTAAAGTCTTGGCAGAAAACGCGATCGATGCAACACGTCGGCCAACGAGTAAGCGACGACGAGGACTACCCTAGAAGAGAGGTGTGCCTCACAGGAGTGATGACCAAAGTCAGAGTGAGCGAGAGGAGCTACCTGGACCCAGGAGAAGCGGGAGATGGGAGGAGCGACGCGCCCATGGATGTGGCGATGGAGATGGCGATAGCGGTGACACCCATCGGCGCAGAGACTGCAGGCGCAACAGTTGTTGAGGTGATAAAGGGAAACGGGAATGGAAAGTGGAGATGGGGGAGCGAGGCCCCGGCGACCGCCTTGGCCCCCAGTGACTGGAGAAGCCGCATGGAGAAGACAGTGCAACACACAGGAGCTGGTGCAGCTGCACCGAACGGTTGGACACGTCACAAATAGTGTTAGCAACGGGTCCGGGTAACCCGCCAGCGGTCCGGGTTTGGACTGCAAAAACGGGTCGGTTTGGTTCCAGAACCGTCCAAAAACCCGACCCGCAGACTCTTGGCGGGCCAAACCCGGACCCGTACCCGTCAACCCGCGGGATTCGCCGGGTTTGGCTAGACCCGTCGGTTCCAATCTCCGGTTCTGCGTTTCGGGTTTCACATTTATGGTCGCATTCGGATATGCGACTGTTAATCGTAAAATATTGACCATGGTACGTCACGGTTCGTTTTCGACGTATTAGCCGCCTTGATGTGCAAAACAAGAACACTCAAGCGCCCAACTACATCCTGGAAATCAGCGTCAACAGAGCGTCAACGATATTTGGTCTTGCATCTTCGGTAATATGAGTGCTGCGTGATCACAAACATCCATAAAGAAGGATATCACAGCCTTTATAGGCATATATGTATGGGATATTCTAGCCACATCCCCCGGGACAGTAACAACTTATTTCATTCACAGAGCTACCACTAAGTATTCTTGAGCCTTTTAGAGTATAATAACAGTCAAAACGATATATATAGACAATAACTGCCACATCACGCTGTGATTAACCATGATTGAAGGCCAACAATCGTTGACACTCTGTTGACACTCATTTTGAAGATGGGGCAGGAAGCGTTTCACTTTCACTTTTGCCTATAAAGGCAGTCAATAATCAGTTTATGACAATGTGCAACCTGTCGCCCCCCAGATTACCCATGATCCATGACCAACAATCGTTGACGCTCCGTTGACGCTCATTTTCATGATGGGGCATTGAGGGTATTGCAATCTGTTTTGGCTATAAAGGCAGCCAAAAATTCCTTTATGACTCAATACACCCTATCGGAGGTGTCATTGCCCAAGATGCATGACTAAAAATCGTTGACGCTCCGTTGACGCTCATTTCCACGATGGGGCAGGGAGGGTATTGCTATCTGTTTTGCCTATAATGGCAGCCAAAATCTCTTTTATGACTGAGTACAACCCATCGGAGGTGTGATTTCCCAGGACACATGACCAACAATCGTTGACGCTCCGTTGACGCTCATTTTCATGATGGGGCAGGGAGGGTATTGCTGTCCATTTTGCCTATAAAGGCAGCCAAAAATTCCTTTGTGACTGACTACAACCTATCGGAGGTGTCATTTCCCACAACGCAAGACCAAAAATCGTTGACGCTCCATTGACGCTCATTTTGCCATGGCTGTATCCACAATATGCAATAATTCATTTTGGTACAATTCATTATTCACTGTGTTTTGGCAGCCTTTCTGGCGTTTTCATATACTTTCTTCTTGATCTCTACGTTGTTCTTTAATAATACATAGATATATATAATAATAATCTCCAAAATCCCGTGTCTTTCGGTCAATGCTCGTCATCAGTAGCAGGATCGCTCAATCCGCTGCTTTTGTCTTCAAAACGAATGTTAGACGCATTACCACACAACAGATAGTGTACTAACCATCATCAGTCAGCATATCTGGATCAAAATCGGTATCGTGCTCGGTATCCTCATCATCTTCAAACAATTCCGCACAGGGAAGAGCTGTATGCAAATAAGTATATCCGGCCGGCAAATTGACGATTTGAGACTGTTGAGCTCCGGAGGTGTTACCGGTTGGGGTGGGTGGCGTGCCGGGCGGAGGTGGAGTCCGCTCTGGAGTCCGCACTCTGGGTCGGGCGGGGGGAGGTGCACCTGTTCCTCTGCGTCTCCAGCGTGTCGGCGGATTCTTTGCGGTGCCATTTTGGCAAGGAAGGCAGCCGGGTGTTTGGTTATGACGAAGCATTGCGGGGTGTCTTTGTATCGCAGCCTTCACCTTTTTATGCCCAGGAAACTCAACACCCTGCTTCTTCTCTTCTCGGACCTCGGCGCGTGGTTTCTTAATGAGACATTTTGTTTCCTCTATTGGGGCGCGCGAAAAGCCTTCTTTGGCCATTTCGGCCATATTCAATGCCAGGCGCATGTCGGACTGTTCCAGCTGAACCCGACCATCTTGCCTTGCCATAATTGCAGACATGTTGAAAACCTACAAGACATTAGTTGACGCTTCTAACAATGAAATTCGGCTGTTACCACTACCATATACGCTTCCGTAGCCTCCTCTAAAGTGATTAAGGCCTGTTTCGTCCACTCACGGGGACGCTTATCAGGAAATTCATCTGCGAATATCCCAGAGCTCACAACATCATGATGTTCGATTTCGCGGACTGTGCGGACAAATGCCTTTGTCGACCATGGAGGTTTCCCGTTACTGGCAGCGATGAATTCGTTACGTAGCTCTCTATGGACACCCGCTGTACGTTATTCAGTTAATTGACCGCCGTTTGCCACGATAAGGATATACTTACATCCAACTGCATGCTGCTTCTTGTTTTTGCTGCTGCCAGTCTTGCGGACGATCTTTAAATGTGCATCCTGGGTCATATGTTTGGTGGCTACATTGGCAGCATCGCGGT
>Ga0307514_10001374_pt1 | contig 30676 bp, 20 predicted proteins | sample 16_EM_MG_FD_203088 | JGI IMG/M metagenome (GOLD analysis project Ga0307514, IMG submission 203088) | Populus trichocarpa ectomycorrhiza microbial communities from riparian zone in the Pacific Northwest, United States - 16_EM | ecosystem: Host-associated > Plants > Roots > Unclassified | place... | reverse complement strand
CGAATTCATACTTTATAGTTGTTTGCATATCATGACGAGGCCAATGGCTAGCTAGCTCTTATATATATGTATCTGGAGTGCCCCCACGTACCAAAATACGTAACTATCCACAAGGAAGATGCCTCCTGGATATTTTTTGCATTAACCGTAACCTTCAAAAAAAAAAAAAAAAAAAAAAAAAAACCTTGATCAAAAGACGGTGCTTTTGCGGCTCAATACTTGAGGTCAATTCATTGGTATCACACACGATTGGTGCATACAATTGATCAACAGCGCCGAACCCTTCAACTTCCCAGTGGGCTTACCCGTGCCTGGTTGCTATGGAGCAGGAGGAAAAGATCCCACTTGGTTTGGAATCCGCCTCATGGCCTTAGGTAGACTTCCAAAAAAAAAACACTTAGTACTGGACGCCTACCAAGGCCGCAGAAACCAGTCACGGCGGTGGAGGAGAGAATGCGATGAACATAGTCACACCACGTTTTACTTATCCACAAATATGTATCAGAGCCAATCCAATGCAGTGGCATACCATCTGTTTTCCTGCGGCGCAGACACAGTCAGTGGTGTAAGTACTGTAGGATAAAACACTCATATTCTGATGTTATGTATAAGTATGTAACGGGCAAGTAGACTGAAACCACCCCCCGCGAAGTCCTTTTCTCATTTTCCTACACGTCCAAACGTTCCACCTCTCCACTGAGGCTGTGCTCTCCCCCATTCTCATCCCGCCGAAGCCTAGACTAGAGTCCCGATCCTCACTCCCGTCCCGTTGTCGCTTTTCGGTTTTCGGCCGTGATTCTTGTCCCTCACCACCGGTTCTCTCTTCCACCAAAGGGGTCCGCGCACCCGTTACCCCGTGCAATACCTCACGATCGGGCACAAACATCCAATGCGGTCGAGACGCCCATCAAGCAGCACAGACGACGAAGGCCTAGAACCAGCGTCGCCTCTAGATGGAGGTGAGCCAACTGCTCGCCAATTGATAACTTTACACCCCGAACTGATTCCCCAAACAGGCGATTGCAACTATAGCACATCGGCAGCCATATCAACTGCAACCACCCTCCCCTCAGCACTGCAGCTACCGCTCTCGAGCTCAACTCCAGAGAAGGCGACAAAGTCAGGCATTAAGGCGCCGATAAGCAAAGAAAAGATGGAGGAACCATGGGGCTACAGACGGGTGAAGGCTCGGCCGTTCTGGGCTTGCTCAATTTCGACACTTTGTGTCACGGTTTTGTCGGCCTTGATGGTGGTGGCGATTGTGCATTCGTTTCAGAGCAGGCAATGCGATGCAAAAGGGTGCATCAAGACATACATGAGCCCGGCGTATGCTCCACTGGTCAACTTTGATACAGAACACACGAAGTTCGCGAGTAAATACAAGGTGTATTTGTATCGCGAAAGACAATATGATACTTCATCTCTGGACGTATGTTGGAAGCTAGGGTATTCCAGTGGACTGGCGTGGAGTTGCTAACGTAGGAGTTGATTTTAGCCCCGAGGAGTCCCAGTTCTATTCATCCCCGGGAATGCCGGAAGTTACAAACAGGTCAGATCTATGGCGAAGGAGGGGGCACGGCAATGGGCAGACTTATTACAGGCGAATCCAGGAATTGAGGAGTCAGGAAGGCATAAGTTGGACTTCTTCACGGTCGACTTCAATGAGGATATCACTGCTTTCCATGGTCAGACACTCCTCGATCAGGCTGAATACTTGAATGATGCGGTGGCATACATACTCTCACTTTACCATGATGCTAGGAAGTCGACTCTTGATTCAGATTTACCTGACCCAAGCTCGGTTATCATCGTGGGCCATTCTATGGGGGGAATTGTCGCTAGAACGATGCTCACCATGCCAAATTATCAGCTAAACTCTGTTAACACTATCATCACCTTATCGACCCCCCATGCGAGAGCGCCGGTGTCTTTTGATGAGCAGATTGTCTCAACCTATACTCATATAAACGACTACTGGAGGAAGTCATACTCAGCGGAATGGGCCCCATATAATCCGCTGTTTTATACTACCTTGATATCTATTGCTGGAGGAAGCTTAGATACGGTTGTCCCTTCAGACTACGCAAATGTCGCATCAATTCTACCGGAAACAAATGGATTTACGGTATTTACTTCATCAATACCAGATGTTTGGGTCAGCATTGATCATTTGGCGATATTATGGTGCAATCAGCTTATGAAGGTTCTCATTGGATCTCTGCTCGACATAGTTGATGTGAAACGCCCCGGGCAGACGAAAAGCCGTCCAGACAGAATGCGTGTATTCAAGAAGTGGTATTTGACAGGAATGGAGGATAATGCCATTAAGACACTTCCACAGGAGAAACCCAATACTTTACTTACACTAGAGGATATATCCCAGTCGATGATACCTCAAGGGGCGCGTTTGGTTATTCGGGAGTTGGGACAGTCACCTAAGCCTCGTGCATATTTGATGCCGATACCCGCAACTACAGAAATCGCAGGTGCACGATTTACACTACTTACAAATAGAAATCTGGAGCACGCACAAGACGATCGTTTGAAAGTTTTGCTTTGCAGTATGTTCTCCTCGACCCCTGGCCAGACGGCACCAAGCTTTCCCATGAATATGGATTTGTCTAGTGACGGTTCCGGATCTACAAAGCTGGCGTGCAAGCTTGCCGGGAGCGATGTGATCAACCTTCCGACCTCAACCAAGGATTCGCAGTACCCGTTCGACCAGTCACAGCCCTTTTCGTATCTTCAGTATGATTTTGGAGACATATACGAGCACCAGTTTGTTGCTGTGGTGGATACCGCAACGTCTCCCACCGCTGGTTGGGCGATCGGTGAATTTGTTGATCGAAATGCGCAGAAAATGCAGGCCAACACAAGTCTCACCGGACTTTTGGTGGAAGGACTGCACGTGACTCTGGCTTCTAATAGGCACCTTGTCCAAGAGCTCACCATCCCGGCTATTCACAGCAGCTTACTCACTTGGAAGCTCTCTTTCCAGCCTCAGTCCTGCCATGGACGTGAGCCATTGTTTCAACCTATACTCAGGCAGTACATTTCCGAGCCATACGAATCAAAGTACTTTGTCAACGTTAAAAGTGCAGATATTCATTTCCATGGGTCTGCCCCGTTCATGCCACAGGCGCTGAAATCTAGCACTCATAGGGGCCTATCGCTACAGTTCTGGTCGGATCCGACCTGCGACGCTCCAGTAGATGTTACCCTGAAATTCGACCCTTGGGGCAGCTTGGGGAAACTGGTCATGCGCTATCGAACAATTTTCGCAGCATTCCCACTGCTGGTGGTTGCATCTGTGTTGCGGAAACAGTTCCGAGAATATAATTCCAGAGGTCGCTTCATGAGCTTTAGCGAGGGCTTGGATATCATGATCGCGCAGACACTCCCGATAACTTTAGTAGTGTTCTCGACGCTAGCTGCTTATTTCGCTGTTGTCAATGCGGTTCCTTCATCACCGATGTCGCAGAATCGTAGGCACAATCAGGAGAAGACTAAGCTGGACTATGCTCGAAATGACCTTCTGATAGGCTTACAAGATCCTTTCTTCTGGTTCCTAGCACCATTGTTTGCTCTTGTCTCGGTTGGTGTGGTGGTTGTCGTTAATTATTTGGTGATGATAATTCTACGCATCCTGATGGGGTATTATACCATATTGGACTATGCCAGCCTTCTTAACCGTGATAAAAAGTGAGTTATATTCGTGCGTCTGCACATGCTACATATGACTGACATAGGTATTCAGGCGATCAATCGCAGCTGCATTTGTAGCGAGTAGCCCCAAGAGGAGAGTCATGACTACTTTGGTCTTGCTATCCTTTGTGGCTTTTGTGGTTCCATATCAGTTTGCATACTTGGTGGCATGCATTGTACAGCTGGCGACGACAGTCAGGGCATTGAAATGTGCTCATGGTAATGCAAGTGGAAAAATCCTTGGCCTCGAGGTGTTACATGCTAACTTACCTTCGGTAGACCACTGGCGATCGTCACAGTGCGCAATGGAACTTCTATAATTATAGCCACTCGATAATGATTCTCATGTTGTGGATTCTGCCAATCAACTTACCAGTCTTGGTTGTCTGGATACATAATTTGGCTGTACACTGGCTTACACCGTTCTCCTCCCATCACAACTTGATCTCGATTGTGCCTTTCATATTACTTGTTGAGACATTAACGAGTGGGAAGATGATTCCTCGTGTCACTACTAGGTTAGTACCTACCTTACATTGAAACCATGCCTTATGCTAACGGAGTGTGTATGGGTGCAGATTATGGTTAGTAACAGATATCTTGCTGGCCTTCCTTGCCTTCTACACAGGAATCTGGGGCGTGACATATGCATACCGACTCCACCACCTCGTCAACGTTGTGGTAGCCTGGCTTGTCACTGTGCACTTTAGCAAAGCCAAGTTAACCACCAGTGGGTTACTCGAGTTATTCAATGACGATGAGGAAGCCGGGGACTCGAAACAGAGACCAGAGTAGGGCTCAAACGTCGCAATGTTAGCTACTTGTTCAACTTCCTTGTTTCTACGATGTTCTAAATCTCTAGAGGAGGAGTAGGGGGGGAAGGTGTCCCGTAGGATCGGAGCCTTTGTATTCATCTGTCCCTTTTTGACCTTTGTTTTTAGCGACTCTGATGACAGGACTACGTTGTATTTGTCATGACGTTGGTGCCATTTGTATCTTTATTTTTTGTTTGTGTTTGGAGTTGGGGTTATGCCTTGGACGTTTTTTTTTTTTTTTCGCTTCGACTTTTCAATTCCATGTCAGATTTTTTGCGCTTTTTTTGCGTTATTCCATACCTGCCTTTCGGACATGCATTCATTCAGAGGGAGGAACCGCCGCTGTTAACCTGATTCCGGCGCAGATGGGCCTGATAGTACGGATACCATGCATATCGAGCTACATACATACGATCAACTCGAAACACCGTTCCTCCTCGGACAGCGATTACTCGAGAACCTCGTGAATGTCAATACAATCTGATTCATGAAGCAACAATTTTAACCTTTAATGTCTAGAACATGTGGGATGGGAAATACGAGGTGGGGGTTATCGGGTAGGGGGGTGTCTGGGGGCTACCATCGTAGGGGGAGTGCAAGGAGGAGGGGAGGCGAGGGGGTGCAGCACTCGCTTGTGCTTGCTGAAATACTTACTGTCATGGCATAGCATGGCATATTGGGGGCGGAGAAGTTGAAGGCAGTGAAGGTAGAAACTTGCTTCTTTCTATCTTCTCTTTTTGTTTGACTACTTTTTCGCTTGTATAAATTTAGAGCCTACTGCTCTTGTCGGTTATAGGTTTATTTGGAGAGAGAGTCGGGTGAGAAAATCGGACTTGATGTTAGGGAAGTATTTAACTTAAAGTAATGAGAGGGAGAGGGGTTGTGTGAGAGGAGGTTAATAGTTCAGGGAGCACACAAACCTGTAATGGAAATGTATTATGCATTATATATTGTAGGGTTTACGTTTAATTTCCTTAAATTAGATATGTAGGTGTATTAGTAAGATGGTATAAAATAATAATAATTATTATTATTCTATGACACTTACTTAAAGTAGTCTCTGGTTTTCCCTTCTAGGCTTTCTGCGTCCTGCACCTGCCTCTTCTATACGAGGGGCTACCTAGTGCAGCCAGTATCAGACGGCATAGCTGAAAATCTTTGGCATGAGATCCCCTGATCTCGTGCCCAGACCGATTTATTTTGGGGGGTGTTAAATCGGAGATCCCCCAAGGTTGGAATTATACTAGGGGTGGTCAAAAGATGTAGTTATTATATATAATGCAAAATTTTTCATTGTTATTACACACTCATCAGCCTAATCACTAATATCAATACATGCTCAAACATTTATAAGGACTCAAAAGGAGCTGTAGTACAGGAAATGCTGATTCTGGATAATTTCTTGTTACGTTTTTCAGAATTAATATATCCTTAATGTCTTTCAGTACTAGTTTTGCAAGCAGCCATATCATATTAATATTGTGTTGATACCGCTTTATGAATTCCTCAAAGCTCGTTTAATTGCTCTAATATTCCTTTATAGGTTCTAAGAATATGTACAGTGCGTAGGTGAAAGTTATGGCGCGTTGGCGCATATAATATAGGCTGCCTTCGGGGGAAAGGCGTATAGACTCCAAATATATATACAGTACAGTATATATCTCTTATTATCTCGTACTCTCTTGCATCTCTATACAATATTGGACTTCATCATGCTAGCCTAAGCTCAGAATCCCAATCCCACGCAAGCGCCCGGACCTCTATCCCTACCTACTTCAATTCGGCCTCGGCCTACCAAGCTACTTCGTTTGCAAGACCCGAATTCGCATCTTGGCTGATGCTCATTACATTGACCATATGCTAGCCTGGCCTGCTCAAAAGTATTCTGCATCAGAACGTAGAGCTTTAATGACTCAATGAGTTGGTGAAGCATGGGAATCGATTCATCAAGAGCTACAACCAACTATTCAACGTTTTTTTCGCAAATGTGGAATTACAGTTGCCATTGGTGGGTCTGAAGATGATCAAATTAATATCCGTGGCTTGGATAACTATCCAGGTCCCTAGGAGCATCGACCTCTGTAACGCAGAAGACCTTCCGACCCATCCGACCCATCCGGCCTCTCCAACGCCTCAGAGGCCTCCGATTCTGATTCTGCAGTTAGTTTGGAGGAGGAAATCATAGATTAGCTTTACATCCTGTATATAAGGTCGTATCCATCGTATTTTTTTCTACCAAAACCCCCTGACCGTGTTTAAGACTGCAGCCCTACCCACCAATTTCCACGGCATATCAGAAGAGATATATTTACTACAATAGAGCTACTCATAATTATTTACATGTACTGCTGAGCTTTCCACAGCTGAATATAGCCTCACTCGCTATAGCTGAACATAGCGATACCGCATCCACTGGCGAACAACGGTCCATGTCGCTTTTCAAGACATAGGCCGAGCTCACGCAGGAAATTCGATATACAAGGTCAAAAACAAGTGGTTTTAACGTGAGCTCGGTCTATGTCTTGAAAACTGACATGGACCTTTGTTCGCCAGTGGATGTGGTACTCGATGTTGACCACAGCTGAGGTTGCCACCACCGTACGGTCTTATTCACAGTACTTTCCCTGGGTCATAGCCTACAAATGTCCACGACGTCTTATTCGCCGATACGGTCTTAACAGTTAATACGGTCTTATACACCAATTTCTACGGTATGCAGATGTGAGGCCTAATCGGTTTCCGGTTGATCACCACTTGTGCCTTTCTAGCTTGCACGGATCAATACCCGTTAGAGAAAAACTTTTAAAAGATAAGTTGTACTTGAAGTCGTATAGCTCTAGTGTGGCACAATGTAGACAGGTTCAGATATATACAATGTATGTCGATATTCTTTACTAGTAGTAGCTGGTGCTGTATTTATGTCTTTTTCCCAGTCAGCGCTATTTAGTACACCTAAGTACATGGAGGTGGAGGGAACCCCATGCTGGTTCTCTTGCACATATCCGAAGGGCTGGTGAGACGGGTTACAGGCAAACCTGGCTATAACAAAGGAAAACAGTTGGAATCTTGACGTTCATTATAGCAAGATTAAACTATCCCACCACTCTTGTATTAGCTTCAACAGGGGATTTTCATAGTGAGTTGAAGCCTTTTCTTAAGCTTCACTATAGCCAGGTTTGGCTGTAGACATGCATTCCCTGCTACGAGAAATACTCTGGCTATGGAGATCCATGTCTATCTCGTCTCACCAATCCTGGAGACACCGGCCAACAAGCGCGAAGAGATCAGCATTCATAGGACTGTGTGTGGCTAGGTAGGGCAGTCTCAAACATGCCTGGCACGGCTATTCTCTATCATATGACCTGGCTGTGCAGCTGCACTTTAAGGCTCCCCAGAGCCGCGGCCTGCACTCGTGGCCGAAGACTTTCTGAATATGACTGTATGTTCTGTATTGTGCCAAGCACTCAAATCCCAAGCTACTGGTAACCCGCTAGAGTAAATTCAATCTTCCCAACTCCCAAACTCCCCTCTTCCTCAATCTCTGCCTCAAGGAACAAGAAAATAGCCCCCGACACCTCTGAAAGCTCCATCACCTCCAGCGTGGCCTGCTAGCGTAGTCACTGCCTCTTTCAGCTTGAAGGTACTAGACCTGCTAAGGCCGGCACTACGTGCTTGTGACCTAGTGCAATATATAAGTACTTAACCTCCTAGGGTAATCACTACGTATACCTCTTTACATATTCCAGGAAATATGAAGAGTATGTTGGCTGGAGGGTCTCAGGCCCAGTTTCAAATTTAATCGATACCTTCTGAAAGCTATAGTCCTGGGAACTCCAGTACTAGTACTGCGGTGGGTGGCCATGTCCTGAATATTACCTAAAGATGTCTGTACATGTCGTCGATAGGTCCAAAAAAGGCCTAGGTAAGTCTAAAATTGGACCTATTACCACAATAGGTGTAGCACAAGTTGACTGACTACCCTTTTAGGACTCTATGGAACAAACCAGCCTAACTACTTTGAAGCCATTGCACATGTAAAAACACATATTGCCTTAGAATTAACCTGACTGATAAAATGCTGCTGAGCGATCGAATGATTTGATGGGCTGACTGGTTGTCAACTAGATCCAGATTACTTAGGTAGTTGCTCTCAGTGCGATCTGCCCACCCAAATACAACACAGACGAACCCTCAGCAGCAATACCTTGAGGTGAAATAATGCAACAAGATATTCCGGGAATTCGAATGGAGTTCCTATTTGATATATGATTAACATTCCGAAGATAGTTGAGACCAGCTGGTCTTATTTCACTAACATAAGCTTTTCCATGAGCTTTGCCAGGGAATTTTGCATGATACCTATATGTTCTTTCCCATGTACCTTTCTATGAGCTTTGGGGTTATATTTACTGCTAGTAACACATTGATTTGCCAACCGGCTTGCATATTGACTGGCTGTCTGGCATACTGTATACATATATGCTGATACATTTGCTGGCATACTTACTAGTTGGCAGACGCCTAGGATATTGATTGGATTATTGGCTGGGATATTGGCTGGAATATCGGCCGGAATATTGACTTGCTGGTATATTGGCGTGCATATTGCAATTGACTAACATATAGGTAGCTAACTAGAAGATTGACTAGCACATTGACGCTGGCTGGCATACGGAATTCACACATATATAGGTAACTATATTGCCTAGTCTTTAGCTAGTCCATTGGTTACAATTACATGAGCTGGAATCTTGACTGGTATATGCCCATGTATTACTAAATAGTCTATGCATATGCCAGTCAAGGTGCTACCGATTTTCCATCTAATGTGCAAATCAGTATGCGATATGCTAGTCAATATGCTAGCCGACAATATTCTAGCCGGTTGGTCAGTTAAGATCCTAGCTAATGCTCCGTGGTTAGCTAGTCAATATTCCAGCTGCAGTGCTGGTGTGCCACGGCCACTCACTATAGGTACCACTCTGAGCCCAGCAGGTATACTAGCTAAAGTCACCTCCAAAACGCCTCACCCAGTAACCATCATATCCTCTACTGCTGCCACCAGGTGCCAAGCCAAAGCAAAAAAGTCTATTTACTATATTAGTATCAATTTTACTCTCTATTCCAAGCTGCTTCAATCACACACCAGCAACTCGCATAGTATCTATAGAGCCCCTAGTAAAATACTACCCAGCCTCAGTCCAAGCAGCCTACTTCAGAGCCTAGGATGCACTCATGCAGTAGACAGACTGCAAAGACTCCACCTGCAGAGTACACAGATTATCTCACATCAACAGCAGAAGATCCCTCCGGAATAACAAATATGCCCACTGTAATAACAAAGCCTCCCAGAATAAACACTGAGTCCTTCATAAGATGTTATAGATGGAAACATTCCCCGCCTGTCGTGTGTTGGTAGAAGCACGGGATGTATCCCTTGATTTCCTCTGAATGGTTCCAACGAATCCTCATCATCCTCATATCCATTAATCTGCTGACTGGCTGGTTCCCATCTCAAGCCGGGCTCTGTTTTCAAAACGCTCCCCGTGGTATCGGTTCCTGTGCAAATTGCCCCCGTGGAAGTGGTGGTAAAACTTTATTGACTTCGCTCAAACATCTTGCAGTATGTTTCTTCTTCCCTACAAAACCGACATGGGGTAGCATTAACTAGATTGTTTGAATAAATCCTCCCCTGGTGTAAAACCCCAGAGCAATGTCGCATAATCGCTTGGTTTCTGAGGTCATAATTGCCTCGAAAAGCTCCAGGAGATCCACGCTATTATCCTTCCATTAAAGGGCCCTGGTTTGTACATGTAATAGTAGTTGTATACGTAGTTATTGGTATTGGTATTGCTGTACATGTTGTGGTTGTGTGTATCGGCGTTGTGTGAATCATTCGCGATCGTACACGTGCGGCTATCGTAGTAGTAATTGACATTCGGCTGTGGGGAAGGAGGATCTTTCGCTTTGGGGCAGTTCTCGTACCACTATCTCTTGGCACGCGTTGTGGCAGACCACTCCAGAAAAATCTTCTGGGAGGTTTGGGACCATTCATGGAACCTCTTCCAGGTTCTAGAATATAGATATTGTTGGAATAACTAATCACGTTGGCGTGGGGAATATATCATGTGAGATGCCGTCGTGAGAGATGCCGTCGTGAGAGATGCCGTCGTGAGAGATGCCGTCGTGAGAGATGCCGTCGTGGGAGATGCCGTCATGAGAGATGCCGTCATGAGAGATGCCGTCGTGTGGAATGTGAGATACCGTTGTGAGAGATGCCGTCGTGGGGAATGTGAGATGCCGTTAGGAAGTGTTATTTGGACGGGACGAAAAGGGAGTCATTGGGAAGCGTCGTTTGGGTAGTGCAAGGAGCAAACGGAGTAAATGAATGATATATGAGGTAGTGTCTTCGTAGTGGGGCAGTCTTCAGTCTTCTATCATTACACGAATTCAATCACCACACTGCGAACAGTGTGATAGTAATCATCGCCCCCCGTAAGGAATAAGTCTTTTGGTCTTCAGTCTTCAGTCTACAAACAAATTCCGTTATTAAATGTATTCATTTACTTGTCTCCCGTGGTGACCCAAGTGAACCAACTCTCTAATATCACACGACGTGGGAATCAGTAAATTCCTACAGATATGATAGGAGTAGTTCTAAATTATCAGAGTTTAGTACCTATGTGGATTCACATGTTATCGTTAGTCTAGTTCATACATTTCTGCATACTTCATTCCTTATAATTACTAGTAGTCTGCATTTCCAGAAGGAGGCTACTTGTAGTCATATATTTATGGCAAGAAACAGAAAACTAAAGACTGGCGAGAGGAAGTAAGCCTATGACAGGCCATTGGGTTGAGGGTTCTGTTCAAACTGCATTCGGACGTTATTGATTACTAAGCCCCAACATATACGATTACTTAGATTTACGAGGCCTGTAAACCACATCATCACATCCCTGCATAGTATCATTTCCCCCATGGTCATCCCTTCATCCTCCTCCTTCTCCACCGTCTTCCCAAAACACCTATTCCACTCCATATCTTATTAACTCCATCAATCACCAATATTATCCCCAACTGATATTAGCATTACCACCCCCTTATCTTGGACATCTTGATGTCTAAAAATTGCCTCTACTACACTTCCTACTTGGGCTGTCGGAGCTTTGCCTCCTTTTAGGATCTTGTTGTAGTACAGTACATGGCAACGCAAGAAGAACTCGCAACTCAACTTTCTGTTGCTGATGTTGCTCTGTGCCGTGGAGTATGTCTGTCAGAAAGTAGGCTTCGTCTAATGCAGACTCGGGGGGTGGGGTTCCATTCTGGGAAACTTCTGCGGCGCCGTAGTAGTATACGCGCATACCGTACTGTGGGCAGAGGTTGGGGGTGAGAGGGCGGACTTGGCATATCGGTTAGCTAATGGCATGCTGGGTGGGCATGGTCACAGGGGGTGGGGTTTGATGTTTGAAGGGCAGAAGCGAGTGATAAGAGTCCGCATAGTCGCTGAAGCTACTTCTAATCCGTCATGACGCAGTTTGAAGTACGGCAGACGCCCTGTGACACCTGAGTTACCCATAACAATGCTCAATTTCTCACAGAGTTTCCGACTTCTCAATAATTACCCAGAATTACAGCTCATATTTTTCTAGCAAAACCAGCAAGCTCAACATTTTGGCCCCACAAATACCCATCGGTTACACAAACTTGAAGCTGTGAATCGCAAAGATGCTTTGATGACACCAGCAATTACCACCTCAGGGTAACTGGACACGCTACACACCATCTCCATCGGACCTCCAGCTGGCTCCCATGCCATGGGGTTCATTTCACAATTCCTGTAGGTCCTTATTCCTCAGTAGGTGAAGACGGCTCTCCCTCCTTACCCTCCCCTAGCTGCTGAATCAGAGTCTTTAGTTCCTCGATCTCACTCCGAAGCATCAGAACCTCTACGACGGCTGGATCCTTATCGACATCAGGAACTCCCTCTGCAACCTGCTTCTCCCACCCATCACCGAGAATATCCACTTCTCCTTGTAACTCCTCCCATTCCTCAGTCTCGTCATCGTCTTCCTCACCTCTAGCACGGTTGGCACGGACTTTATGTGCGCATCGGCTTTCCACCCAGGCAATAATGACAAGGAAGGGACTATATACAATACCCATCACCAAGTTATTCAGCTTGGCGTAGTTACTCTTTGACATCCACCACTCAAATGGGATGATAAGGAGGAATATCTCAATGAGGTTGAATGCTAGACAGGTTCTCGGTTAGTTCCTTCGCCAGTAGATAGAGACACTAAGACTCACGTGCAAGGAAAACATTCTCATCAGGGGCTCGAATGAATTGCATGGTTTTATGCGAGAACTAGAGACCAACGTAAGTACCTTGCCATCATTATACATATAATCTAAGGGCTCTCACTAATGCCAAATACTCGTCAATAGCATTCTCGGTGATGTCGGTATACGCTTGGTTGTAAAGTGCAATAAGGATATTCAGGAGGATAACCATTACAATGAACGCAAAAACGTAGTAGAGGATCATGCCGAAGGGGTGTGAGAAGTTGTCGAAACTGTCTCCCAATTCAAGATTAGATATCTATCCTTCCAGAGATGGGTGACCACTAACCCGTCGAATTCAGGGCTACCCAGAATTGCATTGGTCATCGCTCTAAGGATGAACCCTGTCACTTCGCCCTTGTCTTCTGTGTTGTCCATGCCTATGAACCCTTGGAGAAACCCAATGATGATAACGGCAAGTAGTGCGAAGAAACTGTCTCCAGTTTAGAAATTCGTTTCGCTAAGAGTATACCCTGAGAGACTTACATCAAACTCTCCTGCATCATGACCTTGAGCACAACAAGCATGGCTCCGAAGAACTTAATTGCATCCAGATACAGCAACATTCGGCACCAGAACATGGGTGCAACGAAAGAAAGCAAGTTGTACGAAAAGACGTCATATTTTGTGTTCTCTAGGCTTCCCAATGGATACCCGAGAGCCAGCATTCGGGCTACAAAGGTAACGGTCAGAGTGCCGTAAAGGAGGGCCTAGCAGCATTTTGGTCAATTTCAGCTAAAATTCGAGATTACGGCCATATCCTCACATTAAACACATTCCAGAAACCTGCAAGTACCGTTAGCTCACCATGCGACGTTGTGGGCACTGGAGTCGAAGAGTAATCACTGACCAAGATAGTACCGCCCAATTTTCCAAACCTTAACACCCTCGTCTATCATGAAGCCAAAGGTGAACAGGTACAAAAGTACTTCCTCGGTGTCAATGTTACGCTGTTTATGATGTCAGGTACCAGCCTCCAATATCCCACCTCTGGAGCTCACCTCAGGATCAACGGTATTAATCGCAATGGTATATAAAAGCAAGTAGACACAGGAGACAAATATCTGGAATGCATTTTGATAAACCGGAGCTGTTAAAGTCCCGTAATCAGCCTCCAGCATTTTCCGCATCTACGGGTAACATACCTCGCATCCGGTCATGCTGAAAGTGAGCCCAATACGACTTGTTGGCAACATCCTTATAGTTGGTAAACAGCGATTTGTCTTCGCTGTCCTGGACAAGCCAGCCTTTCCAGAGATATGTTATGCACTAAGGCTGTGTAAGCCCTCGAAGACACCACCAAGCGGTTGCAAGGCATACCTTTTGATATCCTGACGACCCAATGACTCTCGTGGCATGGAGGTCTATAGCCTTTTCGATAGCTAAGCCCAGGTCAGTTTTTCTCTCTAAATAGACACAAAGTGCCTACCATTGGTCGGTGTAGTCTCTTCTCCATTCTTCAGGATACTGAACCTCTGTAACAATATCCCCGAGAAAAGGTACTTCTGATCTTCCGTAGACTCGATTCTGATTACATATCAGCTAGCTGGAACATTGCAGTACCACACGCGGACTCACATCTTTTTGGCAATAACCTGGCAAGCTTCAGCACGGAGAATGTTCAAGTCGGCATCATACATCTCAAGCCTATTAGGGCCAGTTAATACAGCGTCCGTAAAACTAGCCTCTCGGCCACCTGTTTACCCCAACTCACAATGCCTGCCGCTTGAACTGTTACCAAGTCAGCCCTCTGAGATCTGAAAAGAAAGCCCCAGAGTTTCTCACCCATCTCAAGCAAATCAACAAACAAAACACTACGCAGGCTCTATTCTCTGGGCCAGCAGCATTGCGGGCCAAATTGACCACATTATGGGTGATAATGGGAGAATGTGGGCGTGTGATATGACTCTCCTTCAACTCACAAGGAATAGCTGTCTCAATCCTTTAATTCAGATTATAATTAGCAACTTCCTGCTTCATCACGGAAATAATCTCATCGAGGGAGTTCAAGGCATACAGATACTTCAACTTGAGTGCAACTTTAGTAACCTCCTTCGCTGGCATTGCGCTACTGTGTTTGTGCCTATGATGGGGGAGGACCAACGGATCCGTTTCATCATCCAGCAGCGACCTGGTGCCATTCGAAGCACCAGAGAAAAATCGGACAAAGCTGGATAGTGGCATTCTACTTCGTTTCGCTTCTGTTTCTATTGCAATCGGTTCAATCGTCCTTTTGTGCACCAAGGAACATAAAGGGTGAGGTGCAGAACGGGAGGTAACAGTGCCCCATATAGTGTACAAACCTGCGCCAACTGGAAACGCCCTAATACATTGTAGGTATTATTTCCCGCCACTATCTCCCTACTCGTTAGGTGCCATAGACAAGCCCATACCTATCGTCACTTGGTTCACCACACTCCTGAACGAAATGCATTGTGACGCAGCTCACAACAGGGATTCGTGCATACTTTCAAATTCTATACGACAGAGTACATGTACCTAAGTATGTACCTACCGGTACCTACTGTAGAGTAGGTACAAACCATACTCTGAAAATTCAAGACGATCTACTCTACAGTGCCTACTGTAGGTATCCCAGACTACTCTAGGATCTGAGGAGATGAGCGCGTGCAGGATGCTCTGCATATGCAGCATCCACATCTCAGGACCCCCTAGCTGAAATTTGTATCTAGAGCTTGGTGTGCCCCACACTCCGGTTAAGTAGCCAATCATACTGTACAATACAAAATCTGTATCAGACATTTTTGGATGTTCTGCCCGCGACTACCCATATCGGCTTCACAAATAAAGCAAGATGAGCAGAAATGTACTCTATGGAGTAAACCATGGCCATTACGTGAAGGCTTCCCTTCCATACGTTCAACATAGTCACATTACTTTCGTCCTAATAACCATCGTTTACACCGGCAATTCAGCCTCGTCACTCTCTGATACCTCCTCATCACCTGCTATCTCTTGGTTCTCCCTCTCCCTCTTATCCATGAGAGCCTGTAACTCGGCATCATCATTCTCAGTGACAGCCTTGGGAGCCATCCTAACCTCACAATTACCGCCATTCTTGGTGATATTGTCCTTGATGGCCTGAATAGCTTGCTCCAGGATTACTATCCCTTGAGTCTTCTCCAGACACTGACTAGTCAAGACGTATAGTGGTGGTGATACAAGTTTGACTTTAACGGGGGTCTCAGGGGTATTCAACGCCTCAGCTGCACGAAGAGCATTCTTCACAGCGTCGATTCCCTCGTAAGCGAAACATGTGACCTCAATATCTGCACGGACCTTGGTGGGTTGGGGTGTAAGACGTTTGCTGATATAACTTGTGAGCTCGGCCTTAGCTGCATCACTAGGGAATTCGATCCCATCCCAGACGTCATTGTTTCTAGACCCCAGCAAGGATTGTAAGCTTGTGAGAGAGAGTGAAGGAACACGTCCACTGGGTCCTTACGTGATTGAGTACTTAAAAGCATCGACTGTATGTCCGTACTTCTTCATCAGGGGCCAACCAATCTTCTGATATAGCTCTTCAATCGGAGTTTTTGTTTTATCGGCAACGTGACGGAGGATAGAGTGGACCATCTTGCTCTTGTTGAAACGTTCTTCACATTTTATCACATCCTCAGGGCTGACCCGTCTCTTCGACAAGTCGATATAACCTGTACCCTAGCATCAGCAACTGGCCCAGGAAACCTGGAGCCATGAGCCTAAATACCTTTCTCCTTGTCTACCCTGAGCACAACCACGACTTCGTTACGGCCAACACGGATGAGTTTCTGAATACTCCTTATACGCCTTCGAGACAATTCACTGAGCAGGATCATCCCATCGATATTATCATATTCCAACAACTTGACATAGGCACCCATTTCTGCAATCTGTTTCCAGTATTTACATCAGCCCTTGAAATTCTTTTTCGTGCTCTCTAGAAAATCTCGACGACCAAGGCCAATCCAGAGGGTAAACTGACCTGTTTCACATTTACCATCACATAGCTATCCACCTCTGGATACTTCTCTTCATAATACCGACAATTTTGCAGAGACATAGGTAGCGGCTGAAATGTATGTCCGATTTGAGACCTTTCAATTTTAAACACGCGCGAAGTGAATCAAAGTGTGAGAGAGATGCGTGAATGCTGTGAGCTAGCAAATTAGATGCCGATGGACTCATAGATGGAGGGGTTCGTGAGGAAATTTCAGGTGGGAGGCTCTAGCGGTGCTTAATAATCACATGCAAGAGATACTATATACATACAGTAGTCTCTCGTAAGCAGATTGTACTCAGTACATACAGTACAGCATGAAATCTGAGGCATCACAATGCACTGATGCACTGATGCACTATTGCTTTTTTACTTCTTGACTGATACAATGATATCTTCTCATCTTTTTTCAGGTACACACCTCATTGCACCTCCCACGTGATGCTCTTACCCTCCACACACAATTCTGACACAAGAGTCTCTCCTCCACCCTGTATGTTTACTACTCATGCATTTTTTTATGCAGTCTTTGATACTTCCCTTTATGATTTGTCCTGAGTGATGCACTACTGGCGAAATCGACTCCCTAAGGAAATTTACGGGGGGTCGTGCAACCAGACTAAAGGAAATTGCTACCTACCACAGCCAGCTGTTTAGCTCATATCAGACAGGCCATACGATTTTGCTCCCACATCCGCCTTGTAGAAAGTATCTACCACATCCACTGGCGAACAAAGGTCCATGTCAGTTTTCAAGACATAGACCGAGCTCACGTTAAAGCCACTTGTTTTTGACCTTGTATATCGAATTTCCTGCGTGAGCTCGGCCTATGTCTTGAAAAGCGACATGGACCGTTGTTCGCCAGTGGATGCGGTACTGTATAATCATGAATGACGCAGCTGCAGGGTGGAGAAACAAGCTTCTTACTGGTGCAGACACGTGCTCCTTGGCTACCGTATTGAGATACTCGTCCACCAAGGGTGGACAGAGATATTGTCTATTGCCAGCGAAATTGATTCGGGCGCTCACCCTCCATTACTTAGCAGCCCAGCTCTCCCTATAGCTCCCTCCAGCCCCATCTCCTCCATCTCCTCCTTCAACCCCTCCACCCCTCCACCCCTCCACCCCAAAAATCAGGCTAAGGCTACCACACAAAATAGCAGCATGAATGTTCCCCTTGAGGGCCCCTTGAGGGGCCTGTTATTCAGGTGCCAGTATTGTACTGAATATTGTACTGAATATTTAGCTAGAGTATTATGATACTAACTGAGGGGGGTTGAAGTGCTCTGAGTGCTGAGATAGGTGAAAAAATTACCTGGTTAGGACTGATTCCCAAGACAGGTAGGTAAGATTTGACAGCATCACGTGAGTGATTTACAGAACTATAAGTATGATAAAACAACTATTTATATTTCCTGCTTAACACCCATGGAGGAATCGACCAATGAGGTGATTCGATCCAACTCCTCAAGCCTGCTCATCTCATTCTTAAGTGCGGCATCCAGCTTCTTAAAAAATGTTTCCTGATGAAATGCTCGAAGAAATGATAACCCCTTTAGCGACTGGCAAGCTATATAAACCGCTGAATATGTACGGTGACCTGCTATCTTAGTAGATGACTCAAGGTCCAAAATTATATCATTGAAAGTTCTTCCCTGAGACCTGTAATCTGTCATAGCAAATCCTGCAGCTGCCGGCGACTAACGAAAACACGTTTCTGTCGGTTGGAAGTCATGCTGGGGATGGGACTTGTATTCCAAAAAGGAAATATTGACAGTACCCTTCTGGTAGACCTTGCATTGGTGTAAATTTAGTTGAAAAGGAATAACCCTGGCGAGTCACCCCCGTGATCAACGACTGTCAGTGGTCGCCATCCTTCAAAATGAACAGTAGGGTCAGTTGATTTGAACAAACGATAATTTGATAGCTACCGTGTTGTGCAGGGTTTGCTATAACAGATTACAGGTCCCAGGGAAGATACGGTACTTCCAGTGATATAATTTTGGACCTTGAGTCTTTTAGCCGAATAAGTATGAGATATGAGATAAGCTAAATAAGTCTGGGAACGAGAACACCGTACATATACAGCGGTGTATGTAGTTAGCTCTTTCAAGATGCCGGTTGCTAAAGGGGTTATCATTTCTTCGAGGAAGCAATATCTTTTACAAAGCCGGATGCCGCACTTAAGGATAGATGAGCAGGCTTAGTCTCATGCCAAGACCCTTCTCAGGCCGAGCGCCGCGAGGGCAGGCTTGAGGAGTTGAATCGAAACACCTCACTGGTTGATTACGAAGGATTCCGACATGGACATTAAGCTTTGGCATGGATGATATTGATGAAATATAAATAGTTGTTTATCATACCTATCGTTGCTGTACGTACCTTACCTATCTGACACTCATCAACATGACAGCGGAAGATTCTAGGGGTTAGCCTACTAGTATGTACGTAATAGACGGGCACTGCCTTTTATCTACAGCTCTTAGCATTGCCAAAGCCTGACGGAATCGCAATGACGATGTATTGAGGTGACATCAATCATCGATGTCATTATCAATGTCGCCATGATGACATGTAAACTATTCCAACTCTCCATAGATTGCATGTACCTGGCATAGCTTCCCGTGCTAGGTTATTTTCAACACTCACTATGGAAACCTATCCCAGTATACTGTAGCGGATAAGCTGATATCTTGGCAACCAGGCCTAATTGGGGAATCAATTTTTCACCCTGGAATAGTCTGGAATCTAACAACAGTAACCCTTTCGCTATGAGAACCGCTTGTGTTTTCGCACCAAAAATCACCGGAGTTATTATTGTGATGATGATTTCGATACTATCAGGCATACATATGCTCTTATTCAGTGATACTGCATCATGAAGTGGTTGCTAAGTGATTGCCATTGATATCACATATATGAAGTTTTCATACCTTCAGTACCACCAGGAGTACCACCTGATTAAAGTCTTTCCCCCGAAGGGAGCCTTAGGCTATGTATGATAGGGCCCCGTTCCCGCCCACAACACGCCACACCATCTACGTGACCCCTCATCCCTTCTAGAGTTTCCTCTAAAATATTCGCTCAGACCTATGCTATACCCTTGAAGCATGCACAATGCTGTATACGATTTCCGTGCTTTCCTTGATATTTTTCTTGCTTCAAATTCTCCACTTCGTCTTCCAGTCTAAGCGTGCTGGAATATGCTGGTAACTGACACTTCAAGGTTGTAAGGCGGTCGATTTCCTCTTAGCATAGGCATAGTAGTAGGTTCATAACTTCATTAGCACTTGGGAGTTAAACTGAGTCTACCAGTGAATATTTGTCTTGTTGGTTACAAATGTTACCTGGCCCTGTAGGTAGCATAGTGACTGTAGTTATGTCTGATTTGTTCGAGTTTTGGGCCTTGGTGGCGATTTTGATTATTGTTACTATTTTGGTGTAAAAACAACCCTTCATATCCGTCGGGCCTTAAGACTTATGGTTTATGTGCTACTGTTCTATATGCATGTTAATCCTTTTACAACAAATTTACCACTTACATAGTTAGAGATATGAAGATAATTTCCACTACCCATGTGCCAGGTACATGGCAGGATTGTTCCTACAAGCTTTAGAATGCGTAGGGCTTTAGTTACCCTGAGGCACATTCATGTAGAAAGTGAATTGCTTATTTTTCAGGTACAAAACAACATGGCATAGGGCAAAGGCATATCGAGTTCAGTGGGGTGTGAAAGGATGATGATCCAGATGGCAGAGCCTCCCCAACGTTTCTCCTCTTGTTTCAGAAGATACAAAGTAAAGTACGTGACCCTCCCATTCGACGAGCGACATGCACATCTGGGTTTATATACAAATCTCTCCGTAACTTCACATCTCCAGTAACGCTACTATGTAATACTAGAAGAAACTTGAGGGTGCTGAATTTGTTGGGGCTGGCCCTTTAGGTGCATCTGTAGGAGGCTTCTTGACAGGGCTCGTATGCCTGGTACGTGGGCACAATGCTATTAGCGCATGCATGGGGAAAGGAATTTTCTGTACTTACTGGAAGAATAAAATTTTGATAGTGAGAGATAGCCCAGCATGGAGTAAGACCACTAACAGAAGCATGATTTTGGATGTTTTCGTCCCAGTAGCGCGGACAACCGGGTCTCTGCAACACAAATAACGAACCATTAGCAACCCAAGGCATAATACTATTGGGCTTATCTCAAACCCACAGGTTGCGTAGTAAAAAGGCTACCGAAAGTCCAAATCCCATTGCCACAAATACCCAGTTGAGAACTGAAATGCAATGGTGTTAGCATGAAGTACCCTCCCGCTTTCAAGACTATGTTCTACGATAACATACTTGGAATTGGTGACGCAGAAGCAATGGCGATGGGTATCCATATAAGGTTAGCATAGCCGTAGAGGCACAGGCACTCAAGTAGATTGGCCCCTTCACTGCCGTACCACTTCAGGCCACCCCACAGGACGAGTGAGATTATTCCAGTATACCCGTACATCAGTCCAGCAGCACCTGCAGTGTCATCATGTATCATGAGCATGACCCTCTGAAGCATGACCACTCTAAAGGGTAAAACGCTGCAAACAGGCCAATAGACTTACCACTTAACAAGTCGAAATTATAACGGTATGGCTTGTCGTTTGTGCTGGCAAAGTATCCTTGTATCGTTGACGACAAGAACAAAATCAATACCACAGTGGTTGTAATCCATATCGGGCCATATAGGTCTGGATTTCCATCCAACCTGGATTTGTCACGGGGGTATTAGCTATCCATTGAACAAAGCCACCTCGGAGGAGACTTACAGGTCAAGGAAGTTTGTCTTTGGGAAAAGCGTTGCCCAACATCTCCGCAAGACCTCATTGGTATCCACGTCAAAGAACTGTGCATAAAATTCCAAACTCCACAAGAAACGCCTGCTGCCACCATTTCTGCCGCTGGATCGGGGGGCCGATGGGGCACTAAAAAAACCAGCAGGGGGTCCTACATCACAAGATTAAAAGCTGTTGCTTGAACCAAGAGTCGGATTGCCAACCTCCGCGAGCTTCACCTTGGGGGATCTTGCCGCTGGTTTGATCGTTGTTGAAATCTGTCAGGCGAGAGTAAGTTAGCTATGCTTTCGTCACTTTATTTCATTGCCAGCTAACTTGAGTGATGGAACTCGAGCTCTTGGTTAAACTCTAGGTCCCCAAGGTCGCCTTCATCGTCTACATCGATCACAACGTTATAGTCTCCAGACGACATTATTGTGGTGGAAGTGATATGGGTTGTGTGTAACATCACAGTTGCATGGCGTTGGCGATGATTAGTTTTTTTGTCACATGATGACAGAAAGGGAACTACCTGGCGATTCCCGAGCTCACGTTAAAGCCACTTGCTTTTGACCTTGTATATCGACTTTCCTGCCTGTGCTCGGCCCATGTCCTGAAAAGCGACATGGACCTTTGTTCGCTAGTAGATGCGGTATATTGCTTTGAGCATGCAATATAAATAGGATGAAAAAAACAGAACAGGAGTTTTGTAATCATACAAAATATGTAGCATAACGCCAATCTACTGATAATCCCGCGATACAAGGCACAATCGCAATGTCTATTCTTCAGGATGGTAGACAGTCTGCAAAATAAAATAAAAAACACCTTCCCAAGCGTACATCATACTCCCAAATCCGGAACCTCGTCCAGTGTCACTGCCGCTGAGTCTAAGTCTTGCCCTCGCCTCCTATGTGCCATATCTCTTTCGAGATCTTGCATCAATCCATCGACGAATTGAGTGTTCTCTGGCTGCTCCTCGAGAGATGGCCATATGCGATTCTGGTCTTGCCTGCCCCAATCTAGCCTGGACTGTTGGAAAATCCTCTCCTTTACAATCCTGTGCTCCAAGCTGTCCAATTCATCCAAGACTTGCCATGTTTTGGGACATGACTTCTCGATCCGCTGGATTACCCTCTCGCTCTTTTGGGGGTCGGTGCCTTTATATCCAGGTATATTCAAATAGCTGTGCACTTCAGCGAGCAAGCACTCCAATGTTCGGATAAATGGATAGAATTCAGGAGTGCTATGGCTCTGCTCACGACCTTCCACGCTCCTACCGGCATAACCTGGTATGAGTGCCTTCTCACATAAGGTAAATGCCTGGACAATCCTGCGGTTGAGAATTAATGCCTGCACCATATCGTTCAAGTTGACATTGTCCAACCGAAATCCGTAGTGAAGCAGCTGATCACGCTCCCATTCCAGGGTCGACATATCTCTATCCAAAGCTAGGGCTTTAATGACAACACTAAAGATGTTGCATAGTATATGACTGTGTTTTGAAAGCACAACCTTTTTCTGCCTTGCGGGGAACAGCCCATAGTCCACACGCTTTGCCTGCCTAAGGGCTGCCCGCTTGGCCTCTTGCCAGATATCCAAAAGCAGCTTTGTGTCTCCTGAGCGCAACAGAGCATTTGCTACATGGAGATACATATCTAGGTCAGGAGTTGTATTCCCCGGCCGTTTCTTGTCTTGAATTTCCATGAACTTCTGGAATAATTCCAGCGCCCGTTCATGTGAGCCTTCTCTTGCGTATATTTGTATGAGAGGAACGAACAAAACTGGTGGAATAGCTGATTTGACCTTGTCGGGGGACTGCAAGTCAAGAACTGATAGGTCTGAAATCGTGTGCGCGAGAATAGCTTCAGCTTCTCGTAGAAAGAGAACCCCTCCTGACCTCTGATACTCCTTATATTCAGCAGTAGATACTACTTGAATAAGGATCGCTTGTGTGATGAATGTTGGAGTGAACCCAGCCTTAAGCATCCGATTATATGTTAACCACACTTTGGTGATTTCCTTCCGCAACATGTGATCCAACATTATCGTAGCATAGTGCGTTGGGTTAAGATTCACAATTTTTTCCGTCTCCAACATCTCCAACATTCTCTCAGCTTCAGCAACCTTTCCTGTACGGCATAAGGAATGCATCAATATCGAGTACGTGTAACTGTCAAACGGGATGTTGGCGTTACGCATTTCGTGATATGTTGCTGCCATTTTATTTAAATCTTCTGCCCAAAGATAGCCAACAAGGATATTGTTCCACATCCGTGTTGGGTTGCTCTTCTTTTCGGTGGTTTTCATGGCTTTGGAAGCTTCGCTCACAACTATGGATGCCTGCTGCGTGAATTGCAAGTTCCTTTGCTTGACATAAGCGAATGTCACTGCATTATGTATGGCCTGGTTTGCCTCTAGGCCCTGCTCCCGCATCCCGGCCAGAAGAAGCTCACAAGCACCTATATCACCCCGACTAGCACAAAGCGACATGATTGTGTGGTATGTAATCAAGTCAGGCTTCAATTCTTTCCTAGAATTGCACATGATGTAGAAGTGTCGAAATGCCGAATCAATGTCATCAGCTTGTTTATATGCGTTGATGAGGATATTGTACGAAACTCTGGTTGGTGATATCTTGAGACGGTCTATCTCCCTGAACCACTTGATGACTTCATTAACCTCCCCGCGAACGGCATGAGCATGCATCATTAGTTCAATGGCTCCAATGCGAATAGGAAATCTGCTAACATAATATTCGAAGAAATCCTTGATGACCGAAGTCTCCCCGCGTGACGCAAATTGGCGCATAATGTACAGACACGCATCCTCGTTGGGTCGTGAACCGAAGTGAAACCAATCATCAAACACCCGTTCCATGTTTCGAAAATCTTGCAAGTGTCCAAATGATCGTAGTGTCCCATAAAGAAGCTGGGCAAGTTCCCCTACTGGTGGGGACTCTTGCAGAGGCGTATCCCGGTAAATAAGGTACGTATCCGCAGCAGCCTGATGGTGTGCATTGTCTTGAAGTTGTTTCATGAGACTCCACCACAGTGACCATGAGACTCTTGCTCCCCACCCATTTTGATGCATCGCCTTCAAAATATTGTATGCCTCCATCGCAGCCTCTGAAGTACCTCTCGAAAGTGCACTGATAATTCCACCTGTGCCGAGCCATGATGCGAATACGGGTGTATATGTTTCCACAGGCTTCTCCGCCAACCATGCTAGATATTTGCTCTTAAAGCCATGCACCTCGGGGACGACTTTCTCAGGTGCAGTATCGTCGATAACATATTCAGGTACTAGCTTGAATGCTTGGTGGGCTATGGTCCATTGGTCTTCATCAATTCCAAACGCTATAAGCCGTCTAATTGCCTTCAATGCGGTCAATGGATTGACTTCGGCAACCTTGGATGCCAAAAGATACGCATCATCTGTAAGCCCACACTCCAGTAGCGCCTTCACCATCGCCTCACACGCCGCAGGTCGGAAGTCGTGGATCGCCATCCGCCTCCCCAATTCTATAATCCGACGTCGATCAACCTTACGGTCCGAAGTGCTGAGATACTCAACTGTTTTGTTTATGGTCATGGGGCTCGCAGTAGCCAATTCGTTTTGCATGTGATGCCAGGCTTCGTCGTAATGCCCAGACTCTGTTGTAGACTTATAGAGGAGAGAAGTGAGGTCCTTAAAGAGAAGCTTTGCTGGATTGAGGGCCTTAGGTGAGTCTTCATCTTCCCCGTTTGCCCCCGTGCTGTAATATCTTTCGCATTGGCTCCTCTGGCGACGACATGACAATACTGGAGGTGTGGGTGGAAGCCCATGCCGAGAAACCTGCTTCAGGAATGCCAGGGTCTTTGAAGGGTACAAAAACCCAAGATGCAGTTGCCCCTCCAATATCCGTCGGTTGAGTGCTTCCACCTCCGTTGTCAATACCCCACCCACACAAGCTGATAGCGATCCCAGAAGAGGGTTTAGTCCTTCAGCGCCATGGAACCAGAAACTTGAATGCAGCATTCTTTTTGGACGTCTATTGCGGAGAAGACACCTCCCGCCACTTGATATGTGACGACAAAATCGTTCGAGCATGCCCCAGTGGCCACAGTTGTTATACCCTACGACTTCTGCACCCAGGAAAACAAGGGCCAGAGTCTTTCTTGTGTCAACCAAACTATTAGCATTGTGCCTGCCACAATTCCTGAATAGATCCAATTACCTCCAACCATGCCCTTGATATATAATGGGACACAATGCCTCGAACAGAAGGAGTTGGTGGGGTCAAACGGTGGGATCAGGCTGGATAATCGAACTGTCGCGATAGACAGCTTAAGAGAGCGGTACTACTGGATTGGAATTGCTGATTCGGATGGAGGGGCAACGGTGGGCCGTCCGCCGTGATGTGGGTGAAGCCGGATCAAACAATTTGATACAACGGCAGTTGTGGATGAAAAAAATGGTTCGGCCCTTGTGGTGTCTATTACATAACCTAGAGCATGTACTTACCGGTACCCTACATATATATACAGGTACTGTACCTACATGTATAGAAGTAGAGTAAATGTTCCAGCGAGAATATGCAGGGATGAGACAGACATAAGTAAATAACTAGACCTTGGCAAGTGAAGTGTTTGGAATAGAAAGAGATGTATTATAAACAAAACTATATATTTTCTAGATATTGTTATAATTCAACTACTTACCTATATGACTAATGTATTATTGTTTAAGTTGAATTTTATATAGTATAAAACTTTTATAAATTGTGAATATAGTTATATACCAGTACCTTTTATTATAAATTTGTATAGAATGACTACACTTTAAATAAGTATCTAAATTATAGGTTTTAGGAATTCCATGAAATATATTCAGAAAAATACTTGTAAATAGGTTTGATAGGTAAAAGCCTTAAGCAAAATGGTTCTTAAGTTTAAGTTGCAGAGTTGAAGTCGTTTCCAATAACGCAAAAATGGCGCTATTCTGTATGGGGAACTTGAATAGCAACTTCCGAAATTGGGCTTCCAAAAAAAATTGCTTACTTAAGCACCATGCCAAGTCTTAGCCTTATGTCTACGGAGATCAATCCCAGAACAAGCAGCTTGTTTTATTATTGAAATAAACTTATAATCAGAGCCCTTGAAGAAAATCGCCTAAATTAATAGTATATGATGGGATGTGGTATCCGGAGTCGGCAGATGGCTGTCGGTATGTGCAGCTCACAATCCCGTGATGGTGTCCCGCGACTCCTGGGCCCAAGAGTTTGATCGAAGTGTGCTGATACTGAGCTGCGTACAGTCCTCTCTATATTGTGCACCCTGTCTTGCACTTTGCAATCCTTGCTCCCCAAGCCCTGTTGGAAATCTATGGCCACTTGTATCGCTCCTGTATATTGGAGCAACCAGACTATATTGTAGCTAGCCACAGAGCTCGATGGTTCGCCCCCCCGCCACCCCCCCCCTCAAGGCTAACCCCCCCCCCCGGCTAACCCCCCCCACATTGCATTCACGCAAGAGGAGAGAGACATGACAAGCTTCCCGTCTGCCACTCGCCCTCTTGCCCTTTTCTCATCTCCTGGCTACCCGGTGTCGACAATCCTCGAAGCCTTGCCTCATCCAATCTCTATATTCATTCAGTAACTACAGCCTGGGCAGCTTGTCATATTCCCGCATCTTCAACCTCCTCCCCATTTCGAAATCTTCGGCACAAAATTTGTGGCCAACGGTATTCCGCGTTCACCTTACGCATGTCTCCGCTTCCCTTCAGTAGTCATGGGCCCGACCATGTCCGACTTCGGGATGACTCAATCACCACAGACCAGCCCACACCCCCAGTTCTGCAAACAACTAGCTCTACATCTACATTTGAGCTGCTTGGGACCGAGAATTTGGTTACCAAAAATCATACCATTACCGACCGGGCGCAACTCATTCAGCAGATTAAAGCCGGTGAATCTTCAAGCTGGAATCTGAGCAGAAATGTTGGTTGAGATCTGGATTCCGGCCACAGGTAGTACGAGTTGCTTACGACTGCTTTGTGTCTGTAGGACTATCGAATTCGGTATTTTGCGGACGGGCCGCTTGACGAAGACAGTGATCGGCCCAAATCCGCTTTGCACAGTGGTGTTTTTACAGACGACTCAAGTGGTAGAAGTTTCAATCATCCACCTACACCGATAAGCACAAACTTCGAAACTTCCTTCCAGCGTGCTTTCCACTCTAGGCATCAGGCATCTCCTCATTCACCCCCTTTTGACAGTCATGGTCTACAACCGGCATGCGGCCCCAATGCTTTCGCCCCGATAAATTCACCATCTCATCGGCTCCGAGGGAACTCCGTTAGCTCGCTGTCCAATTTCGTATTCACAGTACCAACCTCCCCTTTGGCATACTCCTCGAACTTCGACTATATGGACATAGAATCAACTTCTCCTCGGTCAGCTGGACTTCGCTGGACTCAAGCGGACAGCACCCCTACGCTACCTGCTCTGCCCTCCTCACTGTCCTCAATTCAGTTGCCTTCAGCTCAACCCTTGTCTCATACCCGAAACTATTCACTCAGCTACAAAAGGAGGTCGGTACCAGAACCGTACATTGATGGGCCCGTAAATAAACCGACCCGGAGACTCTCAGGATTAGGATTGAGTTCCGAGCTACCATTCGGTTCCTTTGTGGGCTCATATGAGGAAAGTATCCTCAATGGGCGAATGTCTACTACGCCTTCTAAGCCCCTCACATTTGTGGCAAAGATTGGTGTATTGGGAATGGGTAAATGCAAGCCGGCCTTGAGATGCCCGACACATGTTACCATTCCCTTCCCAGCCTATTTCTATTCTGTGGGTGATTACGATAGCCCATCCCCGTATGTGGGTCAAATTGATTTGGAGACATTGGCAGAAAAGACAAACAGAAAATTCCCCTATGGGGGATACCGCATACCACAGCATGGTCAGTTGCAAATTGTCATTAAAAACCCAAACAAAACTGCAGTCAAGCTTTTTTTGGTACCATACGATCTCCGGGATATGGAAGTTGGAACGAAGACTTTCGTGAGGCAAAAATCCTATGCTGCTGGAAATGCTTTGCTTGACGAAGTGTTGTCTGCCCAGGAACAACCAAAGGTACGGAATAGGGAGCGTGAATCCCTGCGGTATCTCATCCATCTACATATTTGCTGTCCATCTAGGGGAAGATACTATTTGTATCGAAATATTAGAGTGGTGTTTGCAAACCGAGTCCCAGACGGGAAAGAAAAGCTGAGAAATGAGGTGTTATTACCCAGCCCTAAGTATTCTAGCTGGAAGCCTGGCAAAGAGAGCACTTCAATTTGTTCTTCACTTAGCAGTCTCGGCAGGAAACGCAGCCAAAGTCTCCATGGTATGGGTGGTAGTCATAGTGGAAACATTCAAAGCCACGGCGTTATAGGTGATGATCGTAGGGAAATGCCCCCTCCGATTCCAACTGTGCCACCCCAATACTTGGGTTGGAGCAACACAGGTGGAGCCGCCGCTACGGCCAGATCGGGGAACCCTCTCCGCTCACCGTTGGAGATACCTAGGCAGGTGGTTGGGTCATATGACAAAATACCCGCGAGTGTGTATTCCTCAAGTATAAAGTCTGAGGGCCATGGTTTACTTGCACGGAAATTGAAGGGATTGGACGTGGAGGAGCAAGAATGAATGATAGCTCTGTAGTGCCGAAACTTCAAACTTACGTTTCTTTCTATCATTTCTTATTTCTTTTAATTCTTATCAAGGGATTCTCATTAAACTGTGGTGTTTGGTGTTTCTTTTCTGTTGGTGTATTTGTGCATTTTCAGGTCCATTTATGTATTTACTATTTCTATCGACAGCCCTACGTTCGAGTTAACATCTCCGCACAATTAAGTCTTCTTTCTCTGTTGTATCTCTACCCTCCCGAATTTAGACTCACATCAGACGCGCATGCGGGATGACGTAGTCGCGTGATGGCATGCGTGAGGGCTTATGCAGGCAATAAACCCAACCAGACTATCCCAGCTAGTCTGGCACCCTGGTCAACTAGGTACTGTACTGTACTCTAGATTCTGGCTACGGTTTACCAAACACAGCAGGTTGATCAATTCATATGGGCTTCCGTCTTGGTGCTTACGTACAGTACTGTTGCAGACTACCCTTTCCAACCTCTTTTGTCACTCATATATTGCTCACATTGTACTCCTAGCTCACTGGAGCTTTTGAGAAGAGCCTGCTAGAAGCACTAGGTCGTCTCCGAACATCATGACATGTATTTGTGTGCATCACTCACAATTGCAGGTACTTGAGGCGTGGTATACAGGAAGACTGCTCTATTGTACGTATACATATACATGAATACCGCACTGGCAGTCCTAGACATGGGGTCGATGCCTGTGACCTCTAGCCGATCTTACTCCTGCTTGTCTCCATAATATTGATCATCTCCATAGCTAATATACATTATGGTATATAAGCTTCCCATCAGGAGTGATCTTTTGAGGGTCTGGGCACGAGACTGTACCCACGGGTGCAGTCAAGAGGGTCGGAGTCATGTGTATGGAAATATCTGAATTGGTACCTGGAGCATCTTGAGCATGTGGACCCACATGTCTAGATATCATCTGGCATGATATCTGGTTGGCATCTCCGATGGCAACACATCTATCTGGTTCTAGTACAGTAGATCTAAAGTAGTATTTTCCATTTCCTTATTCAATGATGCACCCGAGAAAGAGAAAAAAAGGGAAAAAAAAAGTGTAAACCCGCAGTATATAACAAAGGCATATTTCCATCCGAGCCTCTCTTTTCCTTCCACACACACCGGCATCACCACCGCATAATGGGAGGTGAGTCGCTTACTTGAGCTTCTTCTTGGGGCGGAGATGGTTGGAGTGTCCACATTTCTTCTTACGCTATGCCCCAAAATATGTTAGCCAGGTCTGTGTCGTTTGAGTAGTGGTATATTTGGGTGTGCGGGGGGGGGGGGAGGTCCTTAAA
>Ga0307514_10001373_pt1 | contig 30706 bp, 25 predicted proteins | sample 16_EM_MG_FD_203088 | JGI IMG/M metagenome (GOLD analysis project Ga0307514, IMG submission 203088) | Populus trichocarpa ectomycorrhiza microbial communities from riparian zone in the Pacific Northwest, United States - 16_EM | ecosystem: Host-associated > Plants > Roots > Unclassified | place... | reverse complement strand
GAACGATATATTTGTATCTCGATGGGTGGAGAAACATTCATCTAGTTGTTAGTATCTTTGCTGCACAGTGTATATAAAAAATATGATAACAAAATTATCTTTGTATATTCCAGTGATAATAGTATTCAGATTTGAATGAAAGGAACGACTCCAGAGTCAGTTCCCACATACACATTCGTATCTGGATAGGTGAAGTAACATATATCAAGTTATTAGTATAGTACTGGGCAACATACATATTACATATGATACTGAAATTGACTTTGCATGATCCACTGATACTACTATGTACATGCAAATTACAAGACCAACTGTAGTTTCACTTCTCAACAACATATTCATTTCAGGATAGGTGGAGTAATGTTTACCAAGTTGATAGTATCTTCACTGGACAGCATAATAATACAATGTGATATCAAAATTATCTTGTCATGTTCCACAGATACTAGTATTTACATTCAAATTCAATCAACGCCTGTTGTATCAATTCCTAACGAGATATTTCTATCTGGATCACTTAAGTTTCATTTACCAAGTTGGTAGTATCTTACTGGACAGCATACATAGTCAATCTGATACTGAAATTCTCTTCGCAAGATCCAGTGATGTAAGTATTGATATTCAAATTGAATGAACGACAGTAGCATCTGTTCTCTATGACATATTCGTTTCTGGACAAGTGGAGTAACATTCACCAAGTTGTTGCTATCATTACTGCACATCATATACATATAATATGACTCAGAAGTTATAATAGCATTTGCCACTGATACTTGTATTTACATTTCAATTACAAAATCAATATTCGTATCACTTCTGTCGGAATGATTTTCATCTGAATGGCCGAAGTAACATCTACCAAGTTCTTAGTATCATTACTGAACGGCATATTCATACAATTTGATAGTCAAATTAACTTTCCATTTTCCTTAGTTACAAGTATTCAAATTGAATGGTGACGAAGAAGTGCAGTATCGGTTCACAACACCATAATCGTATGTGGATAAGAGCTACAAGAGGTACCAAGTCGTAAGTATCTTTACCGCACAGCATGTATATGAAATATGATACTAGAATTTGGGTTGGAGTATCCACTGATAGAAGAAATTATAATAAAACTAAATAATTGAATGTAGAATCACTTCTGAATGATATGGTTGTATCTCGATATGTGGAGTACCATTTACTCAGTGGTTAGTATCATAGCTGCATGGCATATTTATACTACATGATATAACAATTATGTTTCAATTTTCGAGTGATACAAATATTCTCAGTCAAATAATATGAACAACTGTAGTATAAGTTGTCAATGACATATTGGTATCAGGATAGGTGACGTAACATTTACCACGGTGTTAGTATCATACCTGATAGCATGGATATATATTATGATACTAAAATTCACTTTGCATGATTCACTGATACTAGTATTCAAATTCAAAGTAGATGAATAACAGTAGTATCAGGGATGAACGACATATTTGTATCTGGATAGGATGAGTAACATTTTGTAAACTGTTATTATCTATACTGAACAGCATAAATATATATTATGATATAAAAATGCTCTGTTCTTGGTCAACTGATACTAGTATTCACATTCAACATATATGTACGACTGAGGAATCTGGTCTCAACTACATATCCGGGTCCGCATAGGTGATGTAACATTTCCCAAATTGTTAGTATGGTTACTGGAGAGCATTTATCCAAAATCTGATTCTAAAATTCTGTTCCCATTGTGGACTGATAGTAGTATTCACGTTGTAACTATTCAAAGAACAGTAGTATCAGTTCTAAACAACATCTTCGTACCTTGATAGGTGTAGTAATATATAACAAGTTGTTAGTATCTTTACTTCACAGCTTGTTTATTCAATATGATAGCAAAATTCTCTTAGCGTTATACACTGATACTGGTAATCACACTCAAATTAAACCAATGACTGTGTTATCATCTCTGAACAATATATACTACTATTTATTGAATAATCCTGGAATGATGCCAGCATAACCGAGTGATAATGGTATTCGAACTCAGAGTTAATGAATGTTTATAGTATTGGTTCTGAACTACTTATTGGGTTCTGGATAGGTCGAGTATCATTTACCAAGTGGTTAGTATCAATACTTGACAAAATCTTTGTCCTATATGATACTAAAATAATCTTCAAAGTATCAATGGATAATTGTATTCACATTCAAATGATATGAATGACTGAAGAATCTGTAATGAATGACAGAATTTCATCACGTTAAGTGGAGTAACATTTAGCGACTGGGGAGTTTAATTACTTGACCGCATATATAGGTGATGTGCTTGTAAAATGATCTTTGCATGATCCATTGACATTTGTAATCACATTCAATTTTAATAAACGACTGAAGAATCATTTCAATACGACATATTCGTATCTAGATAGGTGAAGTCATATTTATCGCGTTGTTAGTATCCTAGTGGACAGCATATATCAAATATCTGATACTGAAATTCCCTTTGCATGATTCACTTATACTAGTATTCACATCCAAATTAAATGAACACCTGTGGTGTCAATTCTCACTGACCAATTCTTATCAGGAGGTGAGGAGTAACATTTACCACGTTGTTAGTATCTTGACTGGACTGATTATTTATCCAATATGATACTGAAACTCTCTTGGCATTGTCCAGCGATACTAGTATTCACAATGAAATCAAATGAACGACTGTAGTATAAGTTCCCAACAACATGTTTAAGTCTGGATAGGTGATATATCATTTACCAAGTTGTTAGTATCATACTGCACTTCATACTTGTGATAAATGATACTAGAATCCTTTTGCATGATACAGCAATATTAGTATTGACAATTGATTGTAAATGAACGAGTGTATTACCAGGGAACAAGTGCATATTCGTATCAACCAATGTGGACTCACATATATTGAATTGTTAGTATGTATAGTTGCCAATATAGTTATACAATATGATGCAAACGAATATCTTCGGATTTAAAACTGATAATAGTACTCACATTCAAACTGGATGAACAACTGCTGTATCTGTTGTCAGGGACGTATTCGTACCTGGATAGGTGAACTAACCTTTACCAATTTGTTAATATTCTTACTGGACAGCATATTAATCCAATATAATACCAAAATTAAACTCACAATTTCCACAGATATTGGTATTCAAAATCATATTAGATGAATCACTGTAGTATCCATTCTGTACGACATAGTTGAATCCGCAGAGGTGACATATTATTTACCAAGTTGTTAGTATCTTCACTGCACAACATATATATAGATTATACTACAATCATTATCTTTGAATTCGCTACGGATACGAATAATGGAAATTCCAATTATATGAACAACTGTAGTATCAGTTCAGAATTAAATCTTCATGTCTAGATAGGTGGATCAACATTTATCATGTTTTTTGTATCTTTACTGGACAACATCTTTATAAATATGATACTAAAATTCTCTATGCATTATCCACTGATACTAGTATTCATTTTTGAATTGAAAAAATTCCTTTGGTATCACCTCTACCGTATATATACTACAATTTAATGTTTGATACTTGAAGGAAGCTTACATGATCCACTGATACTAGTGTTCAAACCCAAATTGATTGAATGATTGCTGTATCGGTTCTCAACGACATATTGATAACTCCATAGGTGGAGTATCATTTACCAAGTGGTTGTCATGTGTACAGGACTGCCTATTAATTCAATTCGATACTAAAATGATCTTTCCTTCATCCACCGATATTAGTATTCACATCCAAATACAATGTACGACTGAAGTATCAGTTATGAAAGACATAATTGTGTCTGTATGGGTGGTGTAACATTTAACAACTTGTGAGTATCCTTACTGCCAAGCATATATACAGAATATGATATTTCAATTATCTTTGAATGATCTAGTGTGATTAGTATTGACATTCAAATTGAATGAAGAACTGTTTAATCAGTTCTCGACAACATATTCGTATCAACATAGGTGGAGTAGTGTCTACCAAGTTGTTAGTATCTTGGCTGGACGACACAGTATTACACTAAGATACTACAATGATTTCTACAATTTCCAATGATCCATGTATTCTCATTCGAATTGAACCAACAACTGTAGAATCTGTTCTCCTTCACATACCTGTATCTGAATAGGTGAAGTAACATCTACCAAGTTGTTAGTATCTGAACGGACATCATCTAACAATAATATGATACAAAACTTCTCTTTGACTGGACCACTGTTACTCGTTTTTCCAATTTAATCAAATGAGTGACTGTGGTGTAAATTCTCAAAGACATATTCATATCTGGAGAGGTGGAGTAGAGTTTACTAAGTTGTGTGTATCATTACTGAAAATCATATTTGTATAATATCAGACTAAAATGATCAGTGCATTTTCCAGAGATACTAGTATTCGCACTCAAATTGCACGGATGGCTGTAGTATCAGTACCCCTTGACCCATTCGTACGTGGATAGGTGAAACAATAATTACCAACTTCTAGTATCTTCCTGGACAACATATATGTACAATATGATATGAAAATTCTCTTTCCATGGGCCACTGATCCTAGCATTCACATTCAAATGAACTGAACAATTGTAGTATCAGTTCACAATGATATATTTCATCTGGATAGGTCAAGTAACATTTGCCAGGTCAATGGTATCTATACTGGACAGCATATTAATACAATGTCGTATAACAATTATGGATGCATTTTCCAGTGGTACTAGTATTCACATTGAAATGAAGTGAACTACTGTAGTATCTGTTCACAATGACATAGTAGTATTCAGATAGCTCATGTGAGATTCACCTAGTTTTTAGTATCTCACTTGACAGCATATAAATAAATCATAATACTGAAATTCTCATTGCATGATGCAATGATACTAGAATTAACGTGCAACTTAATTGAACGACTGTAGCAAAACTTCTCAAAGACAGATTCGTATCTGGATAGGTGGGGTCAGATTTACCACATCGATAGTATCTCTACTGGGCCGCAGGTCAATTCGATGTGGAATCACTATTTTATCGGCATTTTCCAATAATACTTGTAATGACATTCATATCAAATGAACGACTGTGGTATCAGTTCTCAACCAGATATTCATAGATGGCAAGGTAAAGTAACATTTACGAAGTTATTATCTTATTGGATAGCATATATATCAAATATGATACTGAAATTCTCTTTGTATAATGCACTGATACTAGTAGTGACATTGAAATTGAATGAACATCTGTAGTATTTGTTCTCAAAAACATAATCGTATCTGCACAGGTGGAGTATAATTTATTAAGATGTTAGTATCTTTACTGGACGGCATATTAACAAAGTATGATAGTAAAATCTCGTTGCATTATCCACTGATACTGTCAAGTATTCACTTTCGTATTGCTTAAATGGCTGCGGTATCACCTCTGCACGACATAGACTACTATTTACTGTATGATCCTAAGATGATGCCTTGGTTAATAACTGATACTGGTATTATCATTCAGATTGAATCAATGATCATAGTATCAGATCTAACCGACATCTTGGTATCTGGATAGGTGGAGTATCATTTACCCACTGGTCAGTGTCATTTCTGGACACCATATTTATACATTATGATACTAAAATTATGTATGCTTTACCCCCTGTTACTAATAATCTCAGTCAAATTGAATGAATGACTGTGGTATCAGTTGTCAATGATATATTCGTATTTGGAAAGGTGGAGTACCATTTTCCAAGTTTACCTTAACTTTACTAGTCATCTCATTTGAACATATGATTCAAAAGCTACCTTTGCATGATTCACTGATGCTAGTATTCACATTCAAATTGAATAAGCGACTGCAGTATCAGTTTCCAATGATATTGTTTCATCTAGATAGGTTGAGACACATTTACACAGTTACCAGTATCTTTTCTGAAATGTGATTTTGTTAACAATGATAGGAGAATGATCTTTGCATTCTCCTCCAATACTAGTATTCAAATTAAAACTAGTCGAATGAGTTTAGTTTCAGCCCTGAAAGACATATTGATATTTGGATAGCTGGTGGAATTTTTGCGAAGCTATTCGGATCTTTAATGGACGTCATATTTTTACAATACGATACCAGAATTAGGTATGTTGCCATTATATATGCTGCCAATCGCGCCCTCTGATCACGTGGCGGATCTTTTGGTATTTTCCTTCATGCTTCGTGGCAAAAATAACCACAACTCAACAAAAATGCTAATCTCTATCCAAAATTTCGTTAACAGCTTCTTTTCATATTTGCCTGCAATGTTCTTAATTTCGTATTTCTCTCTATTGTACCACTCTAGACACATTGTTCCTGCTGGAGAGTGGAACCATCAGTGTTGGAACGATATATATGAAGTGGATTACTACTCTATTCTATCCCCTGTTGCATTGGTTAGTATTTTGTTCCATGTTTCAATCCCAATTCAACAACTACTGAACAAATACTATGATATTCACCCTGAAACTTTGTGAGCAGCTTCTCTTCATAGTTGTCTTCGAAGCCTTTTATGCATTTCAACTCTCTATGATACAATTGTTGATGCATCAGAGCAACAGATATGGGGAAACTTTGAGCTGCCAAGATATATTTAGCATGGGGTTTCACACCACCTTATCCCCTGTCGCATTTTTTTCTTATATTTGTTCATGTTTCTGGGCATAGTCAACTACTACTCAATCAATAATGCAATTCTCAGTCTGAAATTTTGTTATCATGCTCTCTTCATACTTATCTCTAATCCCTTTTAATTATTTCTTTTCTCTATTGTGCAATTGTGGAGAAATAGTACAGTATGAGATTGAGTCTCATCAAGGCTGGTGATAATTTTTAGTGTGGGTGGTTAGATTGAATGCATCCCAGATAGGCAGGAGTAGTTCACACCCCTGTACTGCATGCTATGGTTGCAGGTCAGATCCCTGTACTGCATGCTATGGCAGCAGGTCAGGCCCCCTGCAACTGCATGCTATGGCAGGTCAGACCCCTGTTTGCACCCCCTGTGACTGCATGCTATGGTGGTGTAACGTGCATGCAACACATAGCATGCAGTTGCAGGTTGCATGACCTGCACTACTCCATAGACGTAGTATTTCAAATTCTCGTTTTATACTTACAATGACATCAATAAATCATCTTCACATTCCCAATTCATGCTACACCCTGCCATGACTTTCATCACATTGCATTTCTTAATCAACGTGTCTTCTGATGTTACATTCACACTTCGCTCGGAACATTAATTCCCTATTCCAATGTCACTTTTATCCTTCACACCACTACTCCAAATTTTCTTCTGATATCTCCTGCACAGTTTCCCATTCCTTGCTCAATCTGTACCCCAACTTCTCTTCCACACATTGACATCCCTTGTCCTCCCAATGCATGCATCTCTCTTTCATACTTCAAACTGCGTGTTCAACCTCTCCCACAACTTCACTTTGACACTGTGCTGTCTTTGTTGGTAATTTACCCTGTCCTGTCACGACTTTCGCACGTTCTGTTTTCTCATTCAACATTTGTCATATTGTAACTTGGTTGTCTTTCCTCTCCATCTGTGACATCTGTTCTGATATGACTTTCAAATGTCATCTCTCCCCATTGAACGGCTGTCCATATCCAAACTTGTACTTCTCATGTCACTCAACATTCCACGATGAATTGGATTCCGCACTTCAAATGCTGTGTGTGACCATCCTGCCACATCACGTATTCTTTTGCAACACTCTGCACCTTGTACAACCCTCCTTAACTCATCTTTTTCATCACACTTCATCTCTACTCGTTCCACTCTAATAAGTTTCTTCCCTTGTTTGTTGTTTTGTTGCTTTTCTGGTCTCTCGTTATTTATAATCTAATTCTTATTATTCTACCTCGACTATTCACTAACTCTTTTAGCTTTTTCCATACCCACTCACACTATCGTCTCTTCTGTTACCCATTACCATCACTCTTACCTCTCGCATTCTGATGTCATCCGCTCTTATCGCGCCTAACTAACTTCAACTTCTTTTAATCACTGTTCTTCTTTCTTGCATCCTATGTCTCCTCTTTATCTGTTTCTCACAACCTTCCAACACTATCCCATCAAGACTTATCTTGTCTCACAATCTGCATGCTGTCATCCGGCTCCCCTTTCCTGGTCTGGTCCTGTGTCTGCTACTTGAACGTTGGTGCATGACACCCCATCATTGCCACATCTTGTATGGTCTGCATTTATTCGATTTTGTATGTAGTAACCCGTGTCTAACAGTTGTTAGACCTACAGATCACAACTGCGAGAGGTAATTAATGGCCCAATAGTCAATCATGACAGTTGTCGACACCGGGAACAATGACCGTACGCGATGTGTAACTCATAGAAACGTTGTTTCCGGGCCTGTAATCCATAGCATAATTGACACCTGACACGATGATGTCTTATGGGCCAGCTAGTTGACTAGATCACGATGATATGCATGCGAATATGGGCGCTTGATACGAGACATCATGCTGCAGTCAATCAAACTGCCAAATGCGCTTCATTGCAAATTTCATGAACAACTGTAGTATCGCTTGCCTACAACATATTCATATGAGGATAGGTGGAGTAACATTTACCACGCTGATAGTATCTTCACTAGACAGCATATTTATAAAACGTGATATCAAAACTACCTGGGCATTGTCCAGTGGTACTAGTATTCGCATTCAGAGTAAATGAACACCTGTTGTTTGCATTCCCATCAAGATATTCATATCCGGATAGGTTAAGTAACATTTACCAAGTTGTTGGTATCTTACTGATCCTCATGTATATTCAATTTGATAGTGAAATGCCAATTGGAAGACCCAGCGATGCAAGTATTCACGTTCACAATGAATGAATGACCTTATGATCTGTTCCCAATGATATATTTAAATATGGTCACGTGGAGTAATATTCACAAAGTTGTTATTATCATTACTACACATCATAATCATACAATATGGCACAGAAATTTTTATTGCATGATCCACTCATAAAAGTATTCACATTCAAATTTCAAAATCAAGCGTAGTCTCACTACTAAGGGATGTATTCTTGTCAGGATTGCTGGAATAACATCTACCAAGTTGTTAGTATCATCACTGGACAGCATATTTATACAATTTGATACCAAAATTCACTTTGCATTTTCCATGAATACCAGTATTCATATTCAAATTTGATGAATAACTGTAGTGGCGGTTCCCAACGACATGTTTGTATGTGGAAAAGTCACGCAACAATTCCCAAATTGTATGTATCATTGCTGCTCAACATGCATATGAAATATGATACTAGAATGCTGTTTGCGTTTTCCACTGATATGACAATTCACATTAAAACTAAACAAATGAATGAATTATCACTTCTGAATGATATAGTTCTATCTTGATAGGTTGATTATCATTTACCAAGTTGTTAGTATCTTTGCTGCACTGCATATACATACAACTTGATATTAAAATTATCTTTGCATGTTCCGATGATACTAGTATTCACAGTCAAATTGAATGACAGATTGTAGTATGAGTTCTCAATGACATATTCTTATCTGGATCGGTAAAGCAACATTTACGATGTTGTTAGTATCATACATGACAGTATGTATATATAATGTGATACTGAAATTTTCTATGCATGATTAACTGATACTAGTATTGACATTCACAGTACATGAACAACTGTAGTATCAGGTCGGAAGTACATATTCGTATATGGATAAAAGGAGCAACATTTAGTAAACTCATGGTATCTTTACTGGACAGCATATATATAAATTATGATTCAAAATTTATCTTTGCTATGTCAACAGATACTAGTATTCACATTCAAACTCTATGTGTCACTGTAGAATCAGGTCTCAACTACATATTAGTATCTGCAGAGGTGATATAATATTAACCAAGATGTTGGTATCGTTACTGGACAGCATATATATCAAATGTGGGACAATATTTCTCTGAGCATTGTCCACTTAAAGAAGTATTAATGTGCAAATTATACCAACGATGGTAGTATCGAATCTGAGCCACATATTCGTATCTAGATAGATTGAGTAACCTTTACCAAGTCGTTAGTATCTTCACTGGACAGCATATTTATGAAATATGGTAGCATAATTCTCTTTGCACTATACTCTGATACTAGTATTCATATTCAATTTAAAGACATGACTGTGTTATCATCTCTGAACAATATTAACTACTATTCATCTTATCATACTACAATGTTGTTGACATAATCCACTGATAATACTATAACAAACTCAGATTGAATGAATGACAGTAATATCGGTTGTGAACAACATATTGGTATCTGGGTAGGTGGAGTATCATTTACCATGTGCTTAGTATCAATGTTGGACAGCATATTTATAAAATATGATAGCAATATTCTCTTTGCATGATACCCTGATACTAGTATTCACATTCAAATTGAAGACATGACTGTAGTATCATCTCTGAACAATATATACTACTATCCATTGTATTATACTACAATATTGTTGACATAATCCAAAGATAATAGTATTGAACCTCAGATTGGATTAATGATTGTACTATCGGATCTGAAAAACATAATGGTATTGGGATAGGCGGAGTATCATTTACCAAGTGCTTAGTATCAATGCTGGACACCATATGTATACATTGCAATAGTAATATCATCTTGAAATTATTAATGGATGATAGTATTCACCTTCCAATGATATGAACAACTGAGGAATCAGAAATTAATGACATAATTTCATCTTCCTAAGTGTAGGAACATTTTGTAACTAGTCAGTAGCATTGCTTGTCAGCATATATAGACAATATAATACGAAAAGTATCTTTGAATAATCCATGAATATTTGTATTCGGGTTCTAACTCAATAAACGACTGTAGTATCGGTTTTGAAACATTTATTAGTCTGTGTATAGGTTAATTGACATTTACTGCGTTGTCAGTATCTTACTGGCCAGCATATATACAAAATATGATGCTGAAATTCTCTTTGCATGATGCACTGACACTAGTATTCATATTCATATTAAATGAATGGCTGTACTATCAATTCTCACCGACCTATTTGTATCGGGTTAGAATGTGTAAAAATTAACAAGGTGTTCGTATCATCACTGGACAGTATGTTGATACAATAGGATACTGAAACTCTCGTTGCATTGACCCCTGATACTAGTAATCACATTCAAATATTATAAGCAACTGCAGTATCAGTTCTGAACAACATATTTCTCTCAAGATAGGTGGAGTAACATTTACCAAGTTGTTGATATCCTTACGGTACGACATATTTATATAATAGGATAGTAAAATTATTTTTGCATTTTCCACCGATACTAGTATTCAATTCAAATTAATTGAACAACTGGTGTATCTGGCAGGGTGAAGCAACATTTACTAAGTTTTTACTATCTAACTGGATAGCATTTATAATATATGTGATTCTGAAATTCTCTTTGCATAATCAACTGATACTAGTAATAAAATGGAAATTAGAAGAATTGCTGGAGTATTAGTTCTCAATGACATATTCATATCAGGATAGGTGGACTAACATTTACCACATTGATAGTTTCCTTACTGGACAGCATATGAATACAATATTATAACACAATCATCTTGGCATTTTCCAGGGATACAAGTTTTCATATTCAAATTGAATAAAGGACTATAGTACAAGTTCTCAACGATATATGCGTATCTGGATAAGTGTAGTGACAATTACCACGCCGCAAGTATCATACCGGACATTATATATCTAAACTTCAATACTAAAAATAACTGTGCATGATCCACCGCTAATAGTATTGTGATTCAAAATATTTCAATCACTGGAGTATCAAGTCTAGACTACGTATTCTTATCTAGATAGGTGGAGTATCATTTCTCAAGTTGATAGTATCTTTATTGCACAATATATGAATACAATGTAATACTGAAAATATGTTCGCATTGTCCACTGATGCTAGTATTCACAGTCAAATTTGATTAACGACTGGAGTTTCCGGTCTCATCCACATAGTTGTACCTTTATAGGTTACGTGTCATTTACTAGGTTGTTAGTATCTTTGCTGAACAGCATATTTATAGAATATTAGAATACATTTATTCTTCCGGGTTCCATTGATATTAGTATTCACATCCAAATGATTCCAACGACTGTAGTATCTGGTCCCAACGACATATGTGTATCTGCAGCAGTAACATAACATTTACCAAGCTGTGAATATCTATAGTGGACAGCATATATATAAAATACGATACTACAATTCTCTTTGCTTTGTCGACTGATACTATAATTCACCTTCAAAGTATATGCATAACTTTAGTATCAGTTCTGACCGATATATTCATATCTAGATAGGTGAAATAACATTTACCACGTTGTTAGTATCATTACGGGATATCATATTTTCCATATCTCATACTGACATGCTCATTACATTATCCACCAATAGTAGAATTCAACTTCAAATAAAGAACTGACGTTGGTATCACCTCAGAACGATATATACTACTATTGTTTGTATGAGACTACAATGATGCATACAGAATCACCTGATACTAGTAGTACAACCAAAATTAAATGAATGATTGTAGTATCAGTTCGGTACAACATATTGTTATCTGGATAGGTGAAGCATCATTTACTAAGTGGTTAGTACCTTTGATGGACAGCATCTTTATCCAATACAATGCAAAAATGATCTTAGCATGTTCCACTGCTAATATTATTCACAATCAAATTATATGAATGACTGAACTGTTAGTTATGAATGACTCAATTGTATCTGGGCAGGTGGAGTAACATGTCGCAACCGGTGAGTATCCTTACTAAACAGCATATAGATAAAATACGATACAAAAATTATCTTTGCATTATTGGCTGATATTAGTACTGACATTCAAATTAAGTGAATGACAGTAGTATCTGTTCTCAACGACATATTGGTATCTGCATCAGTGATGAAACATTTCACGAGGTGTCAGTATCTTACTGCACAGCATCTATATGAAATATGATACTGCAATTCTGTTTGATTGAAACAGTGATACTAGAATTCACAATCAAAAAATATTGATCAGTGCGGTACCAATTCTCAATGATGTATTCGTATCTGGACCGATGGAGTGACATTTTCAAACTTCTTAGTATCTTGACTGGGCAGCATGTTTATAAAATATGATGCTAAAACTATCTTTGCGTTGTCGACTGATACAAATATTCAGACTTACATTATATGAACGATGACAGTATCAGATCTCAAACACGTATTCATACCAAGATAGGTGGAGTAACATTTACGAAGTTGTTATTATCATCACTAAACAACATATTTATGCAATATAATACCAATAGTTTCTTTGCATTATCCAGGAATACAAGTATTCACATTCGAATTAAACCAAAGACTCCAGTATCATTTCTCCCTGTCACATTCACATCGGGATAGGTGAAGCAACAGGTACGAAGTTGTTACCATCTTACTGGACAGCATATATATTCTATATGATACTGAAATTCTCTGTGCATGATCCACTGATACTAGTATTTTCATGCAAATTACATGAACAACTGTAACTAGTATCACTTCTCAACAACATATTCATATCAGGATTGGTGGAGTAAAATTTAAAAAGTTGGTGGTATCTTTACTGGAGAGCATATTAATACAACGTTATATCAGAATTATCTTGGCATGTTCCAGTGCTACTAGTATTCACATTGAAATTCAATCAACGCCTGGTGTATCAATTCTGAACGTGATAATTGTTCCTGGATAGCTTGAGTTACATTTACCAATTTCTTCTTATTATACAGGACAGCATACATACTCAATTTGATACTGAAATGCTTTTTGCGAGATCCGCTGATGCAAGTATTCACATCCAAATTGAATGAACGACAGTTGCATCTGTCCTCAACAACATTTTCATATCTTGACATGTGGAGTAACATTCACTAAGTTGTTAGTATCTCCACTGCACAGCATATGCATAAAATATAACAACGAAAATATGGTTCCATTTTCCAATGATACTAGTATTCACATTCGAATTTCAAAATCAAATGGAGTATCGCTTCTGAAGAAGCCGTTCATATCTGGATAGCTGAAGTAACATCTACCATGTTCTTTGTATCTTTATTAGACAGCATATTTATTCAATTTGATTGTCACACTAACTTTGCATTGTCCATATATCCTAGTATTCATATTCAAATTTGATGAACAAATGTAGTAACATTTCACAACAACCTATCTGTATGTGGCTAAACGCAGCAACATTTGCCAAGTTGTAAGTGTCATCTTTGCACAGCATGTATATCAAATATAATACTAGAATGCTGTTTGGATTATCCACTGAAAGTAGAATTCACATTAAAACTGAATAAATGAATGTAGTATCACATCTGTCTTATATGGTTGTATCTCGATAGGCGGAGTAACATTTACCAAGTTTTTAGTATCTCTGCTACACAGCATATTTCTACAACATGATATCAAAATTATCGTTACATTTGCCATTGATACTAGGATTCACTGTCAAATCAAATAAAAGACTGTAGTATAAGGTAACAATGACATATTCGTATCTGGATAGGTGATGTAACATTCACGATGTTATTAGGTTCATACCTTACAGCATGGTTAAAGAATATCATACTAAAATTCGCAATGCATGATCCACTGATGCTAGTATTTACATCCAAAGAAGATGTACAACTGCAGTATCAGGTCTGAACTACATATTCGTATCTGAACTGGACAAGTATCATCTTGTACACTCTTATTATCTATTCTGAATAGCATATATATAAAATATGGTACTAAGATTGTCTTTGCTTTGTCGACTGATACTAGTATTCACATTCAATGTTTATGTATTACTATAGAATCAGAACTGAACTACATATTCGTAATTGCAGAGATGATTGAACATCTACCAAGTTGTTATTATTGTTACTTGAGAGCATATATATCTAATATGATACTGAAATTCTCTTGCCATTGTGAACTGATACTAGTATTCACATAGAAATTATACTACCGACAGTAGTATCAGTTTTCAACTTCATATTTGTGCCTAGATAGGTGGTGTAACATTTCCCAACTTGTTAGTATCGTTGCTGGACAGCATAATTATAAAATACAATAGCAAAATTCTCTTTGCATTGTACACTGATAATAGTATTCACATTGGACTGAAAGCGATGACTGTGGTATCATCTCTGACCAATATATACTACTATTGATTGTACGATACTGGAAAGTTGCTCACGTGATGCAATGTCATTAGTATTCGAACGCTGTTTTTCAAGAATAATGGTAGTATCGCTTCGGAACAACATATTGCTATCTGGATACGCGAAGGATCATTTACCAACTGTTTAGTATGAATACTTGAGAACATATTAATACAATACAATTCTAGAATGATCTTCGAATTATCCACAGACTATAGTAATTACATTCCAATAATATCAACGACTGAGGTATCAGTTATGAATCACATAATGTTATATGGATAGGTGGAGTAACATTTCGCATCTGGTGAGTATCATTACTGGACCGCATATAATATACAATGATACCACAATTAGCATTGCATGATCTACTAATAGTAGTACTCACATTCAAATTTAATGAACGACTGTAGAATCATTTGTCAATGACATAATGATAACTGGATTGGTGATGGAACATCTGCCCTGCTGTTAGTATCTCACTTAACAGCATATATACAATATCTGATATTGAAATGCTCTCTACATGTTTCACTGGGACTAGTATTCACATTACAATTGAAAGAACCATTGTAGTATCAATTCTCACCTACCTATTTGAATCAGGACATGTGGTATAACATTCATCAAGTTATTAGTATCTTGACTGGTACACCAATTTATACAATATGATACAAAAATCATCTTCACATTTGCCACGGATACTGCCATTCACATTCAAATTAAGTGAACACCTTTAGTATAGGTATTCAATGATATCGGTGTACCTCAATAGTGGAAGTATCATTTACCACATATTTAAAAATTGTACAGGACTGCGTATGTATAGAATATGATAGTAAAGTTACTCTTGCATCTTCGACTGATATTAATTCAGTTTCAAATCGTATGAACAACTATAGTATCAGTTCACAATGACATAGTCCTACCTCGATAGGTGAAGTAACATTTACCAAGTATTTAGTATCTTTCCAGGACTACATATGTAGACAATACGATATTAAAATTAATCTTGCATTTTTGACTATTACCTGAATTGACATTCATATTTGATGACCACTTGCTGGAGCAATCCTCAATGACATGGTCATACCATATCCGAAGATGTTAGTGTCTTTAGTGGACTGCAAATATATGAAACATGATGGTATAATTCTGTTCGCATTTTCCACCGATACTAACTTTCACATTCACAATAAATGGAAGACTGCTGAATCACTTATGAACAATATATTTTTATCTCGATAAGTGGAGTAACATTTACCTAGTTGTTAGTATCTTTGCTGGACAGCATATTTATACAATAGGATTTTAAAATTATGTTTCCATTTTGCAGTGATACTAGTATTGTCATTCTAACTGAATCCATGATTGTAGTAGAACTTGTCAACAACATATTAGCATCTCGATTGGTGAAGTAACATTTACCAAGTCATTCCTGTCATTCTAGGCAGCGTATATACAAAATATAATGATAAAATTGACCTTGCATGATTCAAAGAAGCTAGAATCCACGTCTAAATTGAATGAGCGACAGTAGTATCGGATCTCAACTTCAAATTCCTATCTGGATAGATGCTGTGTGCTTGACTGAATTGTTCATATCTTGATTAGACGTTCGATTTGTACAAAATGATAGTAGATGTATCTTTGAATTTTCCACGGATATTAATATTGTCGTTCACCTGACATGACCTACTGGAGTATCAGTTCTCAACGACATAGTCATACCTGTCTAGGTGAGGATGATTTTCCAAGATGTTAGTATCTTTAGTGAACGGCAAATATATGAAACATGATGCTATAATTCTGTTCGCATTTTCCACCGATACTAACTTTCACAATCACAATAAATCGAAGACTGCAGTATCAGTTATGAAAAATATATTTTTATCTCGATAAGTGGAGTAACGTTTACCTAGTTGTTAGTGTCTTTGCTGGACAGCATATTTATACAATACGATTTTAAAATTATATTTCCATTTTGCAGTGATACTAGTATTGTCGTTCTAACTGAATCCACGATTGTAGTAGAACTTGTCAACAAAATATTAGCATCTTGATTGGTGAAGTAACAATTACCAAGTCATTACTGTCATTCTAGGCAGCGTATATACAAAATATAATGCTAAAATTCACTTTACATGATCCAATGAAGCTAGTATCCATATCTAAATTGAATGAACGACAGTAGTATCAGATCTCAACTACAAATTCCTATCTGGATAGATGTAGTGTGCTTGACTGAATTGTTCATATCTTTATTAGACATTCCATTTGTACTAAATGATAGTAGATGTATCTTTCAATTTTCCAAGAATATTAATATTGTCGTTCACCTTACATGACCTACTGGAGTGTCAGTTCTCAACGACATTGTCATACCGGGCTAGGTGAAGATCATTTTCCAAGATGTTAGTATCTTCAATGGACAGCATATTTATACGAGCTGATACAAAAATTATCCTTCCATTTGCCACTGAGAGTTGAATTCATTTTGAAATTATATGTACGACTGTAGAATCAGATCTTGGAGACGTCTTCATAACAACAGAGTTGATGTAATATTTAACAAGTTGTTAGCAACGTGACTGGACAGCATATAGATCAAATATGACACCCCCATTGTTTTGGCTTTGACCACTGATGCTAGTATTCACATTCAATTTATAAGAACGACAGTAGTGTCATTTCTGAACCACATATTCCTATCTAGATAGGTGGAGTAATGGTTACCAAGTTGCTTGTATCTTTACTGGACAGCATATTTATTCAATAGATTCCAAAATTTTCTTGACATTGTTCACTGATACTAGTATTCATGTTCAAAGTGAGGAAAAGACTGTAGTATCATCACTGAACAAAATATACTGCTATTTATTGTACAAATACTAGAATGTTGTATACATAATTCACTGCAATTATTATTCACACTCAGATTGATTGAATGATTGTAGTATCTGTTCTGAATGTCATATTGGTATCTGGATCGGTGGAGTATCACTTACCAGGTGCTTAGTATCAATACTGGATACCATGATTATACCATAAGATATTAATATAATCTTTGAAATATCCATGAAGAATAGTATTCACATTCCAATTAAATAAACCTCTGGAGTATCAGTTATGAATGACATAATGTTATCTGGATGGTGGAGTAATATCTACCAACTAGTGAGTATCATTACTGGACAGAATAGATATAAAATATGATATTAATAGTATTTTTGCATAATCCACCGATATTAGTATTCACATTCAAATTAAATGAACAACTGTAGTATCTGTTCTCAATGAAATATTCATATCTGGACAGGAAGAATTACTTTTTCCAAGTTGCTAGTATCTCACTTGGCGGCATATATACCAAATATAGTAACAAAATTCCCGTTCCATAATGCACTGAAACTAGTAGTTACATTCCAATTAAATGAACTACTATGGTATCAATTCGCAGGATCATAGTTCTTTCCGGACAGGTCGGGAATCATTTGAGAAGTCGTTATTATCCTCACCGGACAGCATATTGCTACATGTCATAACAACACTCTGTTAGTAGTGTCCACTGATACTAGCAGTCACATTCAAATCATATGATGAACTGTAATATCAGTTCTGAACAACATATTTGTATCCACATAGGTGGAGTATCATTTAACCAGTTGTTAGTATCATTACTGGACAATATATTTTTACACTATGATACTTAAATTATCTTGTCATATTCCAGTGAGACTAATATTCATATTCAATTTAATAAAACAACTCTAGTGGTATCCATTCCCCATGACATATTCGTATCTGGATAGGCGATGTAACCTCGCCCAAGAAGTTATTATCTTTAGTGGACAGTACATATATAATATATGATACTAAAATTCTGTTGGCTTTTTCCACCGATACTAACAGTCACATTCAAAATAAATAGATGGCAGTAGTATCACTTCTGAACAATATATTCGTATCTCGGTAAGTGTAGTAACATATACATAGTTGTTAGTATCTTTGCTGGACAGCATATTTATCTATTATCATTTTAAAAGTATTTTTGCATTTTGCAGCGATATGAGTATTGTCATTCAAACTGAAACAATGATTGTTGTATAACATTTCAACAACATATTTGAATCTGGATAGGTGAATTAACAATCACCAAGTTGTTTGTAATGTACTGGATAGCATCAATCCAAAATATGATACTGAAATCCACTTTGCATGCTCCACTAAAGCTAGTATTAATATCCAAAATAACTTAATGACTATTGTATCTGATCTCGACTCCATATTAATATGTCAATAGACGGAGTACCATTCATTAAGTTGTTAGTATTTTGATTGGACATTATATTGATACAATATGATACTAGAATTATTTTCCCATTTTCCATGCATCCTAATATTATCATTCATATTACATGAACCCCTCCAGTATCAGTTCTCAGAAACATAGTCATACCTGGATAGGTGAAGTAACATTTCCCAAGTTGTTAGTATCTTGGCTGGAGGGCATATTTATACAATATGATGCTAAATCTATCCGTCCATTCTCCACTCATGTTAGTATTCACTTTCAAGTTGCATATATGACAGTAGAATCAGGTTTAAACAATATATTCGTATCTGCAGAGGTGATGTAACTTTTACCAAGCTGTTAGTATCATTACTGCACAGTATATATGTGAAATATGATACTAAAATTGTGTTGGCTTTGACTACTGACACTAGTGTTCACATTGAATTTATACGAGCGACAGTAATATCAGGTCTGAAACACAGATTCATATCCAGATAGGTGGAGTAACATTGACCAAGTTGTTAGTATTTAATCTGCACAGCATATTAATTCAATACAATTCCAAAATTTTTCGAGCATTGTACACTGATACTTGTATTCACCTTCAAAGTAAGGAAATCACTGTGATATCATCACTGAACAATATATACTACTATTCATTGAACAATACTAGGATATTGTATACATAATGCAGTGAAAGTATGATCGACACTCAGATTGAATGAATGATTGTAGTGTCAGTTCTGAACAACATAGTACTAGCTGGATAGGTGGACAATCACTTGCCGAGTGGTTAGTATTAATACTGCTTACCATATTTATACAATACGATACTAAAATGATATTTGAATTATCCAGGATTAATAGTATTCACAGTCCAATTAAATGAATGACTGAAGTATCAGTTATGGATGACATCATGTTATCTGCAGAGGGGGAATAACATTTAGCAACTAGTGCATATCATTACTGGACAGCTTAGACATGAAATATGATATTAAAATTATCTTGGCATGATCCACTGATATTTGTATTCACATTGAAATTAAATGAACGACTGTAGTATTAGTTCTCAATGAAATATTGGTATCTGGACACCTAGAGTGACAGTGACCAAGTTGAAAGTATCTCACTCGACAGCATATATACCAAATATAATAATAATATTCCCCTGCCTCAATTCACCGATATTAGTGTTCACATTCAAATTAAATTTACCACTGTAGTATCAATTCTCACAAACAAATCTATATCTGAACAGGTGTGGTAATATTTGTGAAGTTGTTAGTATCTGGACTGGACAGTGTATTAATCAATATGATACAAAAATTCTCTTTGCATTGTCCACTGATACTAGTATTCATATTCAAAAAATATAAACATCTATACAATCAGTTCTGAACGACATATTCATATCCAGGTAGGTGGAGTATCATATAACAAAATGTTAGCGTCTTTACTGGACAATAGATTTATACAGTATTATATAAAAATTGTCTTTGCCTCTTCCAGCGGGATCAGTAGTTGCATTCAATCTGAAAAACGAACTGTAGTCTCCAATCTCCATGACATATCTGTATCTGGATAGGCGAAGTAATATTTTCCAAGTTGTTAGTATCTTACTGGACAGCATAAATATTGAATAAGATTCCAAAATTCCCTTTACATGATCCACTGATCCTAGTATTAAATTGCAAGTTAAATTAATGACTGTAGTATCTTCTCTCAACAACATATTCATATCAGGATAGGTGGAGTAACATTACCCAAGTCGATAGTATCTTTACAAGGCAGCATATCCATATAATGTGATATCAAAATTATCCTAGCATTATCCAGTGATACTCATATTCACAGTCAATTAAATGAAGAAGTGTAGTATCAGTTCTCAACGAGATATTCGCATCTGCATTAGTGATGTAACATTCCCCAAGTTCTTAGTATCTAACCTCACAGCATATGTAGTCATTATGATTCTGACATTCTCTTTGCATGGTCCACTGATACTGGAATTCACATTCTAATTGAATGAAAGACTGTAGTATCAGATTTCAATGACATATTCGTAACTGGACATGTGGATCAACACTCAACTACTTGTGAGTATCTGGACTGGACAGCAAAGTTATGAAATATGATACTAAAATTCTCTTCCCAGTATCTATTAATACAAGTGTTCAGATTCATATTGTTAAATTGACTGTGGGCTCGCTTGGGAACAAGATATAGTTCCATAGATTGTAAGAGACTTGTATGATTCTTTAAAAATCCACGGATACTAATATTCACATTCATATTCAATGAATGATTCTAGCATCATTTCGAAATGACATTTCGGTATCTGGGTAGGTGGAGTATCATTTACCAAGTCGCTGGAATCATTACTGGACACAAAGATTTTACCATATGATACTACAATCATCTACACTGTATTCACTGATTCTAGTTTTGACCGTTGAACTGAATGAACGACTGTGGTATCTGATGTCAAAGACATATTCGCATCTGGATAGGTGGAGTATGATTCACACAGTAGTTAGTATCCTTACTGGCTTGCTTTTTGGAAAGATATGTGTCTAAAACTACCATTGCATTATTCACTGATACTTGAATTCACCTGCACATTGAATGAACGACTGTAGTATCAGTTTTGAATGATATATTTGTATCTGGATAGGTGGAGTACCATTTACCAGGATCTTAGTATTATTTCTGGACAGTATATTTGTAAACAATGTATTCTATAAAGATGCTAGTTTGCAATATCCTACCAATCCACCATGAGTGGTGATCACCAATTTGGCAATCACAAGATGGCTTAATTTAGTCAATGCTGCGGTTATAGTCAACAAGATGTATCTCCTGTAGTATGAATGCCTGATGATATCTTCGTATATATATATGCTGCACCTTTCACCCACAATCATTTGTATCGTAATTGGATGATTAATATCACTCCATATACTTCCTGGTATTCCATTAACATCTTCTCATTCTCCGTTCGGTAATTTACACTCAAATATGTCACAATATTCATATCTCTACTGCACTGTGTGTAACAATACTTGCATCATTTATACATTATTGACTGCTATTAGTATTCACAGCAAAATCAACTGGACATTAGTTGTAGAAGTTGTAATTACCATAACTCTATCAGGACATGTAGAATATTTTTATGAAGCTGTTAGTTTCTTTACTACTCAATATATTTATATTGAAAAATACTTACAATAGTTGTGCTGCTGCAACATTCCAATGTGATGTATTCAATCCAATGTTCTTGAACTATTGCGGCCCAAGTACTCCAGTATTATTGACAGCCTATTCTGCTTATGATTGGAAGTATCTCACGCATGGAACATCATCATAGAATACCATCTTGCACATATGAATTCAGCACAATTCCTTCAAAGTGGTATTCAATGTAACATATATTTATGTATTCTAGTATTACTGAATAATCATTTATTCATATATATCTATGGTCACCCATCAATCCATATGGGTTAGTATTTTAATAGAATGATTTCCACAGCTTATTATACTCCCTAGGAATCATAAAACAGTGTTAGTATCAATAGTTCTTACCTCATACTGACACCTATTACAAAATGCATTCACTTACTAGTGTGTATGATCATGTACAAACATTTCTATTCCATGATAAACCCGTTCTAGTATTCAATTTTAAAATCACTCCACCTTTCAATAGTAATTTCCGATGTCTGATATCTTTCACGATATATAAAGTAGTTCTTACCAAATTGTTCGTATCTGTACTTCACACAATATTTGCACTATATGATACTTTATAAGGATGTGGTGTTCAAAAATCTCAACGAACCACAAATAGTATGATATTCAACTTGAAACTTGGTGAGCAGCTTCTCTTCATAGTTGTCTTTGATGCCTCATATGTATATTCACTCTCTATGATGGAATTGTTGATAAATCAGAGCAGCAGAAATGAGGAAATTTTGAGCTGCCAAGATATTTTTTGGATGGAGTATCACATCACCTCATCCCCTGTCGCATTTTTTTGTTATATTTTTCAATGTTTGTGGGCGTAGTTAACTACTACTCAATCAACAATGCAATTCGCAGTCTGAAATTTTGTTATCATGCTCTCTTCATACTTATGTTTAATCCCTTTTAATTATTTCTTCTCTCTATTGTGCAATTGTGGAGAAATAGTACAGTATGAAATTGAGTCTCATCAAGGCTGGCGATAATTTTTAGTGTGGGTGGTTAGATTGAATGCATCCCAGATAGGCAGGAGTAGTTCACACCCCTGTACTGCATGCTATGGTTGCATGTCAGATCCCTGTACTGCATGCTATGGCAGCAGGTCCGGCCCCCTGCAACTGCAGGCTATGGCAGGTCAGACCCCTGTTTGCATCCCCTGCAACTGCATGCTATGGCGGTGTAATGTGCATGCAACACATAGCATGCAGTTGCACGTTGCATGACCTGCACTACACCATAGACCTAGGAAGGACAGTAATTGGGCCATTGCACTTTGTGCAGAAGCCAGTACTGGAACCAGACATTGACAAGTACTAACATTGCATTAGAATTGAATATACGGGGTGGGAGATTAGGAAAATACTGATGGACAAAGGGAGTTGAAATTGCAATAATGGAATTCGATTTAAAGAAACTGAATATTGGCACAAGTAATTGGTGGATATGGGATGTAAATTACCCTCTTGTGAAAATTGTTTCGAAGAAGGATATATTGTGTCGTATTGGATACAGAATCTTTCTCTTGTTATGGTGTATAGTTGCAGATGAAGGGTGGACAGGGAAGGTTATAGGGAAGAAAAATTATCATGGATCATATTTAAAATTTGACTGTATAATACTAGATTCATTATATATAAGTAGACTATTATCAACTATTATTATATACCCCTTGGTATGAGCCAATGCACAACAACAAATATAGTCAATTGATTTGATTTTTATTTGAAAATAATTCCACATACATACTGTTTCTTATATTGTAACTTTTTAAATTTTTTATATATTTCTTGTGAGATAGGATCTTACTATTTATTACCAAGTTGGCAATCTTTAATAATTCAACTTTTTACAATTGACAATGTATAGAACGTCAGTGTAGAATATTTTAACATTACAATATCAATTGAAAATTATCCTTCCATGTCCTACTGATACCAGTATTCACATTCGAATCAGGTGAACAAGTGTAGTATCAGTTCTCAATGACATATTCGTGTGGGGATAGGTGACACAACATTTACCAAGGTGCTAGTATCTTTGCTGCACAGCATGCATATAAAATATAATGCCAGAGATCTGTTTGCATTATCGACTGATACATGTATTTACCTTCTGAATAAATAAAGAACTGTAATATCACATCGGAACGATATATTTGTATCTCGATGGGTGGAGTAACATTCATCTAGTTGTTAGTATCTTTGCTGCACAGTGTATATAAAAAATATGATAACAAAATTATCTTTGTATTTTCCAGTGATAATAGTATTCAGATTTGAATGAAAGGAACGACTCCAGAGTCAGTTCCCCCATACACATTCGTATCTGGATAGGTGAAGTAACATGTACCAAGTTATTAGTATAGTACTGGGCAACATACATATTATATATGATACTGAAATTGACTTTGCATGATCCACTGATACTACTATGTACATGCAAATTACAAGACCAATTGTAGTTTCACTTCTCAACAACATATTCATTTCAGGATAGGTGGAGTAATGTTTACCAAGTTGATAGTATCTTCACTGGACAGCATAATAATACAATGTGATATCAAAATTATCTTGTCATGTTCCACAGATACTAGTATTTACATTCAAATTCAATCAACGCCTGTTGTATCAATTCCTAACGAGATATTTCTATCTGGATCACTTAAGTTTCATTTACCAAGTTGGTAGTATCTTACTGGACAGCATACATAGTCAATCTGATACTGAAATTCTCTTCGCAAGATCCAGTGATGCAAGTATTGAGATTCAAATTGAATAAACGACAGTAGCATCTGTTCTCTATGACATATTCGTTTCTGGACAAGTTGAGTAACATTCACCAAGTTGTTGCTATCATTACTGCACATTATATACATAAAATATGACTCAGAAGTTATAATAGCATTTGCCACTGATACTTGTATTTACATTTCAATTACAAAATCAATATTCGTATCACTGCTGTCGGATTGATTTTCATCTGAATTGCTGAAGTAACATCTACCAAGTTCTTAGTATCATTACTGAACGGCATATTCATACAATTTGATAGGCAAATTAACTTTCCATTTTCCATAGTTACAAGTATACAAATTGAATGGTGATGAAGCAGTGCAGTATCGGTTCACAACACCATAATCGTATGTGGATAAGAGCTACAAGAGGTACCAAGTCGTAAGTATCTTTACCGCACAGCATGTATATGAAATATGATACTAGAATTTGGGTTGGAGTATCCACTGATAGAAGAAATCATAATAAAACTAAATAATTGAATGTAGAATCACTTCTAAATGAAATGGTTGTATCTCGATATGTGGAGTTCCATTTACCAAGTGGTTAGTATCATAGCTGCATGGCATATTTATACTACATGATATAACAATTATGTTTCTATTTTCGAGTGATACAAATATTCTCAGTCAAATGAAATGAACAACTGTACTATAAGTTGTCAATGACATATTGGTATCAGGATAGGTGACGTAACATTTACCACGGTGTTAGTATCATACCTGATAGCATGGATATATATTACGATGCTAAAATTCACTTTGCATGATTCACTGATACTAGTATTCAAATTCAAAGTAGATGAATAACAGTAGTATCAGGGATGAACTACATATTTGTATCTGGATAGGATGGGTAACATTTTGTAAACTGTTATTATCTATACTGGACAGCATATATATATATTATGATATAAAAATGCTCTGTTCTTGGTCAACTGATACTAGTATTCACATTCAACATATATGTACGACTGAAGAGTCCGGTCTCAACTACATATCCGGGTCCGCATAGGTGATGTAACATTTCCCAAGTTGTTAGTATCGTTACTGGAGAGCATTTATCCAAAATCTGATACTCAAATTCTGTTCCCATTGTGGACTGATTGTAGTATTCACGTTGTAACTATTCAAAGAACAGTAGTATCAGTTCTAAACAACATATTCGTACCATGATAGGTGTAGTAATATATAACAAGTTGTTAGTATCTTTACTTGACAGCTTGTTTATTCAATATAATAGCAAAATTCTCTTAGCGTTATACACTGATACTGGTAATCACACTCAAATTAAAGCAATGACTGTGTTATCATCTCTGAACAATATATACTACTATTTAATGAATGATCCTGCAATGATGCCAGCATAATCGAGTGATAATGGTATTCGAACTCAGAGTTAATGAATGTTCATAGTATTGGTTCTGAACTACTTATTGGTTTCTGGATAGGTCGAGTATCATTTACCAAGTGGTTAGTATCAATACTTGACAAAATCTTTGTCCTATATGATACAAAAATAATCTTCAAAGTATCAATGAATAATTGTATTCACATTCAAATGATATGAATGACTGAAGAATCTGTAATGAATGACAGAATTTCATCTCGTTAAGTGGAGTAACATTTAGCGACTGGGGAGTTTCATTACCCGACCGCATATATACGTGATATGCTTGTAAAATGATCTTTGCATGATCCATTGATATTTGTAATCACATTCAATTTTAATACACGACTGAAGAATCATTTCACTACAACATATTGGTATCTAGATAGGTGAAGTCATATTTATCGCGTTGTTAGTATCCTAGTGGACTGCATATATCAAATATCTGATACTGAAATTGCCTTTGCATGATTCACTGAAACTAGTATTCACATCCAAATTAAATGAACACCTGTGGTGTCAATTCTCACTGACCAATTCTTATCAGGACGTCTGGAGTAACATTTACCACGTTGTTAGTATCTTGACTGGACGGATTATTTATACAATATGATACTGAAACTCTCTTGGCATTGTCCAGCGATACTAGTATTCACAATGAAATTAAATGAACGACTGTAGTATAAGTTCCCAACAACATGTTTGAGTCTGGATAGGTGATATATCATTTACCAAGTGGTTAGTATCATACTGCACTTCATATTTGTGATAAATGATACTAGAATCCATTTGCATGATACAGCAATATTAGTATTGACATTGATTGTAAATGAACGAGTGTATTACCAGGGCACAAGTGCATATTCGTATCTACCAATGTGGAGTCACATATATTGAATTGTTAGTATGTATAGTTGCCAATATAGTTATACAATATGATGCAAAAGAATATCTTCAGATTTAAAACTGATAATAGTACTCACATTCAAACTGAATGAACAACTGCTGTATCTGTTGTCAGGGACGTATTCGTACCTGGATAGGTGAAATAACCTTTACCAATTTGTTAATATTCTTACTGGACAGCATATTAATCCAATATAATACCAGAATTAAACTCACAATTTCCACAGATATTGGTATTCAAAATCACATTAGATGAATCACTGTAGTATCCATTCTGTACGACATATTTGAATCCGCAGAGGTGACATATTATTTACCAAGTTGTTAGTATCTTCACTGGACAACATATATATAGATTATACTACAAAGATTGTCTTTGAATTCGCTACAGATACGAATAATTGAAATTCCAATTATATGAACAACTGTAGTATCAGTTCAGAATTAAATCTTCATATCTAGATAGGTGGATCAACATTTATCATGTTTTTTGTATCTTTACTGGACAACATCTTTATATATATGATACTAGAATTCTCTGTGCATTATCCACTGATACTAGTATTCATTTTTGAATTGAAAATATTCCTTTGGTATCACCTCTACAGTATATATACTACAATTTAATGTTTGATACTTGAAGGAGGCTTACATGATCCACTGATACTAGTGTTTAAACCCAAATTGATTGAATGATTGTTGTATCGGTTCTCAACGACATATTGATAACTCCGTAGGTGGAGCATTATTTACCAAGTGGTTGTCATGTTTACAGGACTGCCTATTAATTCAATTCGATACTAAAATGCTCTTTCCATTATCCACCGATATTAGAATTCACATCCAAACACAATGTACGACTGAAGTATCAGTTATGAAAGACATAATCGTGTCTGTATGGGTGGTGTAACATTTAACAACTTGTGAGTATCCTTACTGCGAAGCATATATATAGAATATGATATTTCAATTATCTTTGAATTATCTAGTGTGATTAGTATTCACATTCAAATTGAATGAAGAACTATTTTATCAGTTCTCGACAACATATTCGTATCAACATAGGTGGAGTAGTGACTACCAAGTTGTTAGTATCTTGGCTGGACGACACAGTATTACAATAAGATACTACAATGATTTCTACAATTTCCAATAATCCATGTATTCTCATTCGAATTGAACCAACAACTGTAGTATCTGTTCTCCTTCACATACCTGTATCTGGATAGGTGAAGTAACATCTACCAAGTTGTTAGTATCTGAACGGACATCATCTAACAATAATATGATACAAAACATCTCTTTGACGGGGCCACTGGTACTCGTTTTTGCAATTTATTCAAATGAGCGACTGTGGTGTAAATTCTCAATGACATATTCATATCTGGAGAGGTGGAGTATAGTTTACTAAGCTGTTTGTATCATTACTGAAAATCATAGTTGTATAATATCGGACTAAAATGATCAGTGCATTTTCCAGAGATACTAGTATTCACACTCAAATTGCACAGATGGCTGTAGTATCAGTACCCCATGACCCATTCGTACGTGGATAGGTGATACAATGATTACCAACTTTTAGTATCTTCCTGGACAACATATATGTACAATATGATATGAAAATTCTCTTTCCATGGGCCACTGATACTAGCATTTCCATTCAAATGAACTGAACAATTGTAGTATCAGTACACAATGACATATTTCATCTGGATAGGTCAAGTAACATTTGCCAGGTTTATAGTATCTATTCTGGACCGCATATTCATACAATGTCGTACAACAATTACGGGTGCATGTTCCAGTGATACTAGTATTCACATTGAAATGAAGTGAACTACTGTAGTATCTGTTCACAACGACATAGTAGAATTCAGATAGCTCATGTGAGATTCACCTAGTTTTTAGTATTGCACTTGACAGCATATAAATAAATCATCATACTGAAATTTTCATTGCATGATCCAATGATACTAGTATTAACGTGCAACTTAATTGAACGACTGTAGTAAAACTTCTCAAAGACATATTCGTATCTGGATAGGTGGAGTCATATTTATCACATCGATAGTATCTCTACTGGGCCGCTGGTCAATTCGATGTGGTATCAGTATTTTATCGGCATTTTCCAATAATACTTGTAATAACATTCATTTCAAATGAACGACTGTGGTATCAGTTCTCAACCAGATATTCACAGATGGCAAGGTAAAGTAACATTTATGAAGTTGTTAGTTTCTCATTGGATAGCATATATATTAAATGTGATGCTGAAATTGTCTTTGTATAATGCACTGATACTAGTAGTGACATTGAAATTAAATGAACATCTATAGTATCTGTTCTCAAAAACCTAATCGTATCTGCACAGGTGGAGTATAATTTATTAAGTTGTTAGTATCTTTACTGGACAGCATATTAACAAAGTATGATACTAAAATTCTCTTTGCATTATCCACTGATACTGTCAAGTATTCACTTTCGTATTGCTTAAATGACTGCAGTATCACCTCTGCACGACATAGACTACTATTTACAGTATGATCCTAAGATGATGCCTTGGTTAATAACTAATACTGGTATTATCATTCAGATTGAATCAATGATCGTAGTATCAGATCTAACCGACATCTTGGTATCTGGATAGGTGGAGTATCATTTACCAACTGGTCAGTGTCATTTCTGGACACCATATTTATACATTATGATACTAAAATTATGTATGCTTTATCCACTGATACTAATAATCTCAGTCAAATTGAAT
>Ga0307514_10001372_pt1 | contig 30729 bp, 27 predicted proteins | sample 16_EM_MG_FD_203088 | JGI IMG/M metagenome (GOLD analysis project Ga0307514, IMG submission 203088) | Populus trichocarpa ectomycorrhiza microbial communities from riparian zone in the Pacific Northwest, United States - 16_EM | ecosystem: Host-associated > Plants > Roots > Unclassified | place... | reverse complement strand
GTTGTTGTGGCGTGCGCCCAGCGACATGCCGATCTCTGGCTTGAACGCTTCGATGTACGGCGAGTACTTGAACGAGGCGTAGGTCGACGTGAAGACGTCGAACAACACGTTGTACTGGCGGCCCAGCGTGATGCGGCCGTAAGGTGTCTTCAGACCGACCCAGGCCTGGCGCCAGAAGTCGGTGGCGGCCACGGCGCCGGTGTCGACCAGGAAACGGTGCTCCATGTTGACCAGGCCTTGCATGCCGCCGCCCAGGTCTTCGACGATGTTGAAGCCGAGCCGGCTTTGCGACATGCCGCCTGGCGTGACGGACTTGCTGTCGTCGCCGCTGTTGGCGCCCTTCGGGCCGTCATTGGTTTGCACACGAACGCCGGAGTCCACGATGCCGTAGATGGTCACGGTCGATTGGGCCCAGGCGCCGGTGCCGAGGGCGCAAAGGGCTGCTGCGCACAGTACGGTTCTTTTCATGAGGTCTGTCTCCTGTTGATCAGACTTCATTGTGTAAGTTGCGCGCAACGCAGCACAGAGGCTTGTTGCAAGCCTCTCACGCGAGGTTTCCCACCTCGGGAAAGACCTTAGGGTGGTGTCAACCCCCTAGAGTGTCGCCTGTGTGACGCTTTGGTGCCGTCACTTTTTGTGTCACGCGTTGTCGCCTGGGCGACTCGGCGGGCCGCATCGGCTCAGCGCGTGACCCTGGCGCCGGCCCATGCGGGCTCGGCCTGCGTGTGGGCTGGCGCAGTCCGTGAGCCACCGCTGCGCAACGCCGGCAGTTCCACCTTCAGGTGCAGCAGCCAGCCGATCAGCAGGCTCAGCGACCAGGCGGCCAGCAGGCCCAGGCTGTTCAGCAGCAAGGCCTCGGGCCAGGCCCAGGCGACCAGCGCACCGACCAGCAGGCAGACCGGGTAGTGCGCCAGGAACACGCTGTACGACACCCTGGCGAGCCAGCTGATTGCCGGCAGTTGCGCGAGCCGTTGCGGCAGCGCGCGCAGCCAGGAACCGGCGCCGCGGCCTTCCGGCGGCAGGGCCAGCGCCAGCGCACAAAGCCCTGCCAGCAGCACCCGGTCGCGCCAGGCCAGTGACAGGCTGATGGCGACCAGCGCGGCCAGTGCCAGCCAGGCGCAGCGGCGTGCCCAGCCTGCCTGTGCCTGGCGCACCCAGGCAGCCAGCAGGCCCGCGCCGTAGGCGCCGAAGAAGTAGGGCGCCCAGGCGTCCCAGTGCGGGTCGCGGTTCAGCAGCAGCCAGGACAGCGCGGCCAGCCCGGCGACGCTCAGCAGCGTCAGCGCTGCGCGCCAGCGTGCTGGCATGCAGCGGCGCAGGCCCAGCACGGCCAGCAGCATGGCAAACAGCTGCAGGTCGATGGCGACATACCAGAGCCCGGCGCTGAGCGCCTCCTCGCCGAGGATGTCCTGCAGCAGCAGCACATTGGCCAGCAGTTGCATGGCGGTAGGCGCGCCGGGCAGTTGCGGGTCGTCGCTGAAGCTGCGGGCCAGCGCGGCGCTGAGGATGGCCAGCAGCATTGCCACCAGGCAGGGCGGCACCAGCCGGCGATAGCGCTGCAGCAGCTTGCCTGGCAGCTCGGGCAGGCCCAGGCTGGTAGGCGCGCCAGGCGAGGGTAGCAGCGAGCGCGCGGCGAGGAAGCCGGCCATCACCAGGAAGACCTGCACGGCCATGCGCGCAGGGTTGGCCAGCCAGGCGAACAGCTCGGGCGCCAAAGGGTCGACCACGGCGCGCATCGGGCTGTAGATGGCCAGGTGATGCCAGACGATCAGCTGCGAGGCGATGGCCTTGCCCAGCGTGATCAGCGGCAGGCCTTGGCCGGCATCAGTGCGTGCCGGCAGTGCGGTAACTCGGGACATGGGCGGCAATGGAAGCAGGCGCGCACGGCGCGTCGACCTCGTGGGCCGTGGCGCAATGCAAAGCCCGGTCGCGCCGGTGATGGCGCGGCAAGGCTTGGGATCAAAGGGAGATGGCCGCGACCGGCATTGGCCGGTCACGCAAGGCCGTCAGGCGCGCTTTCAGCGGGCCCAGCTGTCCTTCAGGCCGGCAATGCGGTTGAACACCGGCGCGTCGGCGCGGTGGTCCTTGCGGTCGGCCACGAAGTAGCCATGGCGCTCGAACTGGAACTTGTCGTCCGGCTTGGCGCTGGCCAGGCCGGGCTCCAGGTAGCTGCGCAGCACGTGCTTGCTGTTCGGGTTCAGCACGGTCAGGAAATCGCGGCCACCGGCGTCCGGCTGGGCCTCGGTGAACAGGCGGTCGAACAGGCGCATCTCGCAGGCCACGGCCTCGTGCGCGCCGACCCAGGTGATCGTGCCCTTGACCTTGACGCTGTCGGCGCCCGGCGTGCCGCTCTTGGTGTCGGGGACCACGGTGGCGGTCACGGCCGTGACCTTGCCGTCGGCATCCTTCTCGCAGCCGGTGCACTCGATGATCACGCCGTACTTCAGCCGCACCTTGTTGCCAGGGAACAAGCGGAAGAAGCCCTTGGCCGGCACTTCGGCGAAGTCGTCCCGCTCGATCCACAGCTGCGGGCCCAGGCTGAACTGGCGCTGGCCGAGCTCGGGCTTGTGCGGGTGGGCAGGGGCATGGCAGGGCTCGTGGAAGCTGTCGCTGCCGAAGACTTCGGCGTAGTTCGTCAGCTTCAGCGCCACGGGGTCGATCACAGCCATCGCGCGCGGGGCCTGCTCTTCCAGGTCGGCGCGCAGCGCAATGTCCAGCACCGAGTAGTCCAGCCAGATGTTGCTCTTGCTGGCGCCTGAGTCGTCGGCCATCTTGCGGATGGACGCCGGCGTGTAGCCACGGCGGCGCATGCCGGCCAGCGTGGGCATGCGCGGGTCGTCCCAGCCTTCGACGTGCTTTTCATCGACCAGCTGCTTGAGCTTGCGCTTGCTGGTGATGACGTAGCTGAGGTTCAGCCGGCCGAACTCGTACTGCTTGGGCAGCGGGTGCGACAGCAGGCCGCCTTCGGCCAAACGCTCCAGCAGCCAGTCGTACCACGGGCGCTGGTCTTCGAACTCCAGCGTGCAGATGCTGTGCGTGATGCGTTCCAGCGCGTCCTCGATCGGGTGCGCGTAGGCGTACATCGGGTAGATGCACCACTGGTCGCCGGTGTTGTGGTGCGTCGCGCGGCGAATGCGGTAGAGGGCCGGGTCGCGCAGGTTGATGTTGGGCGAGGCCATGTCGATCTTGGCCCGCAGCACCATTGCGCCGTCCGGGTGCTGGCCGGCACGCATCTCGCGGAAGCGGCCCAGGTGGTGTTCGACTGAAAGGTCGCGGAACGGGCTGTTGGTGCCGGGGGTCGTGAAGTCGCCGCGGTTGGCGCGCATCTGGTCGGCGCTCTGCTCGTCCACGTAGGCCAGGCCTTGCGAGATCAGGTACTCGGCGGCGCGGTACATGAAGTCGAAGTAGTTGCTGGCGTAGTAAAGGTGGGCGGTGCCGAAGGCGTCCCAGTCCCAGCCCAGCCACTTGACCATCTCCTCGATGGCGTCGACGTATTCCTGCTCTTCCTTCTCCGGATTGGTGTCGTCGAATCGCAGGTGGCAGACGCCGCCGTAGTCCCGCGCCAGGCCGAAGTTCAGGCAGATGCTCTTGGCATGGCCGACGTGCAGGTAGCCGTTGGGCTCGGGCGGGAAGCGCAGCCGCACGCGGGCCGGGTCGGGCTGGCCAGCGGCGTGCAGGGCGGCATCGCCCGGCTGGCCGCCGAAGGGGCGCTGGGCATAGGTGCCAGCCTCGAGATCACGCTCAATGATGGCGCGCAAAAAATTCGCCGGTTTGACGGGTTCGGCGGACGGGGCGTGCTTGGCATCGCTCATGAAAAGCGCTTTGTTATCAAGGGGTTCGCGCAGCCGCAACAGGGCGGCCACAGAAGCGAACCATTGTAGGCGGCGCTCGCCCTGCGCGCCGCCCGGTCTTCAGCGCTGACGTTCTCGCAGCCGCCGCACTTCGCTGTCCAGCATGCGCTGGCGCCAGTCGTCGCCGGTCAGTGAGAAGAAGGTCACGATGCCGTGGATCGCCAGCCCGATGCCCCAGCCGAACAACGGGAACTGGTGCCAGTGCGCGCCGCCCGTGCTGGCGTTCAGCAGGAACAGCCCGAGGTTGACCAGCACGTAGACCAGCAGGTGGGTCAGGAAGCCGGTCTTGAGCCGCACCCGGCGCCTGGCCTGGCGCATCAGTGCGTCTTCGGGGTTGTCGGAAGTGGTGTCGCGGTCACGGTCTCGCATGAGTGTCTCCGGTGAGGCGGGGTGTCGATGGGCTGATCTTCAGGCTGCCGCAGGCCTGCGTCCAGCGGCATGCGACGGCCGGTCGCCAGCGGGCGTGAATTGCCGCCGGACTGGCCTCACATGCTCTTGAAGCGCGGCGCGTACAGGCGGCTGACGATCAATTGCTCCGGCCGGCCGCGCAGCAGCAGATGCAGCCGGCCGGCTTCGTCGCGCTGCGCCTGGCTGATGGCGCTGGCGCGCACCACGGTGCCGCGGTGCACCTGCCAGAAGCGCTGGGTGTCCAGCTGCGGCAGCAGTTCACGCAGCGACATGCGGATCAGGTGCTCGTGCGTGGCCGTCAGCACGCGCACGTACTTGTCGGCCGCCTCGAAGTAGACGACCTCGTCGATGGGCACCATGTGGATGCTGCTGCCCACCCCCACCTGGATCAGCTGCAGTGGCGCTGCGGCTGGCGTTTCGGTGCCGCCCAGCAGGCCGCGCAGCCGGGCCAGCAGCGCTTCGTCGGACGAGGTGGCTGCGGCATCGGCCGCGGCCGGCTCACGCTGCGCCAGCAGGGCCTGCAGCCGCTCGCAGGTGGCGAGCAGGCGCGCCGGCTGCACGGGCTTGAGCACATAGTCCACCGCGCTGGCTTCGAAGGCCTGCAGTGCGTACTGGTCATAGGCGGTGACAAAGACGATCAGCGGCAACGGCTTGTTGGCCGGCCAGTCCTCGACGATGGCCTGCGCCGCTTCCAGCCCGGTGCGGCCTGGCATGCGGATGTCCAGGAACAGCAGCGTCGGTGTGTCGGCCAGCGCACGCTCCACGGCGTCGTCGCCATCGATGGCGGGTGGCAGCAACTGAAGTGCGGGCCAGGCGCGGGCCAGCTCGGCGGCCAGGGCCTGGGCCAGCAGTGGTTCGTCTTCGGCGATCAGGGCGGTGAGGGGCATGGTCAGCTTTGTCAAAAGGAGAGGGTTCAGTTGCCACTGGGGAGCGGGAGGTGCAGCGTGGCCAGCGTGCCGCCATCGGGATGCTCGGTGAGTTCGAACTGGCCGCGCTCGCCGTACAGCGTGGCCATGCGCTCGCGCACCTGGGCCGTGCCGAAGCCGGTGCCGCGCGTGGCGGTGGGGTCGGTCTCGGCGGCGGCGAGGGCAGCTGCCAGGCCACGGCCATCGTCGCGCACGGTCAGGACCAGCGTGCTGCCCTCGCGCCGCGCCTGTACCGAAAGCAGGCCGCCGCGGCGCTGGGGTTCCAGGCCGTGCTTGATGCTGTTTTCCACCAGCGGCTGCAGCAGCAGCGGCGGCACTGGCAAGGTGGCCAGCTCGGGTGGCAGCAAGAGCTCGGTGCGCAGCCGGCTGCCCATGCGCATCTGCATCAGCGAGAGGTAGTCGGCCAGGCGGTCGAACTCGGCTGACAGCGGATGGGCATCGGTGCGGCTGGCGTTCAGCGTGGCGCGCAGGAAGTCGATCAGCCGGTCCAGCATGGCCTGGGCCTGGGCCGGGTCGAGCGAGATCAGTGCGCGCAGGTTGGCCAGCGTGTTGAACAGCATGTGCGGCTCCAGCTGGCTCTGCAGCAGCCGCAGCTGGGTCTCGGCCGCCAGCCGGCCGACCTGCGCCGCCTGGGCCTCGGCCGCGGCCAGCCGCCCTCGGGTGTAGAAGAACCAGGTTCCCACCAAGGCCGCGATCATGGACAGCGCCAGCACGGCCGACCAGGCCCGCCACGAGCCGCGCCAGGGCATCACGCTTTGCTGGCCGGTCAGCAGGTCGGCGATCTGGGAGCCCAGGATGTAGCCGCCTGCGCCACCCGCCAGCACCAGCGGCACCATCCAGCCCCAGCCTGGCCAGCCCTCGCGCAAGGCAGGCGGATGCGGCCCGGGCAGCGAGAGCCGCCAGCGTGCCAGGCCGTAGCGGCCAAGGTTGATCAGGATCGAGCAGAGATTGCCGATCAGCAGCGAATACACCAATGCCACCCAGAAGGACGAGCCGGTCAGGGTCAGGAAACCGGCAATCAGCACGCAGAAGAGCTGTGTGCTCAGGTGCACGTGGCGGCAGGCTTGCAGCAACTCGGCGAACCAGCTGCGCGGGATGGGCGAGGGGGCTGCGGGGGAAGCATCGGGCAAGGGCATGGGGCGATTCTGCAGCGGGGGCGCAGGCCGGCAACTGCGGTGCGACGGCTGGCCGCCATGGCGCGCGAAGGCTGCCGGGCGAGGCGCGAAATGCGGCTGCGGAGCGCTGGCAGTGCCGATTGCGGCTGTTCGGGTGCGCAGCTTGCTTGGGTCAGCTGCATGAGCACCTTCATTCGCGTCGCAGAAGTCTGGGTGCCCTCGGTCGATGGCGGTGTACTTGAGTTGGCCGATGGGTGGTTCGACAACGCACCGGCGTTTGGCCGGATCAGCCGGGAGATGTGTTTCGGCCGGGACGAAGGCCTGCCCGGCCGGGCCTGGGAGGAAGGCCGGCCCTTGCTGCTGCGGCAGTTCGAGGGCAGCTATTTCCGCCGCATTGACGCGGCGCGGGCCGGCGGCCTGAGTTGCGCGCTGGCGCTGCCGGTGTTCCTGAACGGGGCGCTCAGCTCGGTGCTGGTGCTGTTGTGCGGCGAGGTCCAGGCCCAGGCCGGTGCGATCGAGCTCTGGCACAACGATCCGCGCATCACCTCCGACCTGAGGCTGGATGACGGCATCTTCGGCGGCGACACCGCGGGCACAGCGCTGGAGGCGCTGGCTCGCGACGCCTTCCTGCCGCGAGGCAGCGGCCTGCCCGGCCTGGCCTGGCAGCGCGAGCAGGCGGTTTTCATGGAGCAGCTCGATGCTGCGCACTTCCTGCGCGCGCAGGCCGCAGCCGATGCCGGGCTGGTGAGCGGCCTGGCGTTGCCTTGCGCCGGCCGGGACCCGGCGCACACCTGGGTGTTGAGCCTGCTGTCTTCGCCGGCCACGCCGATTGCGCGGCGCATCGAAGGCTGGTTGCCGGATGCCGACGGGCTGATGCTGCAGCGCGGCTTCGGCTTTTGCGAGGCACGCGGCAGTCTGCCCACAGAAAGCCTGCCGCTGCAGGCGCTGGGCGCCATTGGCCGGGCGCTGTCCACCGGCGTGGTCCAGGTCTGCACCAGCCCGGAACCGGCAGGCCAGGCGCTGGCCGGCGAGCTGGACGCGGCCGGGCTGCGCACCGTGGTCGCCATCCCGCTGGTGCAGGCGGGTGTCGGCGGCGACCCGATCAGCGAGGTCGTGGCGCTGTATTTCTGACGCGGTTCAGCGACGCCGCCGGCTGGCCGTGGCGCCGCCCAGGATGGAGCCCAGCACGCCGCGCACGATCTCCCGGCCGACGCTGGAGCCGATGGTGCGCACAGCGGACTTGGCAACGGTCTGCGCCAGCCCGTCGTGCCGGCCGCCGCGTGGGCCGGTCGAGCCGAACAGCAGGTCGCTGAGGCCTTCCTTCATGCCGTCCATCCAGCCCGGGCCCTGGGCCTCGGCGGGCGCTTGCCCAGGTGCGGGCTGGCCGGCAGTCGGCGTGGGCATGCCGGTGGCTGTGGGCCTGGCGCCCGGCGCTGGCGAGGCCGCGGCACCGCCGCGCAGCCTCTCGTAGGCCGACTCCCGGTCCAACGCCGTTTCGTAGACACCCGCCACCAGCGAGCCCTCGCGCAGCGTTTGGCGCTGGGCCGGCGTGATCGGGCCGATCTGGCCGCCGGGTGGCAGCACGAACACGCGTTCGGTCACGCAGGGCCGGCCCTTGGCGTCCAGGAAGCTGATCAGCGCCTCGCCCACGCCCAGCTCGGTGATGGCTGTCGCAATGTCCAGCCCGGGGTTGGCGCGCATGGTTTCGGCAGCGCTCTTGACGGCCTTCTGGTCGCGCGGTGTGAAGGCGCGCAGCGCGTGCTGCACCCGGTTACCGAGCTGGCCCAGCACGCTGTCGGGCACGTCCAGCGGGTTCTGGGTCACGAAATAAACGCCCACGCCCTTGGAGCGCACCAGGCGGACCACCAGCTCGATGCGCTCGACCAGCGCCGCCGGTGCGTCCTTGAACAGCAGGTGGGCCTCGTCGAAGAAGAAGACCAGCTTGGGTTTTTCGAGGTCGCCGATCTCGGGCAGCGTTTCAAACAACTCGGACAGCATCCACAGCAGGAAGCTGGCGTAGAGCCTCGGCGCGTTCATCAGCTTGTCGGCTGACAGGATGTTGATGACGCCAAGGCCATCGGATGTCTGCATGAAGTCCGCGATGTTCAGCATCGGCTCGCCGAAGAACTGGTCGCCGCCTTGCTGTTCGATCTGCAGGAGACCGCGCTGGATCGCGCCGATGGACGCGGCGCTGACGTTGCCGTATTCGGTCGTGAACTGCGAGGCGTTGTCGCCCACGTGCTGCAGCATTGCGCGCAGATCCTTCAGGTCCAGCAGCAAGAGGCCTTGGTCGTCGGCGATCTTGAAGACCAGATTCAGCACACCGGCCTGGGTCTCGTTGAGTGCCAGCATGCGGGCCAGCAGCAGCGGGCCCATGTCGCTGATGGTGGCGCGCGCCGGGTGGCCCTGCTCGCCGAACACGTCCCACAGCGTGGTGGGGCAGGCGACGGATGCCGGTGCGTCCAGGCCGCGTTCCTTCAGCACAGCGGCAAGCTTGGGGCTCAGGCTGCCGGCCTGGCTGATGCCGGTCAGGTCGCCCTTCACGTCAGCCATGAAGACCGGCACGCCGATGCGGGAGAAACCCTCGGCCAGGGTTTGCAGCGTGATGGTCTTGCCGGTGCCGGTGGCGCCGGTGATCAGGCCGTGGCGGTTGGCCAGCTCGGGCAGCAGTTCGCAGCGGGTGTCGCCGTGTTGCGCGACGAGCAGAGGGTCGGCCATCGAAGTCTCCTCGCGGCGGCCGACAGGCCACCAAGTAAAATCTCAGTCTATCCAAGAAACTTGAAATGCCCCGGGTCGGCTTTGGCGTGCCCGGGCGCAGGAGAACTCTGTCATGGCTGGGCACTCGAAATGGGCCAATATCCAACACCGCAAAGGTCGTCAGGACGAAAAGCGGGGCAAGGCCTGGACGCGGGTCATCCGTGAAATCATGGTCGCGGCCCGGCTGGGCGGCGGCGATGTCTCGGCCAACCCGCGGCTGCGGCTGGCGGTCGAAAAGGCCAAGGCGGTGAACCTGCCGGTCGACACCGTCAAGCGCAACATCGACAAGGCCACGGGCAACCTCGAAGGCGTGAACTACGAGGAAATCCGCTACGAGGGCTACGGCATTGGCGGCGCGGCCATCATCGTCGACTGCATGACCGACAACCGCGTGCGCACCGTGGCCGATGTGCGCCACGCGTTCAGCAAGTACGGCGGCAACATGGGCACCGAAGGCTCGGTGGCCTTCCAGTTCAAGCACTGCGGCCAGCTGGTGTTCGCGCCGGGCGTGTCGGAAGACAAGGTCATGGAAGTGGCGCTGGAAGCCGGTGCCGATGACGTCATCACCGACGACGACGGCGCCATCGAAGTGCTGACGCCGCCGACCGAATTCGAGGCGGTCAAGAACGCGCTGGAGGCCGCCGGCCTGAAGCCCGAGATCGCCGAGGTCACGATGCGGGCCGAAAACACCATCGCATTGAGCGGCGACGATGCCGAGCGCATGCAGAAGCTGCTGGACGTGATCGAGGACCTGGACGATGTCCAGGAGGTCTATCACAACGCCGAACTCGAGCAGTAAATTCCAGAAAAACAATCAGAAAAGACGGCCCACCCATCATGAACATCCTCGTCATCGGCTCCGGCGGCCGTGAACACGCTTTGGCCTGGAAGCTGGCGCAAAGCCAGAAGGTGCAGCATGTCTTCGTGGCACCCGGCAACGGCGGCACCGCGCTGGACAAGCGCCTGACCAACGTGCCCATCACCGACCCCACGGCGCTGGCCGACTTCGCACAGAAGGAAAAGGTCGGGCTGACGGTGGTAGGCCCCGAAGCGCCGCTGTCCCAGGGCGTGGTCGACATCTTCCGCGCCCGCGGCCTGCGCATCTTCGGCCCGACCAAGGCCGCCGCCCAGCTCGAAAGCTCCAAGGCCTTCGCCAAGGACTTCATGCAGCGGCATGCGATTCCCACCGCGGCCTACGGCACCTTCACCGATGCCGCCCAGGCCCATGCCTATGTTGACAAGATCGGCGCGCCCATCGTCGTCAAGGCCGATGGCCTGGCGGCCGGCAAGGGCGTGGTCGTTGCCATGTCGCTGGCCGAGGCCCACGAGGCGATCGACTTCATGCTCGAAGGCAATGCGCTGGGCGTGGTGCACAACGCGGGCGGCGCGCGGGTCGTGATCGAGGAATTCCTGCAGGGCGAAGAGGCCAGCTTCATCGTGCTGTGCGACGGCAAGCACGTGCTGCCGCTGGCCACCAGCCAGGACCACAAGCGCATTGGCGATGGCGACACCGGCCCGAACACCGGCGGCATGGGCGCCTATTCGCCGGCCCCGGTCGTGACGCCCAATGTGCACGCCCGCGCGATGCACGAGGTCATCCTGCCGACGATAGCCGGCATGGCGAAAGACGGCATTCCGTTCACCGGTTTCCTCTACGCCGGGCTGATGATCTCGCCCGACGGCCAGGTCAAGACGCTGGAGTTCAACACCCGCATGGGCGACCCGGAAACCCAGCCCATCATGATGCGGCTCAAGAGCGACCTGGTCGACGTGATGCTGCATGCCACCGATGGCACGCTGGACCAGGTCACGCTGCAATGGGACCGCCGCTTCGCGCTGGGCGTGGTGATGGCTGCCGCCAACTACCCGGCCGAGCCGCGCAAGGGCGACGCCATCACCGGCCTGCCGGCCAATGCCGCGGGCACCGAAGACGGCATGGTCTTCCATGCCGGCACGGTGGCGAAGGACGGCCGGACCCTGACCTCCGGCGGCCGCGTGCTGTGCGTGACCGCGCTGGGCGACTCGGCGCGCACCGCGCAGCAGCGCGCCTACGAGCTGATGCAGGGCATCGCCTTCGACGGGGCGCAGTGGCGCACCGACATCGGCCACCGCGCGATCAAGCGCTGAACCGGGAGCCATCGTTTGGTCGACACGCAGGCGTTGCGCAGCTACTTCCTGGACCTCCAGGCCCGCATCGTGGGCCGGTTCGGTGAGCTCGAAGGCCAGGTTTTCCTGACGGATGCCTGGCGGCGCGAGCCTGGTGCCCGTTTGACCGGCGACGGCATTTCGCGCCTGATCGAAGGTGGCCGGCTGATGGAGCGTGGCGGCTGCAACTTCAGCCACGTGCAGGGCCAGCAGCTGCCGCCTTCGGCCAGCGCGCACCGGCCCGAACTGGCGGGTGCGCCGTTCGAGGCCATGGGCGTGTCGCTGGTCTTCCACCCGCGCAACCCCTATGTGCCGACGGTGCACATGAACGTGCGCTGCTTCGTTGCCAAGCCCGAGGGCCGCGAGGCGGTGGTGTGGTTTGGTGGCGGCATGGACCTGACGCCGTACTACGGCTTCGAAGAGGACGCGGCGCACTTCCACCGCAGCTGCCGCGACGCATTGGCGCCGTTTGGCCAGGCGCTGTACCCGCGCTTCAAGCAGTGGTGCGACGAGTACTTCTTCCTGAAGCACCGGCAGGAGCCGCGCGGCATTGGCGGCGTCTTTTTCGACGACTTCCACGAGCTCGGCTTCGAACAGAGCTTCGCGATGACACGCGCCGTCGGCGACGCCTTCCTCGCCGCCTACGAGCCCATCCTGCAGCGCCGCCGTGACATGCCGTACGGCGAGCGCGAGCGCGATTTCCAGGCCTACCGGCGCGGGCGCTACGTCGAGTTCAACCTGGTGTGGGACCGCGGCACCCTGTTCGGCCTGCAGTCCGGCGGCCGCACCGAGGCCATCCTGATGTCCATGCCGCCGATGGCGAATTGGCGTTACGACTGGGCGCCTGAAGCCGGAACGCCGGAAGCGCGGCTCTACAGCGACTTCCTGCGGCCGAGGGACTGGGCAGGCGAAGGTCTGTGACGCGCAGCGGGCCGAGCGCCGGGCCGCCCCAAGCCGGCCCGCATCCCCTCGGGGGATCGACGAACGTACCCGTTCGGCGAGGGGCTCCACGGATCGGAATATTCGGCGGCAGCTTCAACCCGCCGCACCTTGCGCATCTGGCGCTGGCCCGTGTCGCGGTGCAGTCGCTGCAATTGGATGAGTTGCGCTGGCTGCCGGCCGGCGCGCCCTGGCAGAAGCCCGCTGGCGCGCTGGCGCCAGCGGAAGACCGGGCGGCGATGGTGCGGCTGTTGATGGCTGACGAGCCGCGGCAAACACTGGATTTGCGCGAACTGCTGCGTCAAAGGCCGAGCTATACGGTGGACACGGCGCGCGAGCTGAAAGCCGAGTTTCCAGAGGCCGAGCTGGTGCTGGTGATCGGCCAGGATCAGTACGCCAGACTCGACACCTGGCGGGATGCGGCACAATTGCGCTCCCTGGTCTCATTTGCCGTCGCTGCTCGCGAGGGCCGAACCCCCAGTCCGCCGGCCGCCTGGTCGGGCCTGGCACACGCCATGAACGTGCTGCCGCTGCCCCGTACCGACATCAGCGCCACCGGCATCCGCGAACGCATCGCTGCCGGGCAGCCGGTTTCACCGCTGGTCGGTGAGGCGGTGGCGCGCTATATTGATCAACACCTCCTCTACCGGGCGCCCCCCGGCCGCTGAATGGACATCCGCAAACTGCAACGCGCCATCGTCGATGGCCTCGAAGATGTGAAGGCCCAGGACATCGTGGTCTTCAACACCGAGCACCTGTCGCCGCTGTTCGAGCGTGTCATCGTGGCCTCGGGCACCAGCAACCGCCAGACCAAGGCGCTCGCTTCCAGCGTGCGCGAATCGGTCAAGCGCCAAGGCCTGCAGGTGCTGCGCACCGAGGGTGAAGACAACGGCGAATGGATCATCGTGGACTGCGGCGCCGCCGTCGCCCACATCATGCAGCCCGCCATTCGCGACTACTACCGCCTCGAAGAGATCTGGGGCGGCAAGCCGGTCAAGATCAAGCTTGGCAGCAGCCAGGTCTCGCTGGTCAAGGCTTCCGAAGAGGAAGAAGAGGACGATGAACCGGTTGCGAAGCCGGTGAAGACCGCCAAGCCGAAGAAGGCCTCGGCCAAGGCCGAAGCGCTGGCGACGCCCACGTCCCGCCCGGCCCGCAAGACCAGCGGCGGCAAGCTGGCCAAGCCGGAAGCACGGCCGGAGCCCATGCCCAGCGCCAAGGCCGTGGCCAAGGCTGCAGCCGCCAAGGCAGAAGCCAGGAAGACGGCCGCCAAGGACGCGGCCAAGAAGGCCATTGCCAAGGCCACGCCGGTCAAGACCCTGGTCGTCAAGCCGGTGGCCGCCAAGAAGGGCGTCGTCAAGACTGCCGGCAAGTTGCCTGCCAAGAGCGCCATGCGGGCGCCAGCCAAGGCTGCGCCTGCCAAGGCCGCACCTGTGAAGGCTGCCGCAAAGAAGGCGGCGCCGGCCAAGAAGGCCGCACCGCGCAAGACCGCGCGCTGAGCCGCAGCGCCTGATGCGCCTCGTGCTTGCCGCCGTCGGCCAGCGCCAGCCGGCCTGGGCTGACGCGGCCTACGAGGACTTCGCCAAGCGTTTCCCGGCCGATGCGAAGCTGGAGCTGAGGGCCGTCAAGGCTGAGCCGCGCGGTGGCAAGAGCACCGAGCAGCTGATGGCCGCCGAGGCCTCGCGCCTGGAAGCGGCCTGCCCCAAAGGTGCCCGCCGCGTCATCCTCGATGAGCGCGGCACCCGCCTGACCACCGCGGAGCTCGCGCGTCGTTTCGAGTTCTGGTTGGGTGATGGGCGCGACGTGGTGTTTTTCGTTGGCGGTCCTGATGGCCTGGACCCGGCCCTGAAGGCCACGGCCGACGAGACGCTGCGCCTGTCCGACCTGACCCTGCCGCATGCCTTTGTGCGCGTGTTCCTGGCCGAGGCGCTGTACCGCGCCTGGTCACTGCGCAACGGCCATCCTTACCACCGCGAGTGAGCCGCGTGGCCTGAGCCGCGGTGTTCGACGCGTTTGCTGTTGCCCTTCGCCTTGAACACTGCCGCCGCGCCATTGCCGTTCCATGCTTCCCGTTCGCTGCGCGTCGACACGCTGCGCGGCGTGGCCATCCTCAGCGTGCTGGTGCTGCACTTCACGCTGGCCTTCGGGCTGCTGAAAAGCCCGCTGGGCGACCTGCTCGGCAAGCCGCTGCTGGGGGTGCTGACACTGCGCGGCAACTACGGCGTGACGCTGTTTTTCGTGATCTCGGGCTTCCTGATCACGCGCCAGGTCCTGCAGCGCGATGGCGGGCTGGCGAACATCGACCTGCGCCGCTTCTACGTCGAGCGTGCCAGCCGCATCCTGCCGCCGCTGCTGCTGGCGCTGGCAGTCATCGTGCTGCTGGGCTGGGTCGGCGGGCTGCCGTATTTCGGCAGTGACCAGCACGGGCCGCCGCTGCCGACGCAGCGCTGGTTGATTGCGCTGGCCTCGGTGCTGGGCTTCTGGCACAACCTGCTGATGCAGCAGGAAGGCTGGGGCTACTTCCACTATTGCCTGAACGTCTACTGGTCACTGTCGGTCGAAGAGGCGTTCTACCTGCTGTTTCCGCTGCTGTGCCGCTTGCTGAAGCGGCCTCTTTGGATCGCGCTGGCGGCTGTTGCCTTGCTGGTGCTGGGGCCGGTCTACCGCACGCTGCACCCAGGCAACGACATCGATTTCCTCTACGCCTACCCGGCCTGCTTTGACGCCATCGCGGCGGGCGTGTTGTGTGCGCTGGCCAGCCAGCGCTGGCGGCTGCCGGCGCGCTGGGCTGCGCCTGTGCGCTGGCTGGCGGTGGCAGGCATGGTCGCGGTGTGGAGCCAGTCCTTCATGGCCCATCCGGGCTGGACCTTCAGTGCGCTGCTGGGCTGCACTGCCATCTGGTTGTGGGCTTCGCGAGGCCCGCAGCCGGTGGTCGTGGGTTGGCGCGGGCGGCTGGACAGCTTGCTCACGCCGCTGCGCTGGCTGGGCCGCCACAGCTACGAGCTGTATCTGTTCCATGTGCTGGTGCTGGCCGGGCTGCTGCAGTTCTTTCAGCGCGACACCTTGCAACCGGTCCAGCGCCTGCCCTTGCTGGCGGTCTTCCTGCTGCTGAGCGTGTTGGTGGCCTCTGGCGTGTCGCGCTGGGTGGGCGAACCTGCACTGAGGTTCCTGCGCGCACGCTGGGCAGTGCGTGCTGCGGCGCGTTCTCGGCAGAGTGGCGCCATCGCCTGAGAATGCCGGTCATGCACGCCTTTGTCTACCTCGCCTCCCAAAGCCCGCGCCGCCGCCAGTTGCTGGACCAGCTCGGCGTGCGCCATGAGCTGCTGCTGCCTGCGCCGGACGAAGACGCCGAGGCGCTGGAGGCCGAGGTGCGCGGCGAACTGCCGGCCGACTATGTGCAGCGCGTGACACGCAACAAGCTGGTCGCCGCGCGCGAGCGCTTGAAGGCCCGCGGGCTGCCGGCGGCGCCGGTGCTGTGCTCTGACACCACGGTCGCGCTGGGCCGGCGCATCCTCGGCAAGCCGGTGGACGCGGCGCATGCGCTGGCCACGCTGCAGGCCCTGTCCGGCCGCAGCCACCGGGTGTTGACGGCCGTGGGTGTGCACGACGGCCGGCGCAGCCGCTTTGCGCTCAGCCTGTCCAGCGTGCGCTTTGCAGAGATTCCCCTCGAAGTGCTCAGCCATTACGTGGCCAGTGGCGAGCCGTTTGGCAAGGCTGGCGCCTATGCCATCCAGAGCTCGCTGGCCGGCTGGATCGCGCGCATCGCCGGGAGCTACTCCGGTATCATGGGTTTGCCCCTTTACGAGACAACCCAGCTGCTGCGCCAGGCCCGCGTGCGATTCTGACGACGCCGTGCCGGCAGCCGCAGGGTCAGGCCAACAGGCCACCGGCCGCCACGCATGCACGACATCCTGATCAACTGGTCCCCACAAGAGACCCGGGTCGCCATCATCGAAAACGGCGCGGTGCAGGAACTGCACCTGGAGCGCTCGCTGGAACGGGGCCTCGTCGGCAACGTCTACCTCGGCAAGGTCGCCCGCGTGCTGCCCGGCATGCAGAGCGCCTTCATCGACATCGGCCTGGAGCGCGCCGCTTTCCTGCACGTGGCCGACCTGCACAGCAGCGGCCCGCACCACGGCAAGGGCGACAGCGGTCGCGGCGACGGGACCAACGCGCCGCCGCTGCCGATCGAGAAGCAGGTCTTCGAAGGCCAGACACTCACGGTGCAGGTCATCAAGGACCCCATCGGCACCAAGGGCGCGCGGCTGTCCACGCAGATCAGCGTGGCCGGTCGCATGCTGGTCTTCCTGCCGCAGGACAACCACATCGGCATCTCGCAGAAGATCGGCTCGCCCGAAGCGCGTGAGCAGTTGCGCACCCGCATGCAGGCGCTGGTTGGCAAGCCCGAAGAGGGCGGTGGCGGTGGCTTCATCCTGCGCACCAACGCCGAGGAAGCCAGCGACAGCGAGCTGGGCGACGACATTGCCTACCTGCGCAAGACTTGGGGCCTGATCCGCCAGCGCGCGGTGTCCCAGCCGGCCGGCTCGCTGCTGCACCAGGACCTGGGCCTGGCCGAACGCGTGCTGCGCGACCTGGCAACCGAGCAGACGCAGGCCATCCGCATTGATTCGCAGCAGCAGTTCGACCTGCTGAAAGCCTTTGGCACGGCCTACACGCCGGCCTCTTCCGCCAAGCTGGAGCACTACCGCGGCGAGCGGCCGATCTTCGACCTGTTCGGCATCGAGGAAGAGATTGCCAAGGCGCTGGCGCGGCGCGTGGACCTGAAGTCCGGCGGCTACCTGATCATCGACCAGACCGAGGCGCTGACCACCGTCGACGTCAACACCGGCGGTTTTGTCGGCGCGCGCAATTTCGACGACACCATCTTCAAGACCAACCTGGAAGCGGCACTCGCCATTGCCCGCCAGCTGCGCCTGCGCAACCTGGGCGGCATCATCATCGTCGACTTCATCGACATGGTGCGCGAGGAGCACCAGAACGCGGTGCTGAGCGAATTCAGGAAGCAGCTGGGGCGCGACCGCACCAAGACCACGGTCAGCGGCTTCACGCAGCTGGGCCTGGTCGAGATGACGCGCAAACGCACCCGCGAATCGCTGGCCCACATGCTGTGCCAGCCATGCCCCACCTGTACCGGCCGCGGCCAGGTCAAGACAGCGCGCAGCGTCTGCTACGACATCCTGCGCGAGATCCTGCGCGAAGCCCGCCAGTTCGACCCCAAGGAATTCCGCGTGCTCGCCAGCGCCTCGGTGGTCGAGATGCTGCTGGACGAAGAAAGCCAGCACCTGGCCGACCTCTCCGCCTTCATCAAGAAACCGATCTCGCTGTCCGCCGAGCCGACGATGAACCCGGAGCAGTACGACATCGTCCTGATGTAGCTTGCTGCCCACGAGGGCCGCGCTCGCGGCCCTCGTGGGATGTCAGGCCACTTCGCGTCCCGCGCCGGCCATCCAGATCCGGTACCAGTCCTCAGCGCTGAGTTCGAGCTTGGTCGCCGCCATGGCTTCGTCGGCGGCTTCCAGGCGGCGTGAGCCGATCACCGGGATGGGCTGGCAGGGCAGGCGCAGCAGCCAGGCCAGGGCCAACGTGGTGGCGCTGGCGCCGCCCAGGCGTTCACCGATCTCGGCCAGCACGGCGCGCACGGCCAGCGAGCGTTCGTCTGTGCCGGAGAACAGGCGGCCACCGGCCAGCGGAGACCAGATCATCGGGCGCAGGCGCAGCTGCTGGAGCTGGTCGAAGCTGCCGTCGTCCAGCGGGTTCAGGTGCAGCGGCGAGCATTCGATCTGGTTGGTCAGCAGCGGCACGCGGCTGTTCAGAAGCGCGAACTGCGAAGCGGTGAAATTGGACACGCCGAAGTTCAGCACCTTGCCTTCGCTGCGCAGCTGCTCGAAGCAGCGCGCGAGCTCATCGGCATTCAGCAGCAGGTCAGGGCGGTGGATCAGCAGCAGGTCCAGCCGGTCCGTGTGCAAGGCCTTCAGCGAGGCTTCGACGGAAGCGCGCACATGCGCGGCCGAGCTGTCGTAGGACTTGATCGCGTGGCTGGGCCGGTTCGGCGTGCTCAGCTTGATGCCGCACTTGCTGACCAGCTGCATGCGCTCGCGCAAGCCAGGCGCTGCAGCCAGCGCCTCGCCGAACAATGCCTCGACCTCGTAGCCGCCGTAGATGTCGGCATGGTCGAAGCTCGTCAAGCCGCGGGCGATGCAGCCTTCGATCCAGGCCAGGCGCTGCGGCACGTCGAGTTGCCACTCGGACAGGCGCCAGGCGCCGGCGACGATGGGGGAGAGCTTCAGGTCGTTCATGGAATGCGGTGAAGGGGGTCGTTCTTTCAGCTGCGGAATTGCATGCCGTGCAGCCGCGCGTACAGGCCGCCTTGCGCGAGCAACTGCTGGTGGCTGCCTTGTTCGACGACGCGGCCGCCGTCCATCACGACGATGCGGTCGGCGCGCTCGATTGTGGCCAGCCGGTGAGCGATGACCAGCGTGGTGCGGCCCTGCATCAGCCGGTCCAGCGCTTGCTGCACCAGATGCTCGCTTTCGGCATCCAGTGCCGACGTGGCTTCGTCCAGGATCAGGATGGGCGCGTCCTTGTAGATCGCGCGGGCAATCGCCATGCGCTGGCGCTGGCCGCCGGAGAGCTGGCTGCCGTTGTGGCCGATGGGGCTGTCCAGCCCCTGTGGCAGGCTCATCACGAAGTCCAGCAGGTTGGCGCTGCGCAGCGCTTCGCGCACGCGCTCCACGTTGGTCTCTTCGCCCAGCGCCACGTTGTTGGCCACCGTGTCGTTGAACAGCACCACGTCCTGGCTGACCAGCGCGAACTGGCGGCGCAGCGCGCCCACGTCCCAGTCGACCAGCGGCACGCCGTCCAGCATCACACGGCCGCTGTCGGGCTCGACGAAGCGCGGCATCAGGTGCACCAGCGTGGACTTGCCGGCGCCCGAGGGGCCGACCAGTGCCAGCGTTTCGCCGGCGCGGATGTCCAGCGTCACGGCGTCCAGCGCCTGCGGCTGGTCCGGGCGGTAGCGCAGGTTCACGTCTTCCAGCTGCAGGTGGCCGCTGCTGCGCTCGACCTGGTAGCTGCCGCCGGTCTCGGCCGGGCTGTGCTCGATCATGTCCAGCCCGCGCTCCAGGGCGGTCAGGCCACGGGTGATGGGGGCCATCACGTCCGACAGGTGCTTGATCGGCGTGATCAGCATCAGCATCGCGGTGACAAACGAGACGAAGCTGCCGACCGAGGCGCCGCTGGAGCGCGCATGCCACAGCGCCACCACGATCACGCCAGACATCGCGACCGAGGCCAGCACCTGCGTCAGCGGCGTGATGCTGGCGCTGGAGGCGACCGACTTCAGCAGCAGGCTGCGCAACCGCTCGCTGCCCTTCTCGAAGCGCGCGGCCTCGATGTTGGCCGCACCGTGCATGCGCACGATGCGCCAGGCCAGCACGTTTTCCTCGACCACGTAGGCCAGCTCGTCGGTGGCGGTGGCACTTGCCTTGCTGAGCTTGCGCAGGCGGCCGCCCATTGTGCGCATGACCCAGGCCACGGCCGGCAGCAGCACAGAGACCAGGAGCGTCAATTGCCAGTTCAAATACATCAGGTAGCCGAACAGGCCGATCAATGTCAGCGAGTCCTTCACCATCGTGTTCATGCCGTTCATCATCTGCTGGGCGCCAGCCTGCACTTCATGAACGAGGGTGTTGGTCAGGCTGCTGGCGCTGCGGCTGCCAAACAGCGCGGGCGCGGCCTTCATCAGGTGGTCGAACATGGCGGTGCGCAGCGACAGTACGCCACGGTTGGCCGCCCAGGCCAATGAATACTGCGAGATGAAGCCGAACACGCCGCGCAGCAGGAACAGCCCGATCACCACCACCGGCACCTGCCACAGCGGCAGCGCACCCTCCTTGAAGCCGCGGTCGATCAGCGGCTTCATCAGGGCGGCGGTCGCCGGCTCAGTGGCGGCCACGACGACCGAGGCCACGATGGAGATGGCCCAGGCCCCGCGGCCACCCTTGAAGTGGGGAGCCAGGCGGCGCAGGCGCTGAAAGAAGGAAGGGGTCATGTTCTGTGAGAGCGACCTGGAGCGGGCCCGGCGGCGATTATCGTTGTTGCTCTGCCTACAATGCGCCGCAGCCCACAATTGACGCCGGCATGGAACTTGTTGCGCGTTTTTGGAATCGAGCCCTCTACGCATGTGGAACAGACGTAATGCATTGGGCGCGCTAGGCGCCCTCGGAACCACGGTCGCTTTGCCGGCCCTGGCCCAATTTCGAGTCGAGATCGCCGGCATCGGGGCGACCCAGCTGCCGATAGCGCTCTTGCGCTTCCGTGACGAGGAGAACAGTTCGCAGCCCATCTCGCCGGTGATCCGGGCCGACCTGGAGCGCAGCGGCCTGTTTCGCTTCGTCGATGGCGCGGCCCAGCACGACGAAACCGGCAGCCCGTCCTTCAACGACCTGCGTGGCCGCGGTGCCGATGCGCTGGTCGCCGGCTCGGTCGCCCGGCTGGCCGACGGCCGCTTCGACGTGCGCTACAAGCTGTGGGACGTGGTCAAGGGCAGCGACCTGGGTGGCCAGAGCCTGGCCGTGCCTGCCCCCGACCTGCGGCTGGCGGCTCACCGCATTGCCGATGCGATCTACGAGAAGCTCACCGGCGAGAAAGGCGTGTTCGCGACCCGCATCGCCTACGTGACCAAGGGCGGTGGCCGCTACGCGCTGCGCGTGGCCGATGCCGACGGCGAAGGCGGCCAGGTCGCGGTCACCAGCGGCGAGCCCATCATTTCGCCAGCCTGGTCGCCCAACGGCAAGGAACTGGCCTACGTCTCGTTCGAGTCGCACAAGCCGGTGGTCTATGTGCAGGACACCTCGACCGGGGCGCGCCGCCAAGTCGCCAACTTCCGGGGCTCGAACAGCGCACCGGCCTGGTCGCCGGACGGCCAGACGCTGGCAGTGACGCTGTCGCGCGAAGGCGGTTCGCAGATCTTCCTGATGCCGCGCGAAGGCGGCACGCCGCGCCGCGTGACGCAGAGCAGCGCCATCGACACCGAGCCGGCCTTCACGCCGGACGGCAGCGCGCTGTACTTCGTCAGCGACCGCGGCGGCTCGCCGCAGATCTACCGCCAGCCGGTCAATGGCGGCAATGCCGAGCGCGTGACCTTCAACGGCAGCTACAACATCAGCCCGGCCATCAGCCCTGACGGCAAGACGCTGGCCTTTGTGCAGCGCCAGGGCGGCAGCACCTTCAAGGTCATGACCATGGACCTGGCCAGCGGCAACCTGACAACCGTCAGCGACACCAGCGACGACGAAAGCCCGAGCTTCTCGCCCAACGGCCGCTTCCTGATCTACGCCACCCGCACGCGTGGCCAGGAAGTGCTGATGACTTCCACATTGGATGGCAAGATCAGGACCCGTCTGCTCACCAGCGGGCAAGACATTCGCGAACCGGTCTGGGGCCCCTTCGGCCGCTGAGCACAAAGCCCAGTCTTCGCGAGCCAACGCTGCACCACAAGCTGCATCACTTACAACAAGGAGTCTTCCATGTCCCAGTCCCTGTCCTTTTCGCCCATTCAACGCGCCGGCCTGGGCGCCATGCTGGCCGCCACGCTGCTGGCCGCTGGTTGCGCCTCCAGCGTGAAGCTGGACGACACGCCGGTCGAGACCCGCACCCCGAAAGCGGTCGACAGCCAGCCGCCTGCGCAAACTTCGCAGAGCGGTGTCAACACGGTGGACCTGAACAAGAACGACCTGGGCGCTTCGGCCGTCGGCAAGGTTGTGTACTTCGACTTCGACAGCTTTGTCGTCAAGGAAGAGTTCCGCTCGGTGCTGGAAGGCAATGCCAAGATGCTGAATGCCAGCAAGCAACGCAAGCTGACCATCGAAGGCCATACCGATGAGCGCGGTGGCCGCGAATACAACCTGGCGCTGGGCCAGAAGCGCGCCGAGGCGGTGCAGAAGTCGCTGGCGCTGCTGGGCGTGGCCGACGGGCAGATGGAATCGGTCAGCTATGGTGAGGAGCGTCCGGCCGTGCAGGGTAGCGACGAAGCCGCCTGGGCCAAGAACCGCCGCGCCGAGCTGAAGGACCGCTGAAACCATGACCCGCTGGCTGAAATTCCTGCCTGCCGCCCTGGCGCTGTCCGGTCTGTGGCTGTCGGCAGTGCCGGCCCATGCGGGCGTGTTTGACGACGACGAGGCTCGCAAGGCCATCCTGGACCTGCGCAGCAAGCAGGCCCAGACCGAAACAATGCTCCGCACCCGGCTGCAGGAGCTGGCCGACCAGGTCCAGCAACTGCAGCGAGGCCTGCTGGACCTGAACAGCCAGAACGAGCAGCTGCGCGCCGAGATGGCGCGCATGCGTGGCCAGGAGGAGCAGATGCTGCGCGACCTGTCCGAAGTCCAGCGCAAGCAGAAGGACATCCAGGTCGGAGTGGACGAGCGCATGAGGAAGTTCGAGCCGCAGCCGGTCTCGGTCGACGGCAAGGACTTCAGCGCCGATCCGGAAGAGAAGAAGCTTTACGACGACGCGATGGCCAGCCTGCGCAACGGCGACTTCGACAAGGCGGCTGTGGGTCTGCAGAGCCTGATGAAGCGCTACCCGTCCAGCGGCTACACCGACTCGGCGCGCTACTGGCTGGGCAATGCGCAATACGGCCTGCGCCAGTACAAGGACGCGATCGTCACCTTCAAGGCCTTCCTGGCCGGTGCGCCAGAGCATGTGCGCGCGCCGGAAGGCTGGCTGGCCGTGGCCAACTGCCAGGCCGAGATGAAGGACAACAAGTCCGCCAAGCGCACGCTGGAAGACCTGATCAAGCAGTTCCCGAAATCCGAAGCAGCTCAGGCTGCCAAGGAGCGTCTCGTCTCCCTGAAATAGCCCACCCCCTACGCGCTGACGCGCGCCCCCTCGAGGGGGCACCGCTGGCGGACCGGCAGAGCCGGATCCGCGGCGGTCGCTGGGTTTCGGTTGTGGTTTGGCACGGATCCTAAAATCGCGGCCATGCAGCAAATCGACATCCCGGCCCTGACCCACCAGGTGCTGTGGGCCACGTTCATCCTGTCGGTGGCCTTTGGTGCGCTGGCTCAGCGCAGCCATTTCTGCACCATGGGCGCGGTGGCCGATGTGTTCCACATGGGCGACTGGACCCGCGCCCGCATGTGGGTGATGGCGATTGCCACCGCGATGATGGGCTTTGGCCTGCTGGCCGGCTTCGGCTTGATCGACCCTGCGCGAGCGCTCTACACCGCGCCGCGGCTGCTGTGGCTGTCCACGCTGGTCGGCGGCGCGCTGTTCGGCTTCGGCATGGTGCTGGCTTCGGGTTGCGGCAACAAGACGCTGGTGCGCATTGGCGGCGGCAACCTGAAGTCGCTGGTCGTGTTTTTCGTGATGGCCTTCGCCGCGCTCGCCGCGCTGCGTGGCATCACCGGTGTGCTGCGCGTCAACACGCTGGACAAGCTGGCCGTCACGCTGCCGGTTGGCCAGGACCTGCCGGCGCTGCTAGGCCCCAGCTTTGGTGCCACGCGGCAGGCGCTGGGTCTGGTGCTGGGCCTTGCCGTCGGTTCGCTGCTGTGGCTGTGGGTGCTGCTGAAGCCCGAAGGGCGCGCGCCGTCCGCGGTGCTGGCAGGGGCCGGCATCGGCCTGCTGGTCGCAGCGATGTGGTGGGTCTCCGGCCACCTTGGCTTCATTGCCGAACACCCCGATACGCTGGAGCCGACCTACCTCGCTTCGTCGACGCGTGGCATGGAGTCCTTCAGCTTCGTGAACCCGATGGCTGCGGTGGTGGACTGGCTGACGATGTACAGCGACGCCAGCAAGGTGCTGACGATGGCAGTGGTGATGCCCATCGGCGTGGTCGTCGGCTCGGCCGCCGTCGCGCTCGCGACGCGCACTTTCCGCTGGGAAAGCTTCGGTGGCGTGGAAGACATGGCCAACCACCTCGTCGGCGCGCTGCTGATGGGCACTGGCGGCATCCTGGCGCTGGGCTGCACCGTGGGGCAGGGCCTGAGTGGCCTGTCCACCTTGTCGGTTGGCAGCGTGCTGGCGACTGCCGCCATCGTGGCTGGCGCCTGGGCTGCCTTGCACTACCAGAGCTGGCGCGTGGAGCGCATGGGATGAACGGGCTCACCGATCCCCTGGAAGCCGACCTGGAGCGGCGCTTCGGCGGCCTGCGGCGGCTGTATGGCGACGCGGGCTACCAACGGCTGCGCGGGCTGCGGCTGGCCATCGTGGGCGTGGGCGGCGTCGGCTCCTGGGCCGCCGAGGCGCTGGCGCGCTGCGGCGTGGCCGAGCTGGTGCTGATCGACCTGGACCAGGTCGCCGAGTCCAACATCAACCGCCAGGTGCAGGCCGTGGGTGCCACCGTGGGCCAGGCCAAGGTGCAGGCCCTGGCCGAGCGCATTGCGGACATCCACCCCGGCTGCCAGGTGCGCCAGGTCGAGGAATTTGCCGAGCCTGGCAACTGGCCGGCGCTGTTGCCAGGCCCCATCGACGGGCTGATCGACGCCTGCGACCAGGTCAAGGCCAAGGCGATGCTGGCGGCCTGGGCGCTGGCGCAACGCGTGCCCATGGTCTGCAGCGGCGCGGCCGGTGGCAAGCGGCAGCCGCACCGGCTGGAAGTGGAGGACTTGTCCGCCGTCACGCATGACCCGCTGCTGGCCTCGCTGCGCAACCGGCTGCGGCGCGAGCATGGCGCGCCTCGGCAGGGCCGCATCGGCCTGCGCTGCGTGTTTTCGCGTGAACCGGTGCTGATGCCGGAGGCGGCCGAAGCCTGCGAGGTGGATGGCAGCCTGAACTGTGCCGGGTATGGCTCGTCGGTGATGGTGACGGCCAGCGTGGGCATGGCGGCGGCGGCGGAGCTGGTGGCCTTGTGCCTGGCTGCGCCGGCGCAAAATGCGATTGATGGTGCAAAACCGTTGCAAGCCGTCAAAAGCATGCCATAATAGATGGCTCTGCCGGGGGTTGTTAGCTCAGTCGGTAGAGCAGCGGACTTTTAATCCGTTGGTCGTGGGTTCGAGTCACTCAGGGCCCACCAAGTTTTTCTTCTGTCATCGCAGACCCCCAGGGCTCTTAGCTCAGTTGGTAGAGCAGCGGACTCTTAATCCGTAGGTCGAGTGTTCGAGTCACTCAGGGCCCACCAAAATTAAGATTGAAAACAAGCACCCAGGTCAAAAGCCTGGGTGCTTTTTTCTTGGCCGTTTGCCTCTGCCGCTGGCACGGTTCTGGCGTGGTCATGGCGTTGCTCCCAGTGGTGCCTGTTGGTGCTTTCCGGGGAGAATCCGCTGTTTGCCATGTTGCTGCCGCCCCGCGTATCCCTGCGGGTTTCAGGTGGCAGACCGGCACCGATGCGAACCGCCATCTTTTCTAGCTTGACATGACCACTTCTACTTCTGTTCCCATGGCCGGGCCGGCCGACGTGCCCTCCGGCCAGCGCTGGAACTGGCTGCCGCGCCAAGGCAGCTGGGGCTATCACGCACTGCTGCTGACACTGGGCATCCTGGTGCTGGGCCCGCTGGGTGGCGTCACAGCCTCCTACATGAATTTCTCGCTCGGCTTTTTCGTCGGCGGCCAGGTGCTGGCCGGCTTGCTGGGCTCGGTGGTCACGTTGGGCTACGGCTCCGACGGCAAGCACGGTGCCAACTTCATCCAGACGGCGGCCGCCTCGGTCGCCGGCATGAGCGCGATGGGCGTGCTGATCCAGGCCATGGTGTGGATGGGCATGCCGCAGCCACCGGTCTGGCAGCTGATGCTCTACATGCTGTGCATCGGCATGCTGGGTGCAGGCGTGGGCATGCTGTACACGCCCATCCTGGTCGACAAGCTGCAGCTGCCTTACCCCTCGGGTTTCGCGGTGGCCAACATCCTGCGCGCGCTGACCGACCCGGTGCTGCTGCGCCGCTCGGTGGCCAAGCTGGGCAGCGGCATCGGCTTCGGCCTGGCTGGCGGCGTGGCTGCGGCCAAGGTGGCCTTCATGGGCACCATCGAGCTGTCCACCTCCACGCTGGGCGCGGGCATGCTGGTCGGTGCGCGCATCGGCATCCCGGCCATCATCGCCGGTGGCATCGGCTGGGCGCTGGTGCCGTACTTCGTCTCCATCGGCTGGCTGCATGAAGGCGACCCGTTCCGCAAGATCATGTTCCTGATTGCGCTGGGCACCATCATGGGCGCGGCCATCATCGACCTGAGCCTGATCTTCTGGCAGGCCTGGCAGCGCCTGACCGGCAGGACCGCGGCGCCGACGGCGACCGTCGAATCCTGGAAGCGCGTGGACAGCAAGCGCATGTTCATGTGGGTTGGCTTCTGGGCCGCTGCCACCGTGGGTGTGGGCCACTATGTGCTGAACCAGCCGGTCTTCTACCTCGTATTCGCGGTGCTGCTGGTGTTCCTGTTCGCGATGGTCAACGGCATCTCGCAAGGCATCAGCGACTCGAACCCGATCTCGTCGGCCTTCGTCGTCTCCATCGTCATGATGGCCGCCATCGGCCTGAAGGACCCGGCCATCGGCTTGATGGCTGGCACGGTGTTGCTGGTCTCGGTCAGTGTGGCCGGCGACATGCAGCAGGACCGTTCCACCGGCGCGCGCCTGGGCACCAGCCGCACGCTGCAGTTCCGCTACCAGGTCGCGGGCATCTTCGTCGGCGCGGTCGTCGCGGTGGGTTTTGCCAAGCTGTTCATGGCCGCCTACCCGGTGCTGCTGCTGGACCAGACGGTGATGAAGGCCGGCGAGCAGCCGGCCGAATGGAGCGCGGCGATGACCTACAAGTTCGTTGGCGTGCTGCGCAGCCTGACGGACGACAAGCCTTACCAGCGCACGGCGATCTGGGTTGGCGTGGGCATCGGCTTTGCGGTCGAACTCGCGCGCAAGCTGATCAAGCGCAACGCCGGCTACCAGCGCTTCGTTGCTTCCGGCAAGCCAGGCTTCTGCACTGACTTCGTGCTGGACGCGGTGGTGCTGCCTTCCCCCTATGCGTGGTCCTTCGGTGGCTTCGTGAACCTGAACACTTCCGCCTGGTTCGCCATTGGCGGCGTGATCTCCAGCTTCCTGAATTCGCTGCCCAAGCCCAAGCCCAAGCCGGGTGAGGCCGAGCTGCCGGAAGACATGAGCTCGTCCTCATTGTTCGGCGGCGGGCTGATTGCCGGTGATGCACTTGCTGCGCTGGGCCTGGGCGTGATCGGCCTGCTGGCCACATTGGCGGGTTGAACCCGATGACCAAGCTCTATGGCATTCCGAACTGCGACACCGTCAAGCGCGCCCGCGCCTGGCTGGCCGAGCAGGGCGTGGCGGTCGAGTTCCACGACTTCAAGAAGCAGGGCGTGCCGGCCGAGCGTGTGCCGGCCTGGCAGGCTGCTGTTGGCTGGCAGCCGCTGGTGAACCGCCAGGGCACGACCTGGCGCAAGCTGGCGCCCGAAGTGCAGGCGGCGGTGGTGGATGCGGCCAGCGCGCAGGCGCTGATGCTGGCCGAGCCCAGCGTCGTCAAGCGCCCGGTGGTCGAGTGGCCGAACGGCCGCATCACGGTCGGTTTTGTGCTGGCCGACTGGGCGCCGCTGGCTTCAGCCGCCCTCGGCTGAAGCGCTGCAGCCCTGGCGCTGCGCTATCGCTTGGTGGGGCCGATCACCAGGCTGATCGGCAGTGTCGGGTCTGACCAGGCCTGCGCCTCTTCACGCAGCAGGTGCAGCGTGCGCGGATGCAGGTTGGCCCACTCGGCACCGGTCTGCAGCGTGACCTTGTCGGCCTTGCGTTGCAACTGCAGCGATTGCGGCGTCGGTTCGTCGCCGCCGCGGGCGTGGCACAGGATCACCGCCAGCCGCAGGCTCAGCAGTTGCAGCACCGCGTCGCCGCGGCGGATCAGCTCGTCCACCTTCTTCAGCCCGCCGCGCTGGCCCAGCACCAGCTCGGCCAGCTGGCGCTGCTCGCTTTGCGACCAGCCTGGCGCGTCCACATGGGCCAGCAGGTAGGCGCTGTGGCGGTGGTGGTCATGGTGCGAGACCATGCGGCCCAGCTCGTGCAGTTGGGCCGCACGGCGCAGGGCGGTCAGGGCCTGTTCGTCGGGCTGCGCCGCCAGTTGCGTGTACAGCTCGGTGGCCACATCGGTGACGCGGGCCGCCTGCGCGGTATCGACTTCAAAACGCTTTTGCAGCACGCGCACGCTGTCGGCGTGGGCGTCCCCGCCCGGGGCGCGTTCGTGCGCCAGCAAACGGTCGTGCAGGTCGACGATCACGCCCTGGCGCAGCGCGCCCTTGGCGGGCAGCAGCGCGTCAATCTGGAAATGCATGGCCAGCGTGTAGAGGATGGCTAGCCCACCGCCGATCACCGGCTTGCGGTCCGCCTTCATGCCTGGCAGGTTCAGCTTGTCGGCGCTGCCGGCTTCGATGCAGCGCTGCATCAGCCAGCGCAGGCCGTCGGGCGTGATGCGGCCATCGGTCACGCCGCAGTCCCGCAGCACTTCCGAAACCGCGCCCGCGGTGCCCGAAGAGCCCAGCGCCTCTTTCCACAGCGAACGGGCAAACGGCTGCAGCGCCTCTTCGAACTCGGCGCCAGCGGCGATCTGCGCGGCGCGGAAGGCCTCGGCGCTGAAGCGGCCGTCGGCGAAATAGCGCATCGACAGGCTGACGCTGCCCACCTGGAACGACTCGGCGCGGCTGGGCGTGCGGCCGCAGCCGAGGATCATCTCGGTCGAGCGCCCGCCAATGTCGATCACCAGCCGCTCGGCATGCGAAGGCTGCAGCTTGGCCACGCCGGCATAGATCAGCCGCGCTTCTTCGCGGCCCGAGATGACTTCGATCGGAAAGCCCAGCGCTTCCTGGGCGCGGCGCAGGAAGGCGTCGCGGTTGCGGGCTTCGCGCAGGGTTTGCGTGGCGACCGCGCGCACCTGGCCTGGCCGCATGCCGGAGAGGGTGCCGGCGAAGCGGCGCAGGCAGGCCAGGCCACGTTCGCTGGCTTCTTCGGTCAGCAAGCCCTGGGCGTCCAGGCCGGCGCCCAGGCGCACGGTTTCCTTCAGGTACTGCAGCCGGCGGTAACGGCCATCGCGCAATTGCCCGATCTCCAGGCGGAAGCTGTTGGAGCCCATGTCGATGGACGCGAGCGGGCCCGAGGCGGGCGGTTGGGCAAAAGACGCGGCGAGAGGCATGGGGCGGCATTGTGCCCCGTGGTGGCTGGCGGCTTGGTGAAGGCGGCACTGCGTCTGGACGATGACCGGGCGGGACGCGGGAGATGGGCCTGGCTTTTAGAATCTCATACCCTGATCACAGCGAGAGGAGGCCGCTCATGAAGCACACGTCATTGCCGGACACCGCGCCGGATGCCATGGTGAATCAATTGGCGGACGATGCCCAGGCCTTGCTGCCGCCGGCCGCGCCGCCTTCGCGCCGCGAGTTCGTGCGCGCCGCGCTGGGAACAGGCTTTGCCGCCGCAGCCATGCCCATCATGGCGCAGACGGTGATCAAGACCTCGAGCGACGGCCTGCTGGTCGGTGAGGTGACGATCCCGGTCGGCGACTTCAAGATGCCGGCCTACCGCGCGGTGCCGCAGGGCAGGACCAACGCCCCGGTGATCCTGGTGATCAGCGAGATCTTCGGCGTGCATGAGCACATTGCCGACATCGCGCGGCGCTTTGCAAAGCTGGGCTACTGCGCGATTGCACCTGAGCTGTTCGTGCGCCAGGGTGACCCGGGCAGCTACGGCGAGATCGCCAAGCTGATCAGCGAGGTCGTCGCCAAGGTGCCGGATGCGCAGGTCATGGGCGACCTGGACGCCACCGTCGCCTGGGCCAAGGCGCAGGGCATGGACACTGGCAAGCTGGGCATCACCGGCTTTTGCTGGGGCGGCCGCATCACCTGGCTGTACGCCGCGCACAACCCGGCGGTGAAGGCGGGCGTGGCCTGGTATGGCCGACTGGTGGGCGAGCCGAATGCGCTGTCGCCGAAGAACCCGGTGGACCTGGTGGGCGAGCTGAAGGCGCCGGCGCTGGGCCTGTACGGCGGCAAGGACACCGGCATCACGCTTGACACGGTTGATACGATGAAAAAGGCGTTGGCCAGTGGCAGCCCTGCGGCGAAACAGTCCGAGTTCGTGGTCTACCCCGAAGCCGGCCATGCCTTCAATGCGGACTACCGGGCCAGCTACCTGAAGTCTGCCGCCGACGATGGCTGGCAGCGCTGCAGCGCCTGGTTCCGCAGCCACGGCGTGGCCTGAGTCCTTTCGCAGCAGTCTTCGCATCCTTGCCGGCTTCCAGCCGCGTCCCTCCCGGGCGCGGCTTTGTTTTTGTCTGACCCATGACGCTGTTCTACATTGTGATGTCCACGCTGATCGGCGGCGTGCTGTCGGTGGTCGTGGCTGCTTCGCTGACCTTTGCCGTGCTGAGCAAGCTGGTCAAGCACCTGGTCAGCCTGTCGGCCGGTGTGCTGCTGGGCACCGCGCTGCTGCACGTCATGCCGGAGGCCTTCGAGGGCGGCAAGGCCGAGCCGCACACGCTGTTCGCGGTGCTGCTGGGCGGGTTGCTGTTCTTCTTCCTGCTGGAGAAGGCCGAGCTGTACCGGCACGACCATCACCACGAAGGTGACGGGCACCACCACCACCATCACTTCGATGCCGAACGG
>Ga0307514_10001371_pt1 | contig 30759 bp, 24 predicted proteins | sample 16_EM_MG_FD_203088 | JGI IMG/M metagenome (GOLD analysis project Ga0307514, IMG submission 203088) | Populus trichocarpa ectomycorrhiza microbial communities from riparian zone in the Pacific Northwest, United States - 16_EM | ecosystem: Host-associated > Plants > Roots > Unclassified | place... | reverse complement strand
ACGGCCGACATTCCGTCCGTCTTGAGTAAGGACGGGACGGACGGCCTTGGCGCCGTCCCGTCCGTCCTGGAGGAATCTCGGACGGACTACCGGGGACGGCCGTCGGACGGGACGGTTGACAACACTGAATGGCCCTGCTGGACAGAGTTTCGTGATCTTATATGTCTCCGAGAGCATCGCCTTATTCTTGATCGCTACATTGGTGCCACACTCTGTATGCGCGTACAACACCGAGCTGTCATCGATTTACGGAAGGATCAGATTGCCATCGCTGCGGATATAAAGGTAATGATCGGCTTGTATCTGTGTGAACCTGAGAAAGAGCAGGAAGGTGTTGATATTGTGGTACCTGAGTCGTGTTGCTTGTTTAAGACCATAGAGGGTGTTCCTGAGTCTGAAAATGATCAGTGGTACATATGTATGCGAGTCTTTATGCTCTTCTGGCCAACTTTTGGAGAGTACCATATCCATATCATCGTCATCGTCATCGGGGTTGAGAAACATGGTGACTATGTCCAAGTGATCAATGTTCCATCCACATCTTATGACCAGAGACATAAGATATAGCAAGGTAGTTAGCTTTCCAACAGGAGCATATGTGACACCAAATCAGTCTGCACAAAGGCTTTGATAGCTAGGCATGCCATGTAACGCCTAGATCCATCGGGGTTTCTCTTAGTCTTGAAGACCCATCTAAAACCAAATGGTTTCACATTCAATTCCTCCGATTCTTGGGAGTCGACTGTAGTGAAAGAATTGTTTGAGATAATGGAAACACATTCTTCATCCATGACTCGCTTCCAGTAATCACAATGTACGCCTGCCATAGCTTCTGTATATGGCAATGGGTCCTCATTGATAGTGGTTGATACCAGCACCAATGTGATCATTGCTTCGGTGGAGGCCTTGCCATAAATTCTTGAGATGCTACTCGTGGTGGCCCTTGTGATAACTGCTTGTGTTACGGGGGTACTAAGATCCCAATAACTAATAAAATATTTATTAATCTAAATACAGCCACGAATTCAAATGCGTATTCCATTTTCTCTTCGTCTTTCCCAAGACTCAACCTCTTGAAAACTCAGTCAAGAAGAAACTAATAATTGTAATCGTCAGGAAAACGATTGGGTTGCTCAATAATATCTTTAAACTCTTCGAGTGGAGAAGTCCAGTGTGTAGGTAATTATAAAGATTGTATTTGATCCTGGTGATACCTACATAACATAACACCTGATTAGCATTGGAGAATTTTCCCAGACTTTCTTAATGAAGATATATCACCCTGAATACAGAAATGATATGAGTGTATGCGGTCTTCGATGCTCTATATCTAAACAAAGGCGCAGGAGTTGTTCTTTGTAAAGGGTTGATCTTTTGGCACCAGGGTAAGAATGAATAGAGTAGTAGAAGTAATTTTGAATTGAATTCTAAATAATATTTTAAGGTGTTCTTCCCTGCTAATGTTCTGACTGTGGATTGCTACTAGAGCTTGGTTTTTCTCATTGCTGGAACAATGTGATCTCTTTATGGTCGCATTCTGAGGATGGCACTCATTCAGATATACCCACTATGTCACCGGTGAAATCAGCCGTCCCGTCCGTCTGGGATCACTAAGGATGAGGACGGGCAGAAACGGTGCCGTCTTTTTTAATGTGGACGGGGACGGATCAGTGTCGTCCCCCGGCCGTCATCCATGGATCATGCTCAGAGTACATAACAAATTTGTATTAAACTAGGTACAACTAATCCAGTCTATTCCCTTGACCTCAATGCAAGATCATTAAGCATTTGTTCCATTCGTACCATATCAGGCTCCGTTGCTCCAAATATTATGCCCTGCTCCACCCATGATTTCAGGCATTCTGAGGCCTCAATAATATCATCACCCAAGCGATTTCGTCGGTCACTAATAAGCAACTTTGCACTGCTGAATAAACGCTCAGGTTCATCTGACATTGCTGGGATACTCATCAACTCAACACCCATGTGAGCAATCCGTGACAGGCGCGGATCGTGAAGCCTGGCAACCAGTATTGAAGGGTACCAGCAGGTAGCTCATCATCGGGATCCCGCTTTTGAAACCGTTCAAATTGATCTAAGGTTTCTGCAGCTGGCATGGGTCCATTTATATCTCTTACCGCGCGCTCTCAGGGCTATTTTCGATGTCATCTAAATTCATACTGTAACCGCCCGATGTCGGCCGGGGACGGTGGATGACTGCCGGGGACGGCAAAGTCACCGTCCCCGGCAAGTCCCCGGCCGTCACGCCGTCATTGTGGAGTAAGGACGGGACGGACGGCCTTGGCGCCGTCCCGTCCGTCATGGAGAAATCTCGGACGGCCCACCGTCCCCGGCTGTCCGACGGGACGGTTGACATCACTGAAGATAATAGCCACTTTTGAACTTTTGGAAGACAATTCAAGTTGGATAGATCGTTAGGTATACTGTCCGGTTGATTGTTCGCCAATTGCAAGTCTGTCTGGGTCTATCGGTTAGCCATACTTCTCTATCGTTGAGACTCTTGGGAACTCGCTTAGTTCTTCCTATGCATCCGTCACGATGCCATTCTGTTGCTGACATCCGTTGATGGTGCGTACACCAATACATGGCGAAGGAGAGTTTCTTACCACCAGGGGTTTCAACGGTCCGAGGCGACTACAGTACTCTGAGGCCCGATATCGCCGTCCTTTTCTGGATATCATTTCAGTGGTCTAGTTGGCCCGAAGCTCATTTCTTCTGCCCTATTGCCACCCACATCGGTACTAATAAAGAATCGGCAGCTACCGGAAGTAAGAGTCCGGTACATGTACCGGAGCAATTGCCGGTGGTGGACCATACAACCAGCGGTGGTAGGTGCCATGATACCTATCCTGGGCTTGAAAAGCAGAGGTGGTGAGCCTTAAATCAACTAGTAGGTGTGCGGCAATGCTGGTAGTAATCCTAGGTACCAATCTTAGCATAAAATATACTGATTCCTATTGCTAATCTCCTTTGAACCGGAATGTCTCAAGACTGCAGGGCAGAGTAGGCGTATAGTCGGAGAACAGTTTGCTCTAGTCTCAAAGGTCTAGAATTCTTTGTCCCAAAATATACAGTTCTGTCCTGGGGTGAGTGTTGCCCGGACGGGACGGTCTATTGAGATGCCTGCTGGCACCAGTCAAGCCTAGTGGCAACTAATTGGCTCACAACTGTATCCCACTTGAATAGCTAAGTAATTGACACTCATTCAGAACCTATCACCATCACGTAATATTTCATATACTGTCTGGAAACCGGTGTGAACCCCCAGAAATGGTGCCATTTCCTTATGTCGTTTCACCTTTGTATGATCACACACCCCGGAACCAAGGTCACTTCTGTTTGAACCCAGAAGTGAAATAAGTCAGTCCCGGAAGTCCAAGTGTTTTGAAACTGGACTTGGACTTGCCCCAGACGGATCATTCCTTTCACTGCTAACACGATATACCCACAGGTACCTGGGATTTCCGAGTGTGTCAGGGGAGAGGAAGTCATCGAACATTCTGCTACTAAGGCATGACTTCCGACGCATCCAGGAGGACATCCTGAGATCTACAAAACTGCCACTCTCCCAGAACCCCAGGAAATCCTATGTCAACTGTCTCGGTAGCATTCATCTAGGCAAAACAACTGCAATGTACCCTTCCAAGCTGCCAGACGAGCCCTTGAATCACCCTTACAGGTGCCTGTTATTTCAAATGTTGCCCGAGATAGCTTAGGTGAACAAGAGATATTGTCGGGACTAGATGGCGTTGTGGTCACCCGTTGTACTGCCGGATGGACGGACCGTTTCAATCCCGTTCGTACCAAACTCGCTTGCATGCTACTCCGCCCGTCTTTTGCCTTGCATATTCATCACGCTGCACTAAACAGCTTTCTTACCTTAGTATTGGAGTAGTTACAGTCTTCAACAGCTCTCAAGCAAACGAGGAACTAAGTTAGCAGCAAGTAATCAGCAGCAGGAAAGCAGCAGAAACGTCCAAGAAGAGTTGCAGGCGAGCAGTGGAAAAGCAGGGAAAGGGGGTGGGTAGGGAAAGGAAACAGTCTCACAGAAGTTAGAACAGCGGTAGAGTTGCCAGCCAGTGGGGCAGAGGGTGGCGTGTCAGGGAGCATTCGGAGGTGGCAGGGATATGGAGACCACTGCAAATGCACGAATACGGCGGTTTCTTTTGTTGGGGTTTGATGGGGCTCGCGACATTGCTTTCATTTTTGTTATTGGAAGAAGCGGGGAGGATATTTGGATATATGCCATAGCTGCAAGCGGCTGAGTGCAATATGATTACAAACAAATAAGCACAAATAGCGAAGAACGATGCATTTATTGAATATTGGTTAGAAGTTATGTGTCAGGCGCTAAGTAGAAGCTGGGCAGATGCCTGGTAAGTATGTATGGTTAACTGAGCTTAATTATCCCACCCGCTTAACCGAGGGCACGGGCCACACTTGTCTCACCTCGCTCTCCCAGGTTGAACCGCTGCAAGCTTCGCAAAGTACTCTCGTATCTACTGCGGGGTATTCAGGTTCTGTGATACTCTTGTTGTAGGGCCGAAGTAGGATGATAACAATTCCCGCTTTCCTTCTCCGCAGCGGTGAAACAAGCACACGGTTGAAATATGGTTAAGACCTGCCATTAGTGTGAATCGGATAAAATGCAAGCCCCCGCTTTTAGTGTCATGGTTTGTATCGGGAGGAAAAACTAGGTTGGTCTTGGCATGCGGCCGAAGCCGAATACCCGAGAATGCACCGTCGGCAACTGACAGGTTTGAGAGAACATTCGTCCTTTAGTCCTAGATTTCATATCTAGACTGAATTAGTATTTGTCTATCATAGATTTTCTTAAGTACGGATCACGTGTAATCTAACTGGGTGAATTTGCCACAAAGGAGCACCCGTTACTATCATATTACCGCTCTAGCAAAATACTACCGGTGATATTTGTCACGGTGTCTATCCTTCAGACGGTATCCAATTGGATTCTTTCTTAAATGATTACATCGCAATCTTATATATTCTTCGCTTCCCGCTCTCTCGGGCCACGGCTGTTTCGAAAACTACATCACATTATTACGAGTTAAATGATGTGGTTGAAAGGTTAGTTCGATATCACTATTCACTGATGCTATGATGTACGTACGGCGATATAGAGGCTTGTGAAACGAGGTGAAGCCTGTTGAGAGCAATCGATAGAGAGAATGAAAGATGCAGATTGTCTATCGTACAATGAGAATAAAATAGGCAAAAATAAGAAAACAAATCATACCAAGAACAAAGCTCCACTAAGGCTCTGGAGCACGCGGAGAGATAGGCACTGCACCAAGCTCTTAATCTGTAAAAAAAAAAGGTGGCTGAGGGGGTGGAAAATAAAATTTTCCTTCCCCTCGATATCGAGTAGCTGCCCTACAAAAATCAGCATAGTCCAACCTTTTTACACCACGTAGCCGAAATCGATTAAAAACTGAACTAATCTATTCATGAGTCCAATATCACGAGAATGTTGAGTTATAGTAAATCTTAATTTTACTCTGGCTTCTAATTTGTAACTTAAAGATTTGGAAATATCAATAAAGAAACAACCTTCGCCGGCGCTGAACCCTGTTAGTCAATTGGGATCTTTGATTTTTTTATCCTCAATTAAAACTCTTGGAGCGGGAATAGTGTTAGGAAAGGCAGCTTTCAATACTGGAGTATGACCCTTATTCATAGAAGCTCTTATATTGACTATCTTTTGTAAACCTTCCCAAGTTAAATGTTTTTTTTATCCTTCATTAATTCAAGAACAGATTTAAAAAAAAAAAAAAGTCCACAACACGGCAGCCCCAGCCTGTTGCACGGTGCCGGGGCTCGTTTTTGAGTCAAAAGAAAGTATTTATCAAAGTTGGGAATTATTATATTAATTAGTTCATCGACTGATTGTACAGAATAAAGGTTCGGCCGCCACCACAGGTGGCGGGCGAAATGTCCGCCATTGTTCCCGCCTTAGCTCCGATGCCTTGGAGCTCAATCCTTAGCCAATAAAGCCGTAGATGTCTAATCCGTTACAGGATATCAGAATGCCTAACCCCATTACGGCAAATAGTCTCCACACAACCAACATCGCGCGCATAGCCATAGTATCACGTCAATATCTACCCGTGTAAGAGCCTCTATAACACCCTAGCCCACTACGTATATAACCGTGTCAAGTACAGTTGCACGTTTCTAGGACACAATCGCTCATGATTAACCGTCGTTATACAAATTGCTACCGAGATTGGCGAAGAAGTTAAACTTTGTATTTACATTTATGAAACCTTGGATCAGGCATCTCCTCAATTTCCAACACCAGCTCTTATAGTTCGTACGGTGAAACTTAATCGTGATCACTGTCAATTCGGCCATCCTTATTACGCAACTAGTCAATCCGCGGGTTCTATCGGTTGGACCAAATACTGGTGAGTAAGGAAGTGTACGGCGACTTACAAGTGCAATTGCGGAACTGGTGATGTGTATTGACTCTATTGATCTAATTGACACCTACTGTACCGAGCACGATGCTTCGGAAGTTACGCGTCACAAATGCCCCGTTCAAGAGATTTTATTTGATTCCGCCCCCTCTTCGGTATTGGATATTGAAAACATCCGTCACAACCAATATCTCGTCCGAACCATCGTGCTCGCCACAGTACACAACAACTCCAGTGCTTGCTGCTCCGCCGCTCAACTTTAAACCACTACCTCGTTATCATCGCACTAAAAATCTGTTCAACTCTATCTGCCCTCCCTCCGAGACCGTATCGATTGTAGCGGCCACAACTAACCCTAGCCAAATGCCATATGATGTCTGTACTCAGTTCGGTCGAACAGAGACTACAGTTACACGGAAGCCGGCCCAGCCGTCGATAATGTGAACTTGATGGCTAAGACGAAGACAATTCACTGTTGATTCTCATAGTAGCCTCCTTAAAACATAATAAGTGATAGTAAACGAATACAACGTATATCAGTATCTCATCGGGGATGTACATCACGGATAAGAAACTAAACTCAAGCCCCTATGTCAAGATAGCATTCCAGTTTCTCATTCTCTAATAAAGGATGTGTTGTTTCATTCGGAAAAAGATTTTCGTAGGGCCACCAGGATTTCACTCCGCTGCTCTTGCGCACATCTGCGTATTTTGGTGGGAGAAAAACTTATCGTCAACACTGCAGCTGTAATTCTTGGGCTACTTGGGCTATTCAGGAACCAGGGTTGATATAGTTAGGTTGCATTTAGCTCTCCATAAATTCGATTATCGAATAATTTCACTGACAAAAGTATTGAATTATCACAAACAAGCGCATGAAGTAGTCCGCACAACTGCCGTACAGTCGCCACACCCTGTCAGACGAAGCTCCCAACATCCAACCTCAACCTATCCTGTCACAAAGCGAGATATGACCCGAGAACAGACTGCAAACCCCAAGCACAGAGTATCGAGCTGCCAATCATCAGCAATCGACCATCATTCCTATAGAATTGAAGCATACATCCACTTAAGAGCAATTAAGCACCTGATCACCACAGCCAGTGACGACCTCATCGATTGGCGAGCTAGATCCTGGCTGATCTTTGGATTGGCACCAGCTGCCAATGTTGTTTCCATGGTAGCAGAAAACGATACAGCACCCGTCGTTCCAAGCAGACTCCCATTTATATGAGTTCGCTTCCCAGTTGTTGAGGTGATGAATGCCGTCGTCGCTGATGGCAACGGCTTATCCTGTATAGCCGGTGTGCGACCAGAGAGAGATGCGATAGGCGGCCGAGCTGGAGGCAAGAGCTGTAGTGATGATAGCGATAGAAAAATACATTCTGACTGTGCTTCGTCGGAGACTTGGATGAATATTGGTAGATGTAAAGCTAGGGTGATTGTGGAATGTGAGCGGTTAGAAAGCTGCAGTGAATAGAAGATAATGGACATACTGGGATTTATATAGAGCTTTCGGTGTACCTGCTATCCGTCACCACATGTCTAGAGTAGGTAATTGCGTTAGGCAGAGGGCGGAAAAGAAAAATGTCAGAGGTCGTCAGCCGAGCATAGAATCTGCGTGTTATTGCATCACGATTATCCATTCTCAGGCTCCCATCTCGCTGTCTCCATACATGGGGCCGTACCAGGTGCAAAGGGTAAGACAAAGAATGTTGGCAGTGATGATGGAACTTGGAACCGGGCTGCGGTGCGTACGACGCATTAGAATGTCAGGGGTTTTATTCATCATAGGATATCATTCTACAGTGGCGATTCGGGCAACTGCAGTGTAGAGTGACAGGCATTAGAATGTACCAATGACTTTCGTTTGAAATACTACCGATCACTGAATCATTCGCAATTGGGCTCACAGTATTATTTACGTCCGCCTCGTTTCCTACTGTACTCCGAACAACAATGCTACATTCAGTGATTATAATAAGTTCAAAAATCCCTAATATCATTGACAACTGGTACGTTTATGGTCATGATCTACCGCTTCTTAGCAATTTCGTGGGAAACACCATGTTCCTAGGAACCACCACAATGGTGCAAACGTTGGTCATTCATTGGGATGCGATCGCCTTTCCCTGGGCGGCTGTTTCGGTAATCATAGAAAATTCTAAGAGCATTGTAGGTTGCGGATATAATATTAATGAGTTATCGCCGTTGTTAACTGGTCAAGACTGAAAGTACCCTAGCGTAACCCATCCAAACGCCCAAAACTCAGCTCCTGTCAATTGTTCGAAGACCATGAACCGTAGCTAGCGATTATACCGTAGCCAACTAGACAAATGCATTTAGCCAGATTATCGTTGTGAAGCCCCGAGCTGTCAGTGAGTACTAGGGGCATGCAGAATCTCAGAAATGTCTACACAGAGAAAGCTATGACGACCGGGAGAGACTAAGGGCTACAACTCTCAAATGAAATCTAGTATCATACGCAGGGAAAAGAAAGATGGTGACATAATTGAGTCGTTGGGGCAGAGGACGAACACCCCGATTCCGCCAACACATAGTCGCCGATGTAACTTCTACGAACCCTACAACATTTTCCAATATTGACCGCTAGGCGATCAAATATGCACACAGAGTTCCATTAGCTCATTCTAGAGTATAATCTGTCGTGAGCGGGGTATCTTCCGCCGGTACAGTGCGAAGAGAACTGTTCGATCAGAATTGCAAAAAGCAATGAAATGAAAATGTCGACGTAGTTCGCGGGGATTGGTTGCTCTCGTGGCCAATGTTTTCGTAGATCGGCAAATTCAGCCCTCAGGAGCTCAGGAAGTCTAGGATTAGACAATAGCATAGCCCCTTTGCATTTTTGGCAGGTATGTACAAACTTCCCACAATTTCGGATCAGAAACCTAACCCTAACATTCCTTGCAACAATATCACAAACCTCACTCATACGTTAAAAATTAAGACTCCCTGTCATACTACCCCGTTAAAGCGGCGGCCGCGGTGTTGGCTATCTGTCGATAATGTGTCGATTTCTGGGTGAATGCCATAATGCGAGCCTCATACCATTAGAGCCCGTTGAAGAAACCACAGCCAGGCTAGAGTCAGTTTTATCCGTTTAATGGATAACGAGATATAACTAGGCAGCTTCAACGCACTAAAGGCGTGAATAGTTTCACGTCTACCACCGCCAATGTAAATAAGGTAAGGTATGCTTTTCCTATCCTATATTCCCGTGGGTCAGTTGTCAGCGGTTAAGTAAATGGGCTAATTAGAAGAAGCAATTCGTAGTTGAGAAATGTTGTGTTAGTGGCATGATTGGTTGAATTAACCGTTCGGTTATAGCGGCATCTTGGGATGCAAAAATGACGCAACTTGCGTTTCCACAGCCTTGTCTGTGATCACTGTTGGTTTGTTTGTTTGTAATCGTATTGTATTCGGCTGCTTGCGTCCATGACACATAGTTTCTTCTACCGCCCCCCCCAAAAAAACAAAATCTCTTTCGCATCCTCAAGGTTTTCAGCCTTTCGGCTAGTAGCAAAAGCTGCACCTATCGACTACATCTCTAGGCACATTCCCTTCCACATGCAATGAGAACCGCCTGGTGATCACCCATCCGTATCCCCTCTTGAATCCCCTAAGCATCCATTCCACTCCGGTCAGCCATCCAGTTCGCCCCAACAAAAAAAATATATTAATTGTTAGCTGCCCCCATGCCTGCGGACTTAATTTCTCGGCGTCTTTTGACTGCCTACCCATCTTGAAGTTCCTCGATAACGTCCTGCAGGGTATTATTGACACGTGTACACTGCGGTGGGTATGGAAAGCTCGTTAATTATCTACGTCTAAGGAGAGCGAGACGAGAAAAGGAGAACACTAAAGAACACGATGGCTACAATATTATACTAGAAGTGGCAACCTACGTAACAGCTGAGCAATCACATGATGCCCGTTGATGATCGTGGGCTTTTGCCTAGCATTTCCGTCAACATTCCCCCCTTGCCCAGAGCACGACTAAGATAACATAAATCAATAGAAAAGAGAATCCCAAAGTGAAGCCTATTAACAAAAAGAACAACATAGATTTCCCTCGTAAAATCAATCAAGATCCAAGCCCAAATCCAAGTCCAACTTCCTTCACAAATTCTCCAACTTTCACTCCGCACAGTACTTTCGTAAGAGCGGCGGCTTGAATCTCTGTACTCGGGAAATGCCGACTCGAGATCTCCCTTGGTAATATCCTGAATCGACTGGTATCTCAACCTTAAATACCTGCTAACTGACTGGAAGTTGCCGGAATTGAGAGTGATAACGCAATTGAGACCGTCATTGAGAAGCCGCTTGGCGATGCTGTTTCCGAGTCCAAGTTGGGTGATAATCTCCTGAAGCTGGTCGATCTGCACTTTGCTGTATTCAGTAACAATCATCTCTGCTTCCATAGTTGATTAGGCTACCAGGGTCAGCTTCGACTTGCAGATAACAAATCCTAAACAATGATTCCTGATGTAGAATTGCTCGTATCGGCCTCTCCCCCAAGTCCGTGTCTGCGTACCATAAAATCGATGGTTCGGGGTTTGGAGTTGGAGATTAGCCGGACAAGATCGTCAATGTGTATTCGGAAGGATATCGGAATACATGCTTGACTGCTTCCCAGTAGGACAGCGAGGGCTTCGCCGCGTATCTACCAAGCACTGTAGTAGTGTAGGTAATATCTAGTCGTGTACCCAGCGCTGCATGTTGAAATAGTGATGATAGAGAAGCTTGATTGTATATTATCTAAGAGAGCCACAAGGCCATATATATATGAGAGTACAAGTGTGAATGCGTGCGTACGCATCTATGTATAGACCCTTCAGGCCGACAGCAATCTCCGGTCATACGAGACTCACCTCCGGCCATACGAGAGTCATCTCCGGCCATAAGATGGCAGAGACCTATCATGCAATACTGCAAATAAGAGAGATCCAATTGCCTTGTAGTAGTTCCAGATATCTGGGTACGGTTGTTCATCATCTCTCAAGGCATGGGGTTTGTAGTCGACCTACATCGGCGTCGATCTTGTTGGAACATGTCAATCAACACTCATATACTGTACTAGTCAAAAGAGGTAGTCCATCAGCTGTCAGAGGGGGTGTTTGAATATGTAAATATTATCTTTTCGTTAGCGTTGGCAGGACTGAGATATATTGTTAGCATGTACTGAATTTGCTAGATAAATTTAAACCCTCTAGCTATCTTGCAGGCCATAATAAGAACAAGGTCCTTCCCTGTGGAAGTGGATTTTCTAGATGGACCAACACGAATATCACCAGTTCTACTAGCATCCCGTCTGTGAATTAACACTGAAGTTATGGTAGAGAGCAGGGTTGTATAAGCTCAGATATGTCAGTTGAATACTGTACTACCCACATCGGCTGTCAAAAATCCCTTGGACTAAAACTATTACATGTCAGCAACCGCCTGTGGACTAACCACTTTAATCAGTATAGTAGGGCTGATGGCGCAGTGGTAGCCCATCTTTCTGGTATGTGAAAGGTGCTAGGTTCGACTCCTAGCTAGCCCATTCTTTTCTAGGTTCAACACATCTCTTGGAAGAATCAGTCATCTCAATCGATCTAGCACTCGGTTGGTATACTCCATTTGATCAACGGTGATCCAGTGCTTCTTACGATCTCAAGTTATGGTCATGTCAAAGTACTGGTTCGTATCGGGAACGGGAACTTAGCCGGTGTTCACTTCACAGAGGATGTCAGTACACGGAGTGACCGCCAGGCATCCCAATAGTCCGTCCCGTCCGTCCAAGGCCTTGCCTGAGACCAGGTTACAATTTTCGGGGCTCAAGATTTTAGAACTAGACGGACTAGGGCACTCCATGACAAGACTTGTTACAAAACTGCAGGCCCTATAGTCCATTAATTGGCCCCCATACAGAAGTTGATATTCAATTTAATGAAGCTAATACTCACCGATTCGGTACAAGTTCATCTCGGCGGAAGATTTGTTTCGGATACTGTGTCCCGGAATTCTCATTCCCGAGCCGGGATATACTATATCCGACCCTGGTCAAGACTATGTTTATCTGTACCGCGCCCTGGTACCGGAAATTTCTGCCCGGGACGGACCAGTCCCCCTATACTCATTCCCCAGACGGGACGACGATGTCGGGCCCCGAAAGACTGTAGTCCTGACAGACGGTTGGGAACCCAGGTGACCAGTCAACCTGTAGAGTAGCTGGGCTCCTTCAATGAACTAGTCACTTCACGGAGCGCACACACTCCATGACTTGACTAGCTACTTCGAGACGGTTTTGACATCGACCATTTTGAGCCTAGTTCTTTGCAAAGCTTACAGAGGAGAATAACTGGTCGACTGGAAAGTTGTATCTATTGAAAGCAACTAACAAAGAGAATAAAAGGTGCTGATTGCCTATTGTACAAAGACAGAATAAGTTTGACATAAATACGAAGGAAATCATACAGTGAAACACGCAGGCCTGAGGCACATGGTCAATTACGTACCGTACCAAGCTCAACAATCACAGTGCTGTACCAAGCCCGAGGGTGCCGGGAGTACACTAAATCAAGACCGTGGTAGTCGGATAGCCACGTACCGAACCTAGCCCAAGACTAAGCTTAGTGCCTGCCTTGGTCCCGACAGCCTGCGGGCTTGCCCGTCTTAGATCTGGTAGCCTTCGGTTTAAAGTCTAGTCAACTGCATCCGTGATAATCATTGTACGAGAAGTTTCGAAAGCTGCTTTCTAAATATAACTAACTTAAACCATAGCCTGTAATCACCTGATGACATAGCACATATATCTCTACTGAGAACCAAGCGAAGGAAGAACGATGGACTTATTAGTGACCGGCTAGAAGATCTGTTAGGCGCTAGGTAGAAGCTGAGCGGATTCGGGTAAGTATGGTGAACCCAGCTTGTTTGCCCCACCTGCTACTCTGCGCGCCGCTAATGCAACCATGCGCCGAGCCGCACTTGTCTCACCTTGCACCCCGGCTTAAACCACTGAAAGCTGCACGAAGTGCTCTCTAGTCCACTGCAGGGTACCCAGGTTCGGCAATACTTTCGTTGTGAGGCAATTCGAGTGCCGAAGTCGAATAACACCTATTCCTGCATTCCTTCTTCTCTGCAGCGGTGAAACAAGCACATGGTTGAAATAAGGTTTCAGACCCGCCATTAGCGTGGATCGGATAACAGTCTAGCTCCCGCTTTTAGCGTCATGGCATCAGGGAGCAGAAATTGATCTTGGCATGTAGCTGAAGCTGAAGGACTGCGCTGTCGGGAACTAATGGCTTGAGAGAAATTCATTTTTAGTGCTGGATTTGATATCCAGACCAAATCAGCAGCTGTCACGTCCTAGCATTTTCCCTAAAGCGGATCTAATCATCACGCGCAGTCCCAACGGTAGATTTGCCACAAAGGATAGCCCGTTGCTACGATATAACGGCTCTAGAACTATACCACGGATGATATTGGATGCAAAGTTTCTATCTTACGGAGGGAATACTGTTTGATTCTTCCTTATTGATACATTTCATTCATATTTATTCTTCGCGCCCCGCTCTCCCTGGCTTAGCCACCGCTGTTTAAAAAAACATCACATTAATACGAGTTAAATGATGCGGTTCACTAATCTGCTCAATGTCATCTTTTGATGATGCTATAATGTATATATAACGATATATGGGCGCAAAAAGAGGTGAAGTCTTTGACCTCTAAGTCTCTGAAGACACAAACCACATATTGGCTACTCGTTTCCTCAGATTCTGTCACATGATATCACCTCCATTTCTGTCCACGTATGAGCCCGTATAACACCCCAGCCCTCGAAATAAACAGCCGTGTCAAGTACGGTTGACTACCGCCACCGCAAAACTCCCGGACATAATCGCCCACGGTCTGCCATCTTAGTACGGTTTGCTTCCGCGATTAGCGGAGAAGTGAAATTTAGTATGGTACCGTTGATTACGTACTGAGTAATGGCAGGATCTTGCAGAATTTAAAATACAAAGCATCTTCCACCCTACATCCAAGGCCAAGTATCTATTCACCTTTTGCCACATCCCAGGACGGCTCTGTTGGGGTTATCGAGGGTTTTCATGGACTAACAGAAATCCGCAATTATGCTGTACAAGCAAACCGGAATACCTTGATCTGGTACACGCTATCGTGGGGTGCTTCTTCTGTTGGAAATGGTAGCAGTCGCTGTGAGATGGTCTAAGAGCGATGTCGTTCTCTCTACTCTAGCGGTCTCTCCATATACAGAATGGCAAGGCCAGATTGACCGCTCCGCCATCGGGCGGACTCGGGCGCGGGGTTGAGCGGATTTCCAATATCTTCATCATCCAGAATTTTTGTAATTCCTAGCCGCGTAATTAACCTCAGATAGGCGGTGTCAAGCCACTGAAATAATTCTCTTCAACGCATTGCATAGCATCATATACCAGAATAATTTATGCCTTATACTGCTGGTGGTCGATACTCCAAAATACTGTAAGTAGCAATGTCTGGGAAAACCAAACTTCATTATCACCTCCAATAAAGAACGTATACCCTGGTCACGAAGTAAGCAGGAAGCTGACAATGTCAACTAATTGTAGGAACCTGTATCAAGGGTTGCGAACTCAAGAAGCAAAACTTCACTGCCAACAAAAATAGCAAATTCGATACTCCAGTGCTTACCGTACAATTTCTTCCACGTCAAGATATTTCATCGCGGTGCTCAAACGAGTATTCATTTGAACAATGCGTACAGGCGTACAGGCGATATAGTTTACATTGTGCGAGTACAAGATAGCTATTGATTTCACTTAGACATTCCCAGTTTCTGTTGCTGGAAATACTTGGCTTTTGCCCTAGATTATCGACGGACATCCTATGATTGCTTAGCTCTTACGTAGGTTGCCGTTTTCAGCAAAGTTCTCTTGATTTTGTGCACCATAGTTATCTCCTTTCCTCTTCTCTCGTTAGAACTTAGACGATTGATGCATTTTCCTTGCCCACCGCAACGCGCGCGTGCCAACAGTTCCATCTAGCTAATGCTACATATCTGACCTCTCATTCGATCTACTAGAAACTGTAAAATAGCCAGGAGAAATCTCGGGGATGCTATACAACCCAGCACTGAAGTAGAAGCGGTGTCAGGTTACATCTGAAGACACCGAAACTCGGCTAATGGTGATGGCAATGGACTGAGAGAGAGCTAGACGTAGTAATAGCTACTCATTAACATCTAGTATGCAGTGATATAGGACCTGACATCAAATGCGCAATATTGGCATAATTGAGCAAGAATAGAAACGATCTGCCCACCCACAAGTCCTTACAAGGACCGACATCATCGCTCAATCCAGCGCTTCAATTGAGGTAGACTAGGGCGCCCATTTTTTGTCTCCCAAAGATTGTGACCCTGCCAGGAAGACTGTAAGTACCTACGGGGGCATACAATTAGATTCGGTTTAGGATTAATTTCACAGCACAACTCCATTTGCGGGTTAGAATAAGTACGGAGAAATTCGTTTGTATATGTGTGTATCTATAGAGTATAAAGGGAAACCGCCGAGGCTACAAGGCTGTTGCGGCTGCTTTCGGTGAGGTGATATTGTGTCACTCGTGCATGATATCACTCGATCACAGTAGCGTCACTCAGCAAACCACAAGGGCTACCTTTGGAGTGACGATGGCCTTTACTAATTTTAATAAAGATTGAAATGGAAAGAAACGAAAATGTATCACTATTTACTTTGGGTATTACATAAACCTTGGACAGAAAAACTGGTAGTGTTGAAATACTGATTGCTAGAAGCTTGTATATTCTAAAGTACAGGTACATTCATGGACTTATATACACGGTAGTCGGAGTATGTCTTTGTATGTCTTGTACGCATGCATGCTCACTCAGCTGGCATCTCCAGCTGAGTGGCATCTCCAGCTGAGTATGGAATGACCATCATCTTAGAGAGATTATGCATCAGCCCAAGTGAAGCCATACGACAGGAGATAAACCATATATGCAACAGGTAGGTTTCGGTGATGTCGAGTGATATACTCATGATCGAGAGATTTCATCATGCGCGAATATCACGTATTACTACTCCGACTGCGGCTATAACAACCCTATGGCTAAAGTAAAAGCTGTTATATATTAGATAATAGTCATGTTTGCAGATAGATTCCCCGCACACGTGCTGAATCCTAAATGTAGCTGGTTTTTGCAGTCAACCTAATTGAATTTAATGGTAACATCCGAGTCGTTACTACAGTCCCATTTGAAGGGCTGCGGCATTTAAGACTAGACGTTCTGGTTCATCTCAAATAAAGTCCTAAATTAGAAAACAATGACCGGCCATAGGTCTGACACGTGGATGGATTGTTTTATTCTTGTCGCTATTATAGTCGTTCTATGATTACTGGCATTCTGGTGTATCATGATACGGTTGATTTTTGTAAGTCGTTGATAAAGATAGTGATGACTTCATATTGGGTGTGCAGTGATACGCATACATCGCCAGTTAGTAGAACTTCTATATAACAACTTAGCAGTAGTGACTAGATCAAGCGTTCGGTAATCGCTGCAGATGATGACCAAATCTTACCGAAGATGTTCGAACGGGTTACCAAATTTTGAGAGCAATCAACGAGGAGAATAAAAAATGCTGATTGTCTATCGTACAAAGAGAGATTAAGATAGACATAAATAAGAAAAGATATCATGCCAAGAGCGAAGTACCACTCAGATCCGAAGTCTGAGTGTTGACACGCGGATGTTACGGTGGACGTGGAAAACTGTTCAATCGTATAAGTTCTAAAGAGAGAAGAGACAAGGTGATAACCAAAGGACAATGCCAAGGGAACTATACTGAAATGACAACACACGTAATAGCCAAGCAATCACATGATGCCTTTCGATAATCTTGGTCAAAAGCCCAATATTTCCGTCAACACCGAGGTTAGGTACCCTACCAAGCCCGAGGATCACTGAGAATTAGGTACCGTACCAAGCCCGCGGTAGTCGGAGAGCCAAGTACCTTTCCAAGCCAATGGCTAGGTTTGGTGCCGGCCAGTGTTCCCAACCGTCTCGTCCAATGGCTGCGGACGGCGGTGCCATACATAATTTCTCCAGGACAGACGGGACGGTGCCAAAACCGTCCGTCCTATCCTCCTCAATGAGTATGGCATTACGGCCAGGGACTAGCGGGCATCCCCATAGTCTGTCTCGTTCGTCCAAGGTCATGCCCGAGACTGGACGACAATTTTTGGGTCTCAAAATTTTAGGACTTGACGAACCACGACACTCCATGATAAGACTACAGTAGTGCGGGGACATACAGCCCATTGATTGGCCCCCACAGATATTGCGGCTGAAGATTTGTTCCGGGATTTCGTGACTTTACACATGCAGGAATGAATTTCTTTGTCTCAGAATTCTCTTTCCCGAGCCGGATATACTATATCCGACCTTGTAAAAACTATATCCGACCCTGGTCCTGGAGTTTTCTCCCAGGGACGGACTAGTCCTCCGAAATTCATGCCCCAGACAGACGACAATGTCGGGCCCCGAATGACTGTACTCCCCCCGGACTGTTGGGAACCCTGCTGAAATGCCATGGTACTGATCACAGACTCGAATCTCCGTCGATACCATATTTGTCGCCAGGTATGGCGGAAGCTAAGCAACCCGGTCAGCTATATAGCGCCGCCAATGCTGGCAATAAGCACCCCGTACAGAAAGAGTTCGTCACAAATATATTGAAGATTACGAAAGGGAAACTAAGAGACGGTTTTTGACTGGGCTAATAAGAAATCAATAGAAAGAAGTATACCCTATGGTGGATTGAAAATTTACCAAGTCACATCTACCGTGCAATCGAGTGACTTAAGCACCATTCATGACTATCAGTATCGACGGTTAATATCAATGATAGACACAACCATCAAGCAACGAAACAACTGCGTACACCGTGCCAAAAAGATGACGTCTGAGAGTTGACAGTGGATTTGGCCCAGTGGCTCCCTTGGCATCCAGCGTTGGAGGATACCCTGTTGAGAGCAATCAACAAAGAGAATGAAAGATGTTGAATTGTCTATCATACAAAGAGAGAATGAGATAGACATATGAGGGGGGGTTTCGTGCCTAGAGCTAACTACCGCTCAGAACCGAGGTAACCCGAGAGATGTACCAAGCCCGTGGTAATCGGAGAGCTATATTCCGTACCAAACCCGACGGCCTTCGGGCTAGATCCTTAGTCAACATACACTAGCAAAAAGTCTCGCGGGCATGAAGCGAGAGCCTAGCAGCCTCTATCTGCCGAAAGCTATCAAACATAAAACCAGTAGCTTACAGCCCCAATCGCCCACCATCAGCGCACATCCCGAGGAGGACGCCTTGCCTCCGTAGTGATACTCGGCTTCGGGTATGATATCCGGCATCCTCGAGTATGGTGTCTTCCTTCCCTCTATATAAGCGTGCCCTTCTCTCACTTTGTAGGGCAGACAATATAGCATCTTCTTGATTGTTCTGAACACGGAGGGCAACGATAAAGTGTACTAAGAACATCACGATGAGGTTTTGAGGAAGAAACTCGACTGCACACGTGCTACGTGGTAAGTATGGCTACCTTATGAGTTTAAGAGTTAGTTATGTCAATGAGATTCTACTTAGTCGACAGCTATCTATCTACTATTCGATCGATGAGAGTAATCATCACGATAATGGATGTATATTACAATCGATGTCGACAGTGGAAGCTGCAGTCAATGATGAAAGTCGCGACGATACCAACGATACTCACGAGCTAGCTAACTACTTTCACAGTGTTTATGAAGACTAGATGCGACAATGGCATACGTGGACTCAGGCTCATATGAGCTTGCGGGAATGGATTTTCCGAGTTGGATGGATTCTGAAACTGGGTGGAGTAAATTGAAAGCGTTTCCTTTGCTTTCCTTCTCTTCTTATTTTACATTTTGATTGTTCAAGGCCCAGTACATGTGACATTTGGCACAGCCTTTACCACTTCCGAATGTCCACTTAGTAGAGGTGGAGTTTCTCCGTGGGTAGAGTTTACCGAATCTCTCAAGTGGTACTGATTAGTCGTAGAATTTATAGATTAGTATTGGTGCTTACACATATTTGATTTCCCGTTTCCTTTTACGCTCGAATGTCAGCCCGTAGCTCTGCATTCAAGGTGGGCTGATATACTGGCGGCTGGTGGGAGCTAGAGGTTAGGGTTGCACGATTGGATCGATTGAGAGTACCGTTCTCGACTGACAGTGGATTTTATAGTTTTGATGCGGGAGGGAGTTAGACACTCCCGGTAGTATGAGTGTAGTACAACTGGGAGTAGGCAGTGGCAGTGCAATGCAGCGGAATTCTAGTGTAGTTGCAGGCGAGTTGAGAGCAGCTAAGAGTAAACAGTCAAGTGCAGGTGGCATCTTGGGGCATGAAGCGAAGAACTCTAAAGAGAACGAATTTGAATGTAACTGGCAGCTTAGAGTATATATTTGAGCATAGCTGGGACTCAGAGCACTCTCGTGATAGTGTGCACGATGCAGTACAAATTCTAGTTGGACCTCTATATTCCATAGACGTGTAGAGCATACTTGATTTCAGTACCTGGTGAGTATTTGGAACAAAATTTAGTCAATTTATGCCCGTGGACGTGACAACATATTTTGGTGAGAATGGGCCTTACTCAACAAACTTTCACCTACTCCAGTCCAATTAAGTCCTCGAGTTTTGTTCTGATCACACAATGTTCATTATACAAAAGATGCACACATAGGCACCTATCCAATTCTCGGTCTCCAATCTACGATATCTCTAAAATTCTATATTCCAAAATGCTCCGAAACACAGTTTTGCATACCCGCTCACTCAATATTAGAGATATCGGAGATGTTACAAATGTACATTTGTGACTGCTCTTTTAGACTTCACACTTTACTCTTTTATCTTGGACCTTTAGACCTGTACCTAGTCATCGCACCATAGTCAATGCACACGGTTCTCCCCAACTTCCATATCGTAACAGGAGATAGGGGCCTAGGAGGTGAACCGGGCATTATTATACACATTTTGCGTGTGGGACACTTTGTAATCAGAGCAAAATATGAGGATATGTTTGGGCGGGCGATGTTGGATTTGAGTTCAACATAATTACACATTTAGCATATTCACAGACTTCTGACCAATGGGAATCTTAATCGTAAGGGACACATTCCATATGTATATATGATAATAATTTGGAGCGGCGATACACTTGTTGACTACGATTCCTGTTGCCCCACGTACAGTGGTGGGCTGAGTTTTGAATGTATGAAGGATAAAAAAACGATCATAGGGGCCTCCATAGTTTTCTTGTATGTAGAATAATTGCATGCGCATTTTCAGCCTTCGCATGAATGATATGCAGGAAGCATTGTTTTGTAATACTTTGCGCAATAGTGTGGTGTCTTGCATTGATGCAATGAGTCGGTGCTCTTGGTAGAGGAGCCGTGTAAGAGTGGAGAGCCCAAAGAGTCAGCTCGCATACCAGAGCCGGGGATGAATTCCCGCCCCAGGTAAGATCAGATTTGACTGAGGACTGGTTCATGAGCTTACCCAAAGCGGGGAAAATTGCCTACTCATGGAAGTAAAAAGAAAATAAGTAGTTTCATTGTCAATCCAGTCAACGTCGCCAAAACACCACCCCAGCAAATATTAGGGTGTCTCGTTTGCCACCCACGCCCACCTCGTGAGCAATTATCTTCCCCCTGTTAATACACTCTGGAAGCTGTTCTCGGGAATCGATTGGATTCCAAGTTTAGGAGAGTTCACGCCACTGGCGTTTTTCCTGTTCTATAGTTTATTCCGTAGCTATGCGCAGATGTTGGACCTACTTAGTCGGGTGATCGGATGCGACCTAACAAGATTTGACATCAGCCTGTCTGGACGGGTGGAATAAAAAACCGAAGCAATCATACCCCGTTCGCATACACATTCATGAGGATTTGATCGCGATCTACATTTTGCTCTGATTTTTGGTTCTCGAGTTTGCCGTGTCGTTTGACCCGACTATTGGGTGAAGTTTAGATGACGGGTGGGGCGGTCGCCCCGCAAGTTAACTTTACTAGGTTAGTCTCCACCTTGCATAAACTTACCATATGTTCACGTCCATTCGCGGAAGCGGTTCTTCCGAGGAGAGGCCCTCGGAATCCCACCCTCCGTGATTGGGCTAGAACATAGTATCCCAAATGTGTCAAAGATGATGTGCACAGAATTGACATTCTAAGAATTGTCTTGAGTAATACGAAAATGTCCGGAGATTATATTTTCCAGCGAGTAGTATAAGTAGTAGTGTAGTAGTAAGATTATCGCCAAAGATCTAAGCCTCGTGGCGAGCCGACTATTTAGACTGGCCGTTACCCGGGCCCTGAACGCATCACATGCCAGCCGCGGGAACCCCTAACCGTGCGCCATTACACTGTACTCAACAAACAACTGCCGCAGAGTTACTGCTAGAGAAATGATACGTTTAATATGAGGAAGTTTACCTGCTGGTATAGGTTGGCCTACTAGCAAGTTGCGTTTTGTATTCGAAGGGCTGCAAACTTGCTTTTATCAGTGAAGTTTCTGACGTATCGAGCAGGGGCATACTTTGCAAGAGTAGTAGTACAGCACAATATCTTCTGGTGTGCGCTAAGGATATCCCTCCCCCACAAACGTACCCTATCTTTCGATGATAAGAGTCACCAAGGGTACTACAACAATGAAACAGTTGTGCCGCCACCTCGCATGCGTCAGCGAACCATGGGAACATGTTACTCGTATTCTCTTTTGCCACACCAGGGAGAAAAATGACCATACTGCAGGGCGACGTCGATTAGGTTTGCTACAATTCGGTACACTCATTGGTTCTTATATCAGTCTATATGTGATGTTCCTTTTTCTAGCCTCGGCAACAACCAAACTCACGCATATCGGTGTCGAGGGAAATTAGAGTATTGCGGGTAAATGGCTCTTCACTTTCATTTTTTGTTAGGCGGCAATGACAATATGTGGTGTGTCTCGTTATCTACATGTCTATAGCCCCGCTCAACCAGCCTAGCAACCGTCAACCCTGCATACCAAGATATTGCTGCCGTTCGATCTGCTATAGTCACACTAAGCGTACGCAGTTGCGCTGATTGAATCCACTTGGATAGAGCCAGCTGAGTGTACATACATGCCAGTGCATGCGCATATATGCATGCAGAGCAGAGTATTTGTAATTTTTGATTGACTCCACGAACGTACCAGTCAGTTCACGAAAGGTAGGCCTCCGTGAATGGACTAGAACAACCGTGAATGGACTAGAACAACCGGTCATCCCGCGGAGTAACTGGGCTCCGTGAACTGACCAGTCAGCTCGTAGAGCCTACCCACTCCGTGAGTTGACCGGTCACTTCGTTGAGGGATACAGCCGATCGTAGGGAGAATAAGGGGAAAATATGGTTTCTCTTCGCTCTGCTCAGCCGCACGGACAAAAATGACAAAATATCGGCCTAATTAAGTCTACGAGTATTTGTCCGATCACAAAGTGATGTATACTTGCAATATGCATAATTCATTGCACTTACACCTCACTGTCTTCGATTTATGACACCTTTAAAATTGATTGAGCAGCTTAAAAAAAACACCCCAACCTGAAAATCAATGTTTTTCCACAACCATTTTGTCAATATTAAAGATATGGTAAATTGGAGACCAGGAGCTGAAAGAGCGATGAATTATGCATATTCGATGTATGCATAACTTTGCGATCAGAGTAAATGCTACTCCTGGTGGCCCATAATTAGCGCTGGTCAGTACACGGAGCACTGATCTGACTGGTTCATTCACGAAAGGTGGGACTCCGTGAACTGACTGGATACTGACATTCTACGTGATCTAAGTAGAACAACCAACAAAGCGGTTAACCGTTGTAAGCCATTACTGCCGGTTATGACGCCGCCTGATCCCCATAACACCAATCCATCTCACCAAGGCTGACGGTTCGAAATAAAAATCCCACTGACGTACTTGTTCAGTCAGATCTTCGTGGTCAACGACGCTAGGATAAAAATTCTGGCTATTAATACTGTCAGCTTCTTTCAGATGTTAGTATCGGGGAGACACGCTCAACAAAGGTTAACTACGGCTTTGGTTTCGGAATTTTTCGTCCGGTCCAACCAATTCGACGAAACCAACCAATCTGGTGTCACCATTTTGCTGGCTTAAATATTCACATGAGCATACCCCTCAGCGTGAATATATTTGCAAGCACTCTGTTGATGCTGTCGCACGTATACATACGTTTGCTATTCGAGATTATGGTAAGGTTGTGATGCTTGTGTTGTCTATGATATATCCGTATGGACGATTTATTTCACTCATTACAGCCCGGTATGTTAGGAAGGTGTGTTTGGGGCTGTGTTGCATATGGATCTGACCGAGCTGAGGTTCAGCTGAGCTAATGGCAAGGAACTCAGCCAGTAGGGCATAAGGCACCCAACTACCTTGTATAGACGTCGCGTCTCTCTCTTTCTCTCTTCTCTCTGTACCTGAGTCTATGATCACGATTCTCCCCTTCTATATCGTAACAATTAGTTGAACTGCAAGGCAACAAATACAAAAAGCACAATTTTTTGTTGCATGTATACCTAGAACCTCCGCAGGACTTGCGGATATGGGCGTATGGCTTTCAGCTGAGCTGAAGGTACACGGTTGCGCTGATGGGATTCAGCTGGATACGACCAGCCGAGCGCGCGGACACGCCCGCGCAAGCACACACGGAAGTTTGTATATATGATCGTAGAGGTTCCCACGACACAGAGACAGAATCAAGTAACGATCTTCGTCACACAAAAGTAACAATTTTTGCACATAGCTTCGGGCGCATCCAAAAATTGCAAACGTTCGGCATTCAAACACAAATAACTTACTTAGTCTTCTACCCGACGAAACACTGGGCAACAGCATTTTATCACTCCACATATTCTATTGTCGCAAACGTAATTCCTAGAGTCAGTAATACGTAGAAAGTGATCCGCTAACTTCATACAAGACCTTTCAATGTCAGACGCAGGAGATTCTGGAAGAGATGACCAACTAGTTTTGGCATCATCATCCACTGATTCCTTCGGCAGCCTCATGTTTGCTACACTTGCCGATCTTGTTTCTCAAACCAGTGGAGATATCGACTCTCTCAATCATGCAATCCATTCCGCCGAAACATTGATCGCGGATTTTCCTGCCGACATTTTCATACCTTCGGGCTGTTGGGAGAATCTTGCAATCTTATTTGAAAAGAGATATGAAAGGGCCGAGGACCCAGATGACCTTCAAATAGTCGCCACAATGACCGAACTGAGAGTTGCTGCTGTCGCTCAGGAGAGTCTTGACCGAAGGCGTTGCCGCAGCGAAGTTGCTGCCTACCTAGTTACTAGTGATGAGCAAACAGGAAACGCAGAGCCTCCTCACGATGCTAAGGAGCAAATAAATGATGCAATGCCGGAAACACCTCAGCATGTTAACTTAATACAATGTCTCAACCGCGTTCACGTCACTAGTGTAGCCGGAGTTGGAGTACAAGAGACCGCTGAAATATCCTCTGATTCCCTTGATTCAATTTCCACTATAATCTCCGACCTCGCAACTCAGCATATTAATAATCCAAAATCTCTCGATAACGCGATTCTTCTGGCGGAGAATATTTTAGCGGCAGCTCCACACCACACTATTAAAGCTAGTTGTTTCAACGACCTCAGCGGAATGCTAAACATGAGATATATTCTCACTGCCAACCTGGATGATCTTCAGAAGGCTATCGAGTTTCTGGAACTAGCTATTGCTGCAATCTCCCCGGACGAGCCCAACCGAGTACCAGCCATGATCAATCTCAGTACATTGTTGAGCTCCAGATTCGAGCGAATAGGAGATCTCGATGATCTGCAGCAAGCGCTCTTGCTGGCCAAGGATGTGTTAGCTGCAACTTCCCTGGATCACCCCGATCGAGCTGGCCGTTTGAGCAACCTGTCCCAAAAGCTCGGCATGAGATTCGACAGGACTGGAGACCTAGACAACCTAGAGCGCGCAGTCTTCTATGCCGAAGAGGCAGTGGCTGTAACTCCTTTGTACCACCCCAATCGAGCTGACCATTTGACCAACTTAGCCCAAAGGCTCGCTACAAGATCTGAGCGTACAGGGGACTTCGACAATCTTAAGCGGGCGATTATATGCGCGGAGGAGGCAGTGGCTGCAAGCCCTCTGAATTACCCCAATCGAGCTGTCTATTTAAGCAATCTGAGTATCATGTTGAACTTGAGATTCGAGCGCACAGGTGACGTAGATGACCTGCCACGGGCGATCTTACTGGCTGAGGAGGCGGTGGGCACATTTCACCAAAACCACCCTAATCGAGCTATAGCCATGAGCAATCTAAGTGCCATGCTGAGCGCAAAATTCAAGGACACAGGTGACCTTGACGATCTGCAGCAGGCAATCTCACAAGCGGAGAAAGCTGTGACGGCAACTCCTCTGGACCACCCAGCTCGAGCTTACAATTTGAACAACCTAAGTCTAGCACTTAGCCAGAGATTCGAACGAACAGGGGACTTAGACGACCTACAGCAGGCGATCTTACGGGCCGAAGCGGCAGTGGCAGCATTCCCCCTGAACCACTCAAAGCGAGCGTCGGGCATGAACAACCTGAGTAGCATGCTAGCGCAACGGTTCGAGCACACAGGAGACCAGGAAAGCCTTCAGCTGGCAGCCTTTTGGGCCGAGGAGGCCGTGACTGCAACTCCCCTAGACGCTTGCGGTCGGCCAATATATCTAGGCAACCTGGCTTCCACGCTGAGATTGGAATTCGAGCGCACTGGAAACCTAGACTACCTGCAGCAGGCGATCTTACGGGCCGAAGATGCGGTGGCCTCATTACCTCTAAATCATCAAGACCGAGCATCCAGCTTATGCAACCTGAATCTCCTGATATGCCAAAGATTTAGGTCCACAGGAAACTTAGATGATATGCACCGAGCAATCTTGGGTGTGGAGGAAGCGGTCGCTGCAACTCCCCTGGACAACCCTCACCGAGCTAGCAATTTATGCAATCTGGCAAACTGTTTGATTTATAGATTCGAGATCACAGAGGACCTACATCACTTACAGCAAGCCATATCTCGGGCTGAGGAAGCTGTAGTTACTTTTCCCTTAGACCACCCCGAACGAGCGAATGGCATGAACACCCTAGCAACCATGTTGGGTTCGAGATTTGAGTTCACATGAGACATAGACGATTTGCATCAGGCGATTCTGTGGAACAAGAGCGCGGTGGATACAACTATTCCTGGGCACTGCAGTCGCGCTAACCGTTTGAATACCTACTCCAAGAATCTACACTGGAGATTTGGGCGAACTGGAGACCTAGACGACTTGCACCAGGCGATCATGCGAGCAGAAGAGGCGGTAGATGCAACTCCCGTAGGCCATCCTCAGCGGTCTCACCGTTTGTGCAACCTTGGCAACGTGCTGAGCTCGAGATTTGAACTCACACACAATCTAGACGACTTGCACCAAGCGATCTTGCTGACCGAGGAGGCTGTGACCGCAACTCCCATAGACCATCTCAATCAAGCTGCCTATTTAGCCAACTTGTCATACAGTCTGATTCAGAGATTTAAATGCACAGGCGACTTAGAAGACCTGAATCGTGCAACCTTGTGGTCTGAACAGGCGGTGACTACAGGCCCCGATCAAGGTCCCAACCGACTTATATGCAGAAAGAACCTGGGAATTGCACTGAGTATGAAATCTAAGCTCACAAATAATCCACATGATTACAAGCTCGCCATTTACTATTTGACAGAGTGCGTTGCACAAAATTCGGCAGGCTCAACTCACCGCATTGAGGCAGCGTTACAAGCTGCCCCTATGCTAGCAGACGATAAAAATTGGGCAGCTGCTAGCGAAATCATGGAGATTGCCGTTAATCTTCTCCCACGGATCAGTTCACGGTCTCTAGGCCGAAAGGATCAGCAATTCAGCATAAAGAGGTACGCGGGCTTGGCTTCGGATGCTGCTGCAGTAGCCCTCCATGCTGGAAAATCTGCAACTGATGTTGTGCAACTTTTGGAACTTGGCCGAGGGGTTATAGCCAACTCGCAATTCCAAACTAGAACACATCTTACCGACCTCAGAGACCAGTACCCGGATATGGCGAATGAATTCGAACAACTCCGTGATAATCTTGATCAATCAAACAGCCTGCCGTCAGTGTCAATGGATCCTATAGCGTATGGGCCCTCCCGACGCCATAAGTCAAGCCTGCAGTTGGATATAACGATCGACAAAGTTCGAGAATTACCGAACTTCCAGAGTTTTCTACTTCCCCCGACCACCAATGAACTGATGATGGCTGCTACTCCTATGCACCCTGTAGTTTTGATCAATGTTTCTTCCTTCCGCTGCGATGCAATTCTTATTCAACAGCACAAAATTACAACACTGAATCTCCCTCATTTGCATGAATCAACGATCAAAGGGGTTGCCACGGTAATCAAATCTCGCAGTCCGACGACGTATCAGATGTTGGAACTATTGAAATGGCTTTGGAATGTTCTAGCAGAACCTGTTCTGGAAGAATTAGGATTCCGAGAGGCAGTGCAAGCTGGAGAGTTACAGTGGCCCCAAGTATGCTGGATTCCAACAGGTCCGCTCTGCCTTTTGCCAATTCATGCTGCTGGATATCATTGTGAACCAGGTTCCAGGACAGTACTTGATCGAGTTATATCGTCATACAGCCCATCAATCAAAGCACTGCTATATGGACGTCGGAACAAAGCGCAACGTAATCCGGGTCAAAGCCAAGCTTCCAATAAAACTGTACTCGTTTCAATGGGCACAACGCTGGGATGTTCCAAGCTTGAGTTTGCCGAACATGAGACGATGGAATTGAATAGGCTCCTTCCTGCGGGAATTCCACGAGAGATACTGCACGAGCCCCGAAAAGAAGAGGTCTTGACCGCCTTATATGGCTGTTCGGTCTTTCATTTCGCTGGCCACGGCCTTTCGCACCCTTCTGACCCATCCATGAGCACCTTGCTTACGGCTGATTGGCAAACAAACCCATTGACTGTTAATGATTTGGTCGCTCTAAAGTTTCACCAAAGTCCTCCTCTTCTGGCATACCTCTCAGCCTGTTCGACAGGAGACAACAAAGAGACGAAACTACTCGATGAAGGTATCCATTTGATGGGAGCATGTCAGCTCGCCGGGTTTCGACATGTCATCGGATCTTTGTGGGAAGTATCCGACAAGCACTGTGTTGACGCAGCTAAGGATGTATACGAAACAATGATCAATGCTAGTATGAGCGACGGATCCGTATCACTAGGTCTACACAATGCTGTATTGAACCTCCGGGGTGGTGGTGGTCATCGGACTAGCTCAATTAGAGCAGGTCGGAATGCTCGACTCATCGAGACCGAAGAAACCCAAGACAATATGATTCGCGACCCATATATTTGGGCGGCATATATCCATATGGGGTCCTAGTTAGCTTGTCAGTTCAATATTCCCGTCCTTTGTTTTCTGAAATTAGCATTACTGAGTCTTTTGACCTAGCGACACCAAGAAGTTGGCGGAAACACTATAGTTGGTAGAGTTAGGGGGTGTTGGTGTGCGACTGAAATGGACAGCAGTTCTGAGATGCCGAAGACGGGGAAAGAGTTTAGCTTTAACTTTTTTTGTAACATCACACTAGATGGCGACTGAATATTTCACATGGATACAATATTCGTTGGTGTAAGAGGTCGTCTGGAGAGTGGTGATGAGTTATAGGTTTGGGATGTGATATTTACAGTAGGTATGATTGACGGCAATAAGTGTGCTAGTGGACTCGTATTTCCCTAGGACGTTTCATTCATCATATACAAACATTTGCAGCACGAGAAATGGCACGAAAGCAAAACCAAAACAAAGCACTAACCGAAGCATGAACGAAGCATTAATGAAGCATAAACAAGGTTGTCGCCAGTGTCCTCAACCGTCCCGTCCGTCCGAGATTTCTCCAGGACGGACGGACGGCGCCAAGGCCGTCCGTCTCCGTCCTTCCTCAAGACGGACGGAATGTCGGCCGTCATCCACCGTCATCGGGCGGTTACTGTATATCTTTAGACTAAACCCAATCAAGCCCGATAATGTTATACAGGCTTCGGAATGTATGAAATCCTGGTGCAGAGGGCGTAATCTTTGGAGAAAAAGAGTCAGAAATAGTATGGATGGAGCAGATGCTCACAGGTCTTGCATCACGGTCAGAATAGTAATTGAAATGATTTTCTTAGAATTTTTGTTATGTGCGCTAAGACTTCTCCGTCGACGGCCGTCCTTTCCGTCCGTCTCCGTCCAGCCTCAAAAAGACGGCGCCGTCTCCGTCCTGATCTCGGACGGACGGATTCTTGCCGTCCGTCCCCGTCCTGACCAATCCCGGACGGACGAGACGGTTGCGAACACTGGTTGTCGCCTCGGGGGAGCAGAGGCCACCGCTGTGGCTGCTGCTCCACCTGGACTGTCCCAGTCGGGGCAGGAAGCCCTTCACTGGGTGTAGGGTCAAAATACATTCAAACTAGCAACAGTATACGCAGAGGTGTGTGTGGGCGGGTTGATGCTGAAGGCGCTGCTTGCCTAACTGCTGCCACTTCACCGCTCTTATAAACCCCCTATCCCTGCTCCTGACTCCGCTCCCTCTCGAGGTCTACCTCCTGCTCTGGCTCAAGCTCAAATTCTGGCTCAAGCTCTAACTCAAGCTCACGTTCCAGCTCCAGCTCCAAAATATGTTCGCCCTTGCCAAAAGGGGCTCGCCCCGCTACCCATCAGTCGAGTCCCGCCAGCAAATTCGCTTCCACTATCCTCAATCTTTGACGCGATTTTCTCATGTCCCTGATTCCGTTTTGCTTAAGATGTTTCCGTATTGCGTAGGTCGGCAGCCCGACACCTCCATTGTTCCATCAATTCCACTTGTTCTGACGATTCCAGTCTGAGAGAGGGCTCAGTATGGACTACTACAATCAATGTTTGCACAGGTCCGGGGGTGGACCAGTGCAGACTGGAACCGTCCCGGTCTAGTCCAGTGTAGTCCAAGGATTTTTTGGACCGGAGTTGAACCAGTCCAATGATTTCTCAGACCAGTCCAGACTTAGTCTGGACTGGTCCTGGACTGGCTTTATTGTTATATGCATATTTGTTGTTATTTGGCTGATATTGGAAGAAATATCTGGTGATAAA
>Ga0307514_10001370_pt1 | contig 30766 bp, 36 predicted proteins | sample 16_EM_MG_FD_203088 | JGI IMG/M metagenome (GOLD analysis project Ga0307514, IMG submission 203088) | Populus trichocarpa ectomycorrhiza microbial communities from riparian zone in the Pacific Northwest, United States - 16_EM | ecosystem: Host-associated > Plants > Roots > Unclassified | place... | reverse complement strand
TGATATTGGAGAGTGACTTTATGCCAAAGTGCTTGAAGTAGGTCCACAACTGGAAGATCTCGAAGAACTTTGGAGTCAAAATTCATGCGCTCAACAGTTAGAGATCTCTCATTTCACTGGCTGCATTGACTCTGCTTCATACTGGTATACCTAGGCTGTGCTTGTTACGGGCGAGCCGTAGATCCCCTACTATGGCTACCGATTCGTGACCTCCAACCAGCGCGATAACCATATATTGGGAGGTCTATCGCGATGGATATACTTACTAGGTGATATCCCGCTAAAGGAGTAAATTTGGCGATATATCGATATATCAGAGGAGGGGATATATGATGGGATATCGATGGGAGTATACACGAAGTCGCAGACTCGGGCCTAAAGTGTGCTCGATAAGAGCCAAGCGATATAGCTTGGACGGTTTAATTCTCTTAACTATGAACTTCACGGGGTTAAATAGATAAACCCCCCACTCATTCCACAGCGGGAGTGGAAGGCTTTTCCCACGTATACATTAACTATGCCAGCCATCATGCGGTCCCCGCATTCAGGCAGATGTACATGAAATAAACCCCAAGGTTTAATCAATCGCGATATATGAATAACACGATACCAAGACCAATATAAAATCGAAACTATGATAAACACACATGAGGGTCTATCCTAAGGTCACACAACTTCCTTATGCCAATTCTTTATACGCGGGTGATCAGTAGTGAGTCTAGTAGTTGGTTCCTGGACGTAGGTCCCTTATCTGCTGGTTGCACTCTTATTGGCCATTTCGTCGAGAATAACTAAGGTAAAACATGCTCGGACTGTTTATAATTGAGACTGATAAATGTAAGGTACAATTCAGAGTGAGACTACATATTATAATTGTATACTCCAGAAGTATATGAAACCAAGTGGGTAGAGAGCGTATACATAGAGGTGAGGTAATGAATTACATATAGGTATACCTATGTGATTTACACACATCAAAAAAAAAAATCGGTATATTTACAGTATGTTTAGAGCGTGACAAAGCATCAGCTGATTTAGGGCTGAGTGAAGTCCGTGCTGCTCAACTACAAGAATCAGATAGTTGGCAAGAAATAGCGCTTATCTGATTCTCCCCAATTCACCCACGCTGCAAAGTGCGCAAGAGAATCAGATTGGGCAAAGTGGTCATTACATTCGTTATCTGATTCTTCGCTGACCTGAGTGGGGAGGTGCGCCGAGGGAGTAGAAAGCATCGTAGTGCCACAAATTTCATGTTTAGGTCGGCACCTTATCCTGTTGGGCTCAGTCTCAAGTACCTAAGTAGCACTAACTAGTACCGTACCCCAGAGCGTGCAAGGTCCTGTAACCAGCAGATACCATTCTATATTTCCCGTTGGACTTTAAATTACATCCAAATTCTGTCCATGATAGTCGGTAGTTGCCCCCCAAAATAAATCGGTCTGGGCACGAGAACATAGTCCACGATAGAGGGTCACGGGTACGAGAACAGATCTGCATGTGTTGTTGGAACAATGATGTCAGACTAAATAAAGTACAGTTACTTACCATACTGGCGGTTCACTAACAGGGTTAAGTACTGTACTCTAGGTAGCGGAGATCTGCAAATAACATCACAGGCGCGCGGCAGCAGGGACGTTGGCCATGTGTTTCCCGGGCAGAGACTCACCTGGCACACACACAGGAATCAGATAAACTGGAATTATCCTTGGCACACTGATATCTGATTCTCTCCTGGGGCGCTCGCGCAACTCCCCCGACATGGGACAGAATCAGATTAAATAACTCATAGTCTTTGTTATCAGATTCTTCATGCCGCTGGTGGAAAAGCAGAGAGCCGATCACCCTGTAGCGAACAGGGGTCATATTCTGGAGTTCAGCTGAGGTACCGGTAGGCATGCTGTATCAGCCCACCAGCTCTTTCCCCTGTAACCACGGTAACTAGGTGATTTAGTTACACTCCAGTCCATTCGGCCCCCGATACGATTGGCTAAAACCACTGGTTATTCTTGCCTGGCCATATCGAGCCCAACTCATATCCCCTTCAACAAGACTGTTCACTGGGACAACGATTGTACAATTAGACGGGTGAGGTACATGTACGTAGGTACCTGGTAGGTATTGGTGGTAGGTATTGCAACTTCTCGTTGAGGGTACGTGGTACGAGTAATCTTGCATGGTGCTCTGGTCGGGGTTTGGAGCAGATGTAAATAAAATATGTTCGAGTTTCGTTGGCTAAATGTAGTCTGGCAATCCACCGACGAAGGAGGAATAGCGCCGACCTGTTAAAACGGGACATGGACGTTCCAACGGTCAGAGTTGACGAGGATTAGTAGTAAGTGGGGTTCTACTGTACAAACACCTCGCTTGGAGTGTAATTAATTGGGCTTTGTGCGATACTAGAGTTCCATACATCTCTGGATGCGGTCCCTATTTCTGACCATGGTAGGTATTTGTTTACTCATGCTAATCTTACTAGGGGCTATCATAAGTACGGAGTATGATACCCCTGTCATGAACCCAATTGACAAGGCTGGCCCCTATCTAATGCGGCTACCACATAGGATAGTGGTAGGTATGTGGGGGCGATTTTCGATACAGCCGTATCCGTGCAACCAGGATAATACCAGGCAGCTCGATGTCACGATAAAATACTTTACCTCCGCATGTCCTGGAGAAAATCCCATAGGTGAAGCAGACTCTGCATCTGCAGCCACAAGGCCATGGCTCTGTTTTGGGTTCCATGCACTGTTGAGATTCTTTCCCCGACGACGGAGCCGAACTCATCTCGCTTGCTTTTACTGCTTCCAACAGGCGGCTGCTCAGTTTACATACCAGCGACCGTTATTGTTACGAGCAAGACATGAAATCCTTTTTTTTTTTGGCGCGCGGCGGTTGCAGGGGGAAAAGAAATACAGGGGGCGCAATGAATGAATGAATGTCATTCCGACCTGATTGCCAAAGCAACAAAACAGCAGCCCAATCAACTCTTCACAGGCTCTCCGGATCCACTGCCCCTCGGGGAAAACTGTGCACCGGGCCTTACCTGGGTATGGAGGTACTGTACCTGGGTAATCCCTGGTGGCGCTGGACGCCGCAACGAGCCCAACCAATCCCATTTCAATATTCCATGTTGGCGCGGCTCGGCGGACCCCTGTCTTTCGCCAAAGGGAGATCAGATCTCGCTTCCCTTCATATTTAGCTAGTGCCCACAACCCCGATTTAGAAACGGTGATAACATGCAGTTCCGTTGTGCCCGCACTTCAGTAAAGTGTCCGTTCAGTCACTATGTACCATGTCTGCACTTAACCGCACTCAACCCTAGTCCGTGGCAGCGAGACATCGCATCGACAAATGGAAGTTCTAGTCCACCAATGCTTAGGGACAGCCGTTGGACACAAATTTTAAAATTGCAAGACATGGGCACATGCTCCTTTCCGAGAGAGGTGCTGTCAGACAGCGCGATGCTCAATGAGGCAAGCAACAATGAAGAGATTAACGTGCTATAATACGGGATAGGCAATCAAAATCCACTTCAGCGTGGGTGGGCCCAAGTCACTCTGCTCGCCTCCTTTCTTGCGATTCACATCAGGCGCTTGGACGACCCCTGCGGTTCAAAGTTACTTGGTACAGTACCTGTCAGGTCAAATGGCGCCTCCAGGAAGTGATAAATATCGTGCCTTGTCCCCACCTCCTCCAGCCAGGAAGGTAACAGACTTGTCCCTCATCCCTACTACACGCAATCCTCCAACTCTAGCTCTTCTACAATGAAATTCTCAAGCCTTTCTCTATACACCCTTGTGGCCCTCGCAGCGGCCCCGGTATATGCCTGGCCAGGCATGGGTAAGATCAACCAAAGCCTCATGAAGCGGAAGGACCGCAAACCCATCAAGCGGGAATTAATAGGTGATCTCAAGACCGTGCCTAAAAACAATTGGACACCGACTGGCGCGGCGATCGCGGGAATCATCATGGGGGAAATTAGTGGAGTAAGCGATGAAGGTGGCAATTATATACCCCCCGGGACCATCAACAGCGAGAGATGTCAAAAGGACAAGTGCTGTGCATGGGGGTATGTGTCGGCGTTCCTCACCACACAGTTCACCGAGGTCGACGGGACATGCAACAATGATGCACGTGCGTCTATCAGGTTGGGGTTCCACGATGCAGGGACATGGGCCAAAAGTAAGGCAGCTCAGGGACAGGATTTCGGCGGTGCAGATGGTAGCCTGATTTTTTCAGAGGAGGAGCTCGGGAGGCCAGAAAACAAGGGTCTGGATGCGCTCGCCAGCAAGACAAGGCAATGGGCGGCAATGTTCGGCGTTGGAGTTGCGGATCTTGTTCAATTCATGGCAATCCATGCCGTCGTTACATGTCCTCTTGGACCCCGCCTCCGTTTCTTTGTCGGTCGCCAGGACAGCTCACGTACTTGCCTAGACGGACTCCTCCCCGGTGTCACCCAACCCGCAGACGACCTGATTGCACTTTTCGAAGACAAAACCATTGTCCCTCACGACCTTACGGCGCTTTTGGGTGCCCACTCAACCAGCAGACAATTCTTCTTCAACGAAACTCACGCTGGCGAGCCCCAGGATGACACTCCCGGAGTTTGGGATGTGAAATTCTATGGTCAAACCCTCGGGGATGGTCCAGAGGGGGTGTTCAAATTTGAGAGCGATATTGCGTTGGGGAATCACCGTAAAATGCATGACGAGTGGATGCTGTTTGCGGGTCCTGGTGGACAGGATCATTGGAATGAGGATTATGCTACTGCCTACACGAGGGTTAGTATGTTGGGGGTAAATAACATCAATAGTAAGTTCTGCTCGTGAATTTATATTTTTTCAGTAACACATACTAAACCTTATATCCAGGCTTGGTCGAATGTACAAAGGTTCTCCCACTAGCAAAAAAGGGGGTTGAGAGTAGGTAAATAAGGGATAGATGGGAAGAAGTGGCTTTCGATGCCGGTATATAATAATAGTTGTCTGGAGATGGTGCAATGTGGAAGGAATAATGTTAATCTACGGCCTGGAATCAGCTGTTTGAGTTTGGTGTGGAAAGCGGGATGATTGCTGCATATAATGTTTATTTATCTCCAGAGTGTTAGTGGGAATGGCGTTTTGGGGTTGGTCATCTCTCGAGCATTTTTTCCTTTCTGTCCAAGTTCTGTGGGTTTGGTGTTTATATGTAATACCCTGTGAAAATAAGTAACTTTTTTTTTTATAGATTCTTTGGATATGATCCCAGATATATCTATTACACATACACTGCCTCCAATTTCTTTCAATCGTGGTATTGCTCTGCCTTGGAGGAATGAAGTTGGGCTAGGTAGTTGGTGGTGCAGTTCCATCCATCCATCCCTACGCACTGTATGAGCATTCCGTAAGTACTTGGGATTAAATTTCTTTTTTTTTATCAAAATCTCTCATGCTTTTGACCTACAGTAGTTTCAAATACTTGTTTCTATCAAACTCTTGCGCAATCTTTTTCTGAATTTGTTATTTGCCCATAAGTAGACAGCAGTTTGAATATTGATGTTGGTAGACCTGTCTCCTCGTGTTACGGTAATCGAAATCAATATCCGATGTCGAAGGGAAAAGATACTGACTTCGTAGACTACTATATTACATCTGCTGTTCCGTCAGAACTGTGAGTCAATTAATGCAGCCCGGGAGTACCGGAAGTAGGTAGTGCCGATATGAGTGAGCAGCTTGCAGCTTCTATATCTGGGATAATCCACTACTCAAAAAATCAATATCGATTTATATTTTGTTTCCCATGGTAGAAGAGATACTATAGCATTTCATAAAAACTCAGTTTCTCAACTAGATAGGGGCCCCAATAGGTATTGTCTACCTCTAGGACTCGGGGGACCCCCAGCGGTTCCAATGGATTTGGTTTTGCTATTTGGAACCCTGGTGTTAGAGATTTACACTCCCATGGGGTCTTCTCCTTTAGACGTTGCCTGGGATAATCGTTAGATAATGGACGTCCCTCACTCTATGCATGCTTCCAGGGTGTCCTGGGAGCTGTGCCTGGCAAAATCAACTCCTCATTTGTCAACTATAGACGGAGGAGTATGTAATTGCCAGCGAAAATAGATTCCTTACCCTACTGAGTTAACAGTAATCTATTACAGGCAACACCATTTCCCCATCTGCAGAGTTCAAGACGAGATAATAGTTCCTAATGACCATGGCTCCCTTCTTGGGGGAAGATCAAAGAAGATATTATCGAAGTAGTTGAATGCTTGAAGTCATGGCAAAGGGACATAGTCACGGTTAAGGAATTCGATCAGTTGCAAGATAGAAGGCAAATTTGGATGGGGTTCCCGAGTGTAACTTAGCACATGTACAGTATGTGTTTATTTAGTTTATGTTTACTTTTCCTCCCTCGGCACGAACACCTTCAGCGATTCAAACGCATAGCGCCCTATGAGTTTCCCGGTTTTCAGGTCTTCCAGGTCCCCAGAAACGCCTGACTTTGAGATTCTGGCCAGCCTGTAGGGTTCGTCCCATTTGGGGTATAATTTCATGCCCAAGCTTTTGTCCACTTTGAACCTCCGACGCAATACCAGATCTCCAATCTCGGGGGCGGCATAGCGAGGCAAAGTAGCAGAAAGGATACTCTCGTCTTGGCTCTGAAAGATGCGTTCTCAGGCAAGTTCCCTCATTTCCTCAAGTTGTGACAGGCGTAGATCATAGTGGATTCATTCTAGGGGCTCTTCCCCTTCGTTCAAGAACACCTCCAACTGAGACCGTCGGATTTGTTCAGCAGCTGTCTTGTCTTCCGGGTAGAGTCGCACGTTAAAACCGATAAATAGTTGAGATGGGGAAAAACCATGTACTCGCAAGATTCGTGTGTTTATAGCATGGACCACTTCCTCCAGATGTTCATCCTATCTTTCTAGCGCATCGTGCTTCCTGGGGTCGGCCTCCACTTTCGCCCTCAAACCTGCCAGAATCAATTGGACGTAGCGCTCTGCCAGTCCCACCAAGCGTGGGTTCGTAACAGGGGCGGTAAATAATTTCGTACCGACCAGCTCCAATAACCTGGGAAAATCCTCTTTTACGAAGTGGGACCTATTATCGACGTAGAAAGCCAGAGGCCATCCAAACACATTGGCTATTTTCTTAACAAATTCCACCACTGCGGCCCCGGTATTGCGGCAGGTTGGATGAGCAAATAGATATCTTGAGAAGTAATCAACAGCCAGGATTATATAGACACCGCCGTTCTTACTGTTTGGGCTGATAGGGCCCAGGAAATCCATACCCATCAGATCCATAGGTTGGAGCGATAAGATGGGTTTGATTTGCGAAGAGCTTCGTAGGGGCCCCATTCTCTGGCATGCCTCACAGGTCGAGCACCAACGAGCAATATCCTTCATACGCCCCAGGCAATAGTATCTCCCCAATATATTACGTCCCATTATCCCCTGGGAGAAATGCCCGTGGTTATCATGAAATCGGTATAGAATCCTACCTACCTGCCCTGGGAGCAAACAGCGCGCCATATCCCCATTAATTTCCCGGTAGGCTAGAAAGGGAGCATCATTATCATCAACCAGGACATACTTTGCCGCCTCCAGTTTCATCTGGTGGAGATGTTTGCTGGTATTGATATTTCGTATCCCCGGTCTGAGCTTCCCTCGCAGCAAATAATATACGATATCCCCATACCACTCGTCTCCCAGCCACCGGGCCCATTTGACCTCGTCGCAGCTTCTGTCCTCATCCTCTGCCTCCTTCTTGACCCTCAAATCATCACCTCTATCACTACTTTCATGCATTCTCCGTGCAATCCCATCGGCAAATCCGTTTTGATCTCTCGTGATCTTCCACACTCGTACTGTTATCCTGAGCTTTTCCCAGAGATGTAGAGAGTGCCGGTCAATCTCCCGGAAAATGGCTGCATTGTGGATGTTTTTATAATCATTCTCCACCCATTTTTGGCACCATGTCGTCACCCCCGAGCACACATACTCCGAATCTGAGGCCACAACAACTCCTGAGACAACAACTCCCGAGACTCTCAAGTCTTGAGCTAAATTCCCCCCAATCTGGATGGCTTTTAGGAAGGCCATCAATTCCGCCACTTGATTTGTTTGGGGCAGACGGCGGGGGACAAATCCACCGAAATTGTTGGGGTTCCCTTCTCCACAATACACGCCAATGGTTGCTTGTGCATGGGGACTCCCATTGCCAATACAGGACCCATCACAGGATAACAAGACATTCTCATCCCCGAGCAAGGTGGCATCGGGTCGATACTGAACTGGTAGCCTCTCATTGGAATAAAACCTCCTCTTCTCCCCACTATCCCCCCTGTTCTCCATATTATCAACCTCCTCCTCCACACTGCTCGCACTGAGACCATGAATAGTCGGGACAGATTCATACAGCATGCGAGCCAGTTCATCGGCAATCCCGGGTCGATACTGACCTGGCAGCTTCTTGTGGGAATAAAACCTCCGAATTTCCCCACTGTCACCCTTGCTCTCACCACCCCCCTTTCTCACATTATGCACACTACCTCCCTGTCTCTCACCATCCCCTCTCACATCATGCATACTACCTCCCTTGCTCTCGCCATCCCCCCTTCTCGCATCAGGCACACCACCTCCCTTGCTCTCGCTATTCTCTTTTATATTATGCATACTACCTCCCTTGCTCTTGAGTGGGATCATTTTTTGAGTCTATATGTCTGTGGAGCCTAAGGCTATGAGACGGACTCTGAAGAGCTTAGTTCGCTTGTATGCATGATTTGAAGACCTTGTTCAGCTTCTGTTTTGGTGGTTGATAGTGCCTCTCATATTTTGCGAGATCCACCCCCGCGAGATCCACCCCCGACACGTAGACGCTAGACCCTGCAATTATTTCCCCCAATGTAATTCGAGATATGTGCGGACCCTGTCACCCACTTTTACGCAATCCATGTTAGTTAAACCAACTGCAATAGGTGTATAACCAGTTGCACTCACAGCTCCCTGTTAATGATGCAGCATCATATTTGATAGCTGGAGATGCTGGAGTGGTTGGAAGACGGGATGCTGGGGGGGGGTCGCGGAGGCCGCGGAGTTCGGTGAGGCACGGGTGGGAAAATATTGGGAGGGGCAGGGACGGGCCCGGAGGGGACAGAGGCATCAGAGCGATCAGAGCGCTGCAGCCCATCGTCATAGTCTAGATTGGGAGGGCGGAGGAAGCCAAATGGGGGTGTGGGGTCGCCCAAAATGCGGTGCACCTGCTAAAATGCCCACTAGTGGGGGACGGGAGAGGGAGCATGATAGAAGGGGTCCAGAATGGTGCAGAGAAGTGGTGAGGTTCCTGAGTCGCTAGTTAGTTTAGTTCATTTTTGTAAGTAGTTAGAGGGGAGCAGGGGGCAGCGGCCGACCCCCGGGGCTGGATAACCTACTTGTAGGTGTGGTCTCTCGTCATAGTCTAGATAGACGGAATACGAGGAATGATTTTCAAAGAAAAAAGAAGATGCGGGAGCAATCCTCAGCGGAAGATGGTCGGTGCCTCACAGCAAATAGGGTTGGGGGGTAGGAGATATAGCCGGTCTGCTATTAGGTGTGCATCGCACTGAGCGGCCTGTACCAATATTGTTGGTAAAATCCATTATATTTGTGGTTCTTGCTTGTCCTGACAGCGGTGCTGACAGATTGGGACCCATATTGCCTTTTCTCATACAGTTTCGCACATCTGGGGTCAAACACGGTGTGTGTGGGGGTTGTTGTGGTTTCCTTGGTGCGGCGTGTTGTTCCGTGCGCAAACCCAAACCTTCAAAGGGGCGGGAACGGGGCCGTTAGGCTCCATAGACGTACAGACTCAAAAAAAAAAAAGAAAGAAAGAAAAACAAGACTAAAATCAAGGCTACTTGCGCTATTGCTCTAAAAGCACAGCGGGAGATCCGGGCTCAAAATTAAATCCATTTGTTGCATTCAAAGTTAACCGTCCTTTTGCCTGTCCTTTTGCCAAGAACACTTGAAAGGATGGGTAAAAGGACACCTGAAAGGACGCAGCTACTATCGACAGATTATAAACAGCACTACGGGAAAGATATAAAGCAGAAGAACTTACATATAATGCTGAGTCTTCGGTAATCATAGTTGCTACAGTGCGTCGTCCGTATCTGCGCTCAAATGGCTACCACTGTGGCAGTGGTAGATGGAATGAATCATGCTTACATCCACGGAATAGTAGCCGCCTTGCCTTTGGCGGGAAAGATGCACGCGCAACGCAGAAACCTTGAACGTTCCACCAGCCAGTTTGCTGTATTGATAAAATAAAGCGTACCGACGATCTGGGTCAATTGTGATAGATGACTTTGAGCTCTTCCATAGTCATAGGATTGTCGTCGGTGTCCAGGTTGGTCAGGGCAGTGACCAAACCCGCATATTCCGGCAGTAAGTTTCCCAAGAGCTGCCATTTTCTTTTTTCGATCCTGTATATTGTCACCGAGGAAACGTAGATTCGTTGCAGCTGCAAGCACAGTGTTGATGAACTCTGGAGCCGGTTGTCTAGGTATGTGTTTAATAGAGTGAAACTCAGTGGTAAGACGGAAGATAATGCTTAGAGGAGACGATTGGTATACATCGGCCAAGGTTTCCCAGGCCTCCCTGGCTGAGATAGTATCTGATAATGATTCTTGCTCCTTTTTTCCACAGTTGAAATATATTTCGGAGAATATCCAATGGTCACATTTATACCAAAGGGCATTGGCATCTAGAGGCTCCTCAGAGTCGATGATTGGTAGGATGTGTAGACGCATGAAGAGGATTCTCATGGCTTTTTTCCAGCTATCGTAGTTGGTGCCATCGAGGGGTGGAATTGACCTTGTCGACACGTCCTTATTGATCTTCGGCAAGTTGAGATCATCTATTTTTGTAGGTTAGGAAAAATGGGTGGTAGCAACCCGGGCTCATAACCTGATAGAAGTCGTGTTCTCTGTATTCTGATGATGATGTTCTTCCTAGGTGGTAGAGCCCACTTGGTCTCCCACATATACATGTATCCCGCCAAGCCTGCCATCACCAAGCCTGCCATCATCCTACCGTCATAGACTACCCATTGGGGTGGTTCTATCAAATTGTATGGCTGTTTGGCTACTACATCCTCTAATGCCCTTAATATGGATGTTTTAGTTTCAGCGGGCCAATCAAGCTCGTCAATGTCCGGTTGTATCCAACGAATGCCTTTTTCCGTAATACTTTCCCATCTATCGCGTTATCAATTAGTACACTCCAGCAAAATTGAAAATAGTCCCCTACTTCGTCAATTCTTCCTTCTGGCTATCTAATTCTTTCTTGTCAAAGTCTAGCCAAAGGAGTTGATTGGGAGTTGGATCCGTAATCCCCTCCAGCTTTGCAATACTTTCCTCTGTTGCGGCAATGTCCAGCTTGCCACAATGATAATTAGCACAGACGGACTTTCATGTGTGGCCTCTCGACGGTACATCTTGTGTGAATACTCCTGCCATTGCCATTCACTTATGCCATTCTCCCTATAGACCGTTAGCACACTTAATGAAGCGTGGTGTAATTGTAAGGAGGTCTTTTAGGGTACTATTCTTCTGCAGTGCAGGTAGGCCTGAGCACGATACAAGACCTCTTGAGATGGTTCGGCACTTTCTCGAGACTTTTTATGAAAATTTTTCATTGGTTGTGTCGTGCAGATATCTGTGTGAGAACGCGTTTAGACAGCGTTATAGCCGTTGAGACAGGGCGATAGCCGTTGAGACAGTGTGTCAACCTTCATAAATTATTTCCGTTGGTATATGGTTAGCCCAAAAGTCTCGAGACGTCTCGTGCCCAGGCCTAGACACTGTGCAGGGCTTGCATCTCTCATCTAGTTGCAGAGCCTCAAGAAATTCAATAGCTCCTCTGGTGGACAGTAACCCTGATGGTAATTGTGGCGATTGTGGCGACAGCTGCGGTGATGGTGTCATCTCCGGTCCGCGTTTCGGGCCTCGTCAGGCTTCTCGTGGGATATCGCCGCTCGGGAGGCTGCTTCCTTATATGTCCGCGTCGAGCTGCCTGCACTCTCGTATCCGATCTCGGGGGTGCCTACTCTGCTCTGTTCCGTCTGTATGGCTACTTTCACTTGGTCATCTCGCAGCGGCAAATCTGTCTTCGTCACGGCAGCCACCGAGCTTTCCATCTCTGTCTGTGTTGCGGCGGACAGTGCCGCCTCTGCTGCTGTCCCCGCTTGTGTCCCGACGGAGTGCATTGTCGTGTCGCTCTGGTGTGTTGTCCCCTGAGGATGGGTGGGCTGTGATCTCGTGCCCAGACTCTCTCGGTTTGGCTTGGCGTTGCCTTTTGTGTTTTTATTTTATTTTAAAGAATCATTAATCGCATTCATTCTACTTAGAATATGGCGATGGACTGCGGCTCCCAGGGGGTTCCCGGGTGACCTCTCTCTGCATCACGGGCCAGTCCCTGCCCTCACCGTGCTATCTACACTTTAATGAATGAACTCCTCCACTGCTGCACACCACTCTTCATCTTCCCATATCATGTCCGCTGTCCTCCCCTTCCCGTCTCCTACCCACGAACACTCTTGCAAATGAGCTGCGTTTTGTGGCGTCCAGCCATCACACACGCATGCCGGATTCTCTGACTTCCTGATTTCCCACAACCATTGCTGCTGTGGACCTTTGTCCGTGACCATATGTACCAGACCCTTAATTGCCTTCGCCTTCCACCTCATATGTTTCGGCGCCCTGGGGTATATTGGGAATTCTGTTTTTATACCCGCTGGCGTCACTATGTCCGGTTTGTTGCCTTTTGTGTTTCTGGAGTGTGCCTGCCGCAACGCGTGCCAAGAGTCACGAGCGATAGTCTGGATTGCATGAGATGTAGCTCCAAGCTCAATCGTCATAAAGGGCCATTGATTACCTAGAATAGGAAGACGATCATGCAAGGGGTCAGAGCAAGGCGAGCGAAGGAGAGGATCCGGTGGGGTGGGCTCGAAGCCTGAGCTCTGGAGCGTTGGATATTGATGTGTTAGCTGATGAGTGGGATAGGTGGCAAAGATCAGCTGCTGCCGCCAGTACTATCAATACCAGCGAGGCCACAACGCAGACAGAGCGAAGACCCACCAATAGCACAGCCACAGATGGGCCGCCGATACCCCCGGCGTGCACCTACGCGGCAGCCGCCGTCGAGACACCTCAGGAGAGCGGAAAGCGAAGACAGCAGGCAGAACCACAGGGAGCGAGGAGGGACCTTGTCACACCACAGAGGGAGACGAAAAGGACACCACCGGCACAACAGAAGGGCCATCAGGCGGCTCCACAGCGAAGGAACGCGGAGACGGAAAGGCCGAAACAACAAGTGCCACCACGAGGAGATAGGAGGGCACCACCGCTGACCACACGAGCAGTGGTTATGCACGCGGCTCCGCTGAAGTGGAAAACTTCTTTAACCAAGGGAACTACTAAATTCATTGCAAGATTGTGTTGGTAGTGTAACTATTCTGCTTAATTCATACCACTCTGGTGAGTGGCATATTGCAGCTAGGGAAATGGGTCCCTGCCTGGACTCTGAGAGTGGGGGTGTCACTATTATATCTAGGGGGTATAATCAGGAAGAGATCTTTAGCCACCCAGAGTCAGCATCAGAAGGATATAGGGAGGGATATTTCATGAATGTTGTCAAAGGGGGATTATACAAGGAGTACGATTCCTTCCTTCTAAGACCAGAAATAATCGAGGGTCGACCCATTGGGACTACTTTCCGGAGTCAAACATCTCTCAATCAGTCAGCACCGCTGTCAGGACAAGAGCTACCAATATAACGGATTTTACCAACAATATTGGTACAGACCTCTCAGTGCTGCGTACGCTTTATAGCAAACGCATTATGTCTCTTACCCACCAAACCCAACGCACCCGCTACCATGATGTTTGGTGTGAAGGCCACCGACAATCTTCCGCTGAGGATCAGCACACTGACTCCAGCATCTCCATCTACCAAATATGATGCTACATCGTTACCAGGCAGCTGTGAGTGTAACTGGTTATGAACTTTTATTGGAATTAGTTTAACTAATATGGTATTGGATAAAAGTGGGTCAGAGGATTCGGACATATCTCGAATTACCACTGGGGGAAGGAACTGGAGGGTTTAGTGTCTACTTGTCGAAATGGATCTCGCAAGCTGTGAGGGGCGCTATCAGCCGCCAAGATAGCAGAAATTTGAGCAGGGTTCCCAAATCATGAATACAATTATACAAATGCCGCAGTTACCTACGTTCGGAAAAATATGCTTGGACGGTACTGGCCAGCACACCCAACTTCCCTAGATGAAGGCAGTTTTACATTCATCAAGGAATCACAGCATTTACACAGTTTCACCATGCGGCAAACGGAGGTAGTCACCCAATGGAATGATGTCCGCAATCTCGTCATTGCTTGCATGCAGAGCACGGGAGTTACACCGCAGGAGTTCGATGTGATGATGCGGACATGCTGGGCCAATATCCGGGATGATGGGGGACCCCAGAGTAAGGGAAGTACAGTCGAACCTCTATACGGAGTAATAGCATTTTTTTTTTTTTTCGGAGTCATTAATCGTATTTAGCCTATCTAGGCTATGACGATGGACTGCGGCGCACTGTTGCCAGCTGCCCCGTATTAGCATACTTTATATATGCATAACCTCCCTATTAGCATTGAGCATGCCGGGCCGAATTTGGGACTATGGCTAGACAAAACCTCTATAAACACATAACTTCTCTAATAGCATCAGATTTTCCGGTCCCGACGCTAGGCTAATATAGAGGTTCGACTGTAAGATATGGGGCTGGTTTAAGAAACCCACCTAGCCTGATCGTAGTGGGAGCTGAGGGGCCAAGGGAGGACGGAGGATAATGACCGGGTGGCGCTGGGTAGTCAAGGAGTCATACAGAGGACCTGCAGTCTACAGTTCGAACAGCCGCAGTCGTGGATAGAGGAAGCCCTGAAGGTACAGATGCAACAACGGCCGAAGACGCTGATGTGGGTGACGGGACACCAAGGCGAGAGAGGTAATGAGGAGGCAGACAGCAGGGCGAGGAAAGAGGTCGAGATGGGGTGGAGGCTGCAGAAGATAGTGATTGTTACGCCGGCGGGGGTCGAACAAGAGCACCCCATGTTTCCCAAGGTGCCAGCACACTTGCGGTGGTCACGGAGAGCGCTGAGGGGACTGGTCTATATGGTGACAGACAAAGGTTCCCAGCAGCAATGGCTGTACGAGATAGGGAAGTCAGGCGATCCGTGGTGTGTGTGTGATGGATGGACGCCACAGAATGCGGCACATCTGTTGGGATGCCCCTGGGTAGGAGACAGCAGAGGGTGATCGAACAAGCAATATGGGATGACGAGGATAGAAGTAGCAATGCGCAATGCGTTTCATATGGCTAGGCGATATGCGTTTCATATCTGCGTTTCATGTGGTTATGCGTTCATGCGATGGGATATGTATGTGAGGAAGACGCTGTCTGTTAAAGTCCTGCCTGCGCTCTATTGTCCATCCCGTTCCTCACGCAGCGTCTTGTATCTAACTCTCAATACCAATGTTGTAGGAAATTAAGACTAAGGAAATACCCTCGCCTCCACATAGGTTGCATACATACAACGTGAGATAATCTTGGCGAAGAACCTAATTCGGGCATATATCGGTAAAAGAGTAGGGTAATCTAGTCCAGGCATATATCGGGATATCCTAATCAAGGTATGTATCGGGTATCCTAATCAGGGCATGTATGGGTAGCGGACGAAGGATATAAGCGTAGGATTTGCATCTGTGTTTAGAGTTCTGTTTTCTTAATCTATTAGGTTTAGAGAAGCGCAATTAGTTAGCTGTGAACTAAGCTTCGAATATAGACATATACTTCTCTATCTCCAGACTACCACGTCTTCCCCTCATAACCTTGTAAATCTTACAAATGTCTGTCTCACAGTCATAGCCACAGTTCACAGTCACAGGCACGAAGCGCTCCCGGGATCTGCCCATAATCCTAGCCATAGTCCCGCTACACTGGGCCGTGCGGAAGAGAGAGGCTGTTCTCGTACCCAGACTATCGCTCGTGACTCTTGGCACGCGTTGGAGAGGCCACCTGGGTGATCCCAGGAGCTGCAGTCTATCGCCACAATCTATATAGGATGAATGCGATTAATGATTTATTTAATAAAAAAATACCGCTATCCTCAAGTTCGGTAGGGGATCATTTTGTTTGCCGTTTCTGTCTTTCGGGTCCCAACATAAGTTTCTAGTGGGTTTGGGTTGGTGCCAGTCTCGCCACAGACGTTTGTTGCGGCTTTGGGGGAGGAATCTGACAACGTCGCATGACGCCAAGCCGCAACAAACGTCTGTTGCGAGACTGGGTTGGTACATAAGTAGGATTTCTGCATGAATTCCTTCCCAGACAAGCATTCTGCAGGATTCCGCTCAATGCCAACCGTTACATCATACTATTCTGTAACTGGGCGTTGGGCCTCATCCTCAATCCTCCCTTCAAGCCTTACAACCCTCATCCTTCTCCGCCTGCCGTTTGCTAGAACATACCATACTGCACGGGCTAGCGGATCATCACGGGCAAGTGGATCACATTTCCGGCTATCTCCGGGAGGTACGAGATCTAGTTACAGTACACCCTGAGGGCTTAGGTAGACCTGCCTTCTCCCTTGAACCTACCCAGATAGGCTTAATTGCTTGCTTTTCATGCTTCTCATGCTTCTATCGTTCTGCTTCCTCCCGCTCTCCATAAAGCTTCTTCAAAAACTTGCCATCCATAACGGTTCCCTCCCCTCGACCCAACTGCCGTTGATCAGGCTTCTCATTCAGGTTCTGTGCTTCCACTGCAGAAATGTTGCATGCTCCAGTGCTCTATCCTGATCTGCCGCAAGTGCAAACTTTTCCAACTGGTGGATAACATCTAATAATTCCGCACGGGATAATTCGGAATCTTTAAATCGTAATTGAAGTATTGCTTGTCGAACTTTTCTGTGGATCTCTGCAGTATTTCGAGGGGTTGGAGGCTCAACTGGATCAGGTGGGGGCGCTTTGGTGGTGATCTCCAGTCGAGCGTAAGTTTGTCTAAGACATGTCATGGGTTATGCGGGATGAGGCCTGCACCACGCCACGCACTAAGGGTATTTTTTTGTGTATAGCCTTGCGAGCAGCCACAAGAATAGGCAAGAAATTTCCTCTGTTAATTGCAACATTTCTGAATCGAATAAGATGATCCATGTGTTTCCCATATGCCTTCTGGAGGGGAGAGAATAAACCAACATCGAATGGTTGCAGAAGGTGGGTAGAGTGTAGTGGTAAACAATATGCAATGATATTAACAGTTAAGCAGAATTTAATGAATTCAATGCTGATATGTGAGCCATGACCATCCACAATTAATATCTGATATACTCCTGCCTTAGGTCGAACCCTTCGTCATTTCATGGAAATGTTGAACCCAGGCAAGTCCAAGTGACCGACTTGTCCAACCTTTCTTGGAATAACCAAACTTCCAGTTATCACAATCAATCTTTGGTAACTTCAGGAATTGATATCATCCCAAATAGTATTCTGCACCTTTATAAATAACCAGCGGAGGCAATAGACTCCCACTTCCGGATATCGCTTCTACCACTCCCTAATTCTGTCGAAAGGTCGCTTTCCACAGAGCCTCCTCTAGCGTCTCTCTCATTCTCATCTTATGTTGCATCTGGAATTGTCTCTCTGCCTCCTCCCTCTCCCGCTTCCCCCTCTCCGCACGATTTTGCTCCCTCTTCCACTTACAGGTGGCCTTTGTTTCCTCGCTTGGCTCCAATCGTGGCTGTGCCACCGCTTTCGGAATCTCCATTGGTAACTCTGTATCCGTGGACGCCATACTGCCTGGTGTGTCCTGGCTATCCGGGATTACTTTTGCTGCTTCCCTTCGCTCCACCTGTGGTTGCGCCGCTGCCATCAAGGTCTCGGAGGCCCCCTCTTCTGCTGCTCGAGTCTTCACCGAACAACTGTTCTCGTTGAGTCATCTGCCATGACTGTTATAACACTCTCTGCCACCTGTCTTTTTTTTTTTTTTTTAAAGAATCATTAATCGCATTCATCCTATCTAGAATATGGCGATGGACTGCGGCTCCCGGCATGCCGGGTGGCCTCTCTCCCCTACTCGGGCCAGTCCCTGCCCTCCCCTCTATCTACATTTACATGATAAAATCAACCACCGCCTCGCACCACTCCTCATCCTCCCACATCGCTTCCCACGTTCTACCCCTCCCATCACCCACCCACCAGCATCTCTCATCAAGTGCGCTGCATTCTGCGCTGTCCATCTATCACACACGCACCATTGTTCCTCCTCTTTACCGATGTCCCACATCCACTGCCGCTGTGGCCCCTTGTCGGTGACCATGTATACCAGCCCTTTCACCGCTCTCGGGCGCCACCGCAGATGCGCCGGTGCCTTGGGGTATATCGGGAATCGTTGTTTTATACCCGCCGGCGTGGCTACCATTGGTCTCTGTCTCCGCTGCCCCATTTCCACTTCCCTCTTCGCCCTCTTGTCTGCTTCCTCGTTACCCTCTACTCTACTGTGACCTCTGACCCACATCAGCGTCCTCGGCTTCTCCTTCATCTGCGCTACTAACTCTTCCTCTATCCATGACCTCGGGTTGGCGTATTTCAGATTGCTGATACGCTGGATCACCCCTTGGCTGTCTAGCGCAACCACTCCGCACCTCTCCCACGCTTTCATAACTCTAGCCTCTTCTGCGTCAGCCACTGTGGCCCATTCTCCAAGGTAAACTCCCTTAGTACGTGTTGCTCCGGCTGCTATTCCGTCGATCCTACTTCCGTCTGTCCATTCTTCTACTTCCTGCTTAGCTAGTTCCCTCACATCTATCCCGATGCCTGCTGGCTTTGCGTCCCCTATCCACTTCAGCTCAACGTCCTCTTCCAAGACTTCCCGCAAAATTGGTTCTGCTATCTTCCTCAATTCCGGCATATGTCTGGCGTAGACGGACGCCGCCCATCGAATTCTCTTGTTCCTCATACCGGTAATCTCCTCCAGGCTATTCAGTCCGACCAGTTCTTGCACTTTGTCTGCTCTGCTGCCAGGGTATGCTCCCACTGTCCACCTGTAGAACTCATATGCTAGCCGTCGTTGTTGCTCACTGGGGGTTGGGTAGAGCTCGCACCCGTATGTCAGGATTGGGAGTAGCTGTTGCGTGAGAATCTTTCTTTTTCCACTTGCCGGTAGCTTGCTCAGCCTCTTGACGACCTCCCACGCCGCTTTGCTCTTCTAGCACCTGTATTTCTGATGTCGTCGTTGATCTTGCATGACGACCCCCAAGTGCCTACCCTTGTTTCCCTTCCAGTCTTTGTCGTGATCCCACCTCACTCCCGCCACTCTTGCTGCCCCTTCTAGCGCCTCGTCCAGCTCCTTCTCCCCTCCCACTCTTACCCCATTCACGTCATCTATGAAGGATAGAGGCCAATAACTCTCCCTCTTACACTCCGCTCGCAGTTTTCTCCCATCCGCCCTCTGTTTCAGCCTCCCCTCCGCATCCCTCACCACGCTCGTCATATACACCGTGAATAAGGCTGGGGACAGCTCCCCTGCGGCGTGCCCCCTGTCATCCTGCCCCCCCCTATTGACTGTCCGTCAACCTCCATTTCGAATTGCCGTGGTGAGAGCCAGTCATCGATCCACTCTCTGAGCCAGAGCCGGTCTCCCAAAACCTTCTTCATGTGTTCTCGCTGCACCGTGTTGAAGGCCGATTGCGCATCTCGTCCTATTATCACCCCCGCTGGTTGTTGTTCCGCTATGTATGCCATCAGCATCACGCTGTCCATGGCGCCTCTTCCCCTCCGCCCCGCAAAAGCCCGTTCGTGCCACAGGTCCTCATGCTTCTGAAGTTCCATCTGCCACCTGTCGTGTCGCTGTCGGTGCTAAATAGGCCTGGGCACGAGCCGGCTCGAGGTTTTACAAAGGAGTCTCGAGCCGGCTCGGGATTTTATTGTGCTCAAGTTCATAGACACGACGATTGAATCATAAAATAACCACAGATACTGTACATACCTGGCTTGTGTGAGTAGGCATAGCTGGTAAATACCAAGAGAATAATCCTGATAGTGTCGAGGGTTCCCGATATATGTCGAGGTTCCTGAAGTTGCCGAATCAGGTAATATATGTTAGTAGGAGGTGTCGTGTTAAACTTACAGGACTTGCGGACAGTGCAATGTGGGAATAGCCCTCTATATCGAGTTTTATTGCCCCTGCTCCCACACCTGGATATCCGCGGCGATTGACGGCTTGACCAGGCCTTGGCATGTCTCAGGCTCGAGCCGAAGCTCGAGACTTTCCCGCCCCTGGCTCGAGCCGGCTCGGCTCGTGCCCAGGCCTAGTGCTGAAGTAACCAGGTCCTCAACTTGGACTGTCCCTGCTAGGGTCCTCTGCTCGTGATCCCTTCGTCTCGTGTCTTCCTTTGGGAAATCCCCCGGGGTGGCTGGCATCATGTCGTACAACCCCTTTTCACTATCCTCTCCCATGTAGTAATCCTTATCCTCCTCTTCCCCCTTCCCGTCTGTCGCATCGGAGCCGCCTCCGGCTGGCGTGTGGAGGGTAATGGCCGGGTGGCGCTGGATAGTCAAGGAGCCATACAGAGGTCCTGGAGTCTACAGTTCGAACAGCCGCGGACCCATATCTGCGTTTAATGTGGTTATGCGTTCATGCGATGGGATATGTATATGAGGAAGACGCTGTCTGTTAAAGACCCGTCTGCGCTATATTGTCCATCCCGTTCCTCACGTAACATCTTGTATCCAACTATGAATACCAACGTCCGTCTCAGTCATAGCCACAGTTCACAGTCACAGTCACGAAGCGCTCCCTGGATCTACCCATAGTCCTAGCCATAGTCCCGTTACACTGGGCCGTGCGGAAAAGAGAGGCCACCTGGGTGATCCCAGGAGCTGCAGTCCATCGCCACAGTCTATATAGGATGAAGGCGATTAATGGTATCGCCATACTCTAGATAGGGTGAATGTGGTTAATGATTCTTTAAGAGAAAATGCGATTAATGATTTATTAAAAAAAAAAAATACCGCTATCCTCAAGTTCTGTAGGGGATCATTTTGTTTGCCGTTTCAGTCTTTCGGGTCCCAACATAAGCTTCTAGAGGGTTTGGGTTGGTGCATACGTAGGATTTCTGCATGAATTGCCTCCCAGACAAGCATGCTGCATCATCATTCCGCTCAATGCCAACCCTTACATCATACTATTCTGTAACTGGGCGTTGGGCCTCATCCTCAATCCTCCCTTCAAGCCTGTAAACCCTCATCCTTCTCTGCGTACCGTTTGCCAGAACATAGGTTTGCACGTTGTAATTCAGCACGCGTCCGGGGTCTAATGTTCGTAAGTGGTCGCGATGAATTGTGGGATCTTGCGACCCCGTGTCCCATAGTTGACGAACAGATACCTGGTTCTCCCTAGCTTGCGGGTTCTAGACATAATTAATATGCAAATCCATTGTTAGAGAAACGGGCCTGGTATTTACCCGAAATACTTGGTGTAAGTATCCACAGATTATAAACAGCAGCACTACGAGGAAGAAATAAAGCAGAAGAACTTACATATATTCCTGAGTCTTCGGTAGTCATAGTTGCTACAGCGCATTGTCTGTATATGCGCCAAAATGGCTACCTTGGAGTTATTATGCGGCAGTGGTAGAGGAAATGAATAATGCTTACATCCACGAAATAGTAGCCGCCTTGCCTTTGGCGGGAAAGATGCACGCCCAAGGAAGCATCCTTGAACGTTCCACCAACCAGTTTGCCATGTTGATAAAATAAAGTGTACCGACGATCTGGGTCAATCATGTATGGCTGTTTGGCTACTACATCCTCTAACGCCCTTAATATGGATCTTTTAGTTTCAGCGGGCCAATCAGGCTCGTCAATGTCCAGTTGTATCCAACGAATGCCTTTTTCCGTAATATTCTCCCATCTATCGCGCTATCAATTAGTACACTTCAGCAAATTGAAAATAGTTCCTTACTTCGTCAATTTTTCCTTCTGGCTCTCTAATCCTTCCTTTTCAAACTCTAGCCAACTGAGTTGATTGGGAGTTGGATCCGTAATCCCCTCTAGCATTGCAATACTCTCCTCTGTTGCGGCAATGTCCAGCTTGCTACAATGATAATTAGCACAGACGGACTTTCATGTGTGGCCTCTCGACGGTACATCTTGTGTGAATACTCCTGCCATTGCCATTCATTTATGCCATTCTCCCTATAGACCGTTAGCACACTGAATGAAGCGTGGTGTAAGTGGAGTGAGGTCTTTTAGAGTACCATTCTTCTGCAGTGCAGGGCTTGCATCTCTCATCTAGTTGCATAGCCTCAAGAAATTCAATAGCCCCTCTGGCGGACTGGAAGGCGACATATGCGTATCCAGACTTATGTAATTGTACTCGCCGAGCGTTATTGGGAGTGGGCTCTAAGATAGCGCCAGCGGCATGAGGGAGAACCTCTCTAAGAAACACATAAAAACCTTCACAAGCTTCTATTAGGAGGTCATCATCGTGTCCTTGAGGAATAACGAAGGATTCTCGAATTAACGACTTTGCTTCACGAGCCAGAGTGGCCTGTTATAAATCTATTAGCTGATATCCCTAGTGAGTGGAACCTCACTTACCTGGGAGTTGTGCTCCATCGTGTATGGTGGAAGCTGAAGATGTCTCTTGCTGTACTGGAGCGGGCTACCGTTGGTGATTAGAACAGCCAGGGATAGCAGGTTCGGTAAAGGCTGAGATGAAGGTAGATGAGGGCGTGGTTTCTACACCCGTTTGCACTGCTTACCTAAGTTGTATGTATGTTTGTATGACATGTACTGTATGTTTGTCAAGACATTCGTTGTTACATTCGTTGTTTTGAAAATATCTAGCTCTGCTCCTACCATCACGTCATCTGCTTTCAACTACGGTACGTCAATGCTCGGCACTAGCTTAGTCTCATGCCAAGACCCTTCTGAGGCCGAGCGCCGCGAGGGCACTAGCAGGTTTAGTGCCCCCCCCCGAGGTGGTCCCCCCCGCAACACTAAACGTGGTGTCGCGTTCTCAGAAACCTTGATATAAGAAACCTCGCTTTGTAAGAAACGATGCTCCGGTCCCGTCAATATTTGTATGGGCAAATAATAAACTCTCGTTGCTTATATCAGAGTTGTGGCTGGTCTATGTCGCATAAGCCGCAGGAATTACACCGGATTGAGCGAATTGTTTCTGTGCAAGTTACCGGAGTCAAGTGAAGATAGGCTCCGGAGATCTATGAGCGTATTCATGTGGCCTCCCCCGAGCAAGCCCCCCAGAGATTTTTAATTCTGTGGATGAAGTGATAGAGAATTCTCTGGAGGAGGAGCAGCGCATTCCAGATATCTACGAAGCTACTCCTGTACATGAGTTTGATTCTGATCCAGATAACATCCATGATCTACCTGTTATTTCTTATAAAACTGCACTGGAAGGCCTTGAAGCCCTCCGTCTCTTCCGTCTCCAAAATCCCCATGTCCCTTCACAGAAAGCCGAGCAGCTGGAGGGCCTGTTAGTTATATCGAGAAAAAGGGGATATTGAGAGCCTACAAGGCATTGCTCTGCAGAGGCAGCACCAAACAGCAATCGCGGAATTTTTTGCCCCTGAATCGAGAATTTCTGAGTTTTTTTGTATATACCTTGTTATAAGAAACCCCGCGTTATAAGAAACTCTATGGTGGTCTCGAGTAGTTTCTTATAACGCGACACCATGGTATTTTGCCTAGAATTGGCTTTATGGTACTGCCGCGGAGCTGTTGGTGATTGCACAGAAGCGAAGCGAAGGGGGTGTGTAGTGTAAGGGAACCCCGGCCAGAAAATTAGAGAGGCTTAGCGTGTCGTCCAAAAGGGAAACAGAGTTGCCTAATTGTGGTACCGGGAAATAGTGGGGTTTCTGAGGCAGTAGATAGCTAATTTCCATTTTGTATGTAATTTGGTGGGGATTGTTGGAGCCCGGCTACATTGGGTATGTACGCTAGAACTAGTTGGGTATGTACGCTGGAGCTAGGTAGGCTATGGCAGGCTTGGGCTTGGGCAACGGTATATAGCTCTCGTCAGTGACTAGAGATGAGAGCCAGGACATGAACATAGACACATTGCACATTACTGAGCTCCATTAGGGATTGGGAAGGGGGCAGAGGCTGGCCCTAGAGATGGACAACCTACTAGTAGGTGCGGTCTCTCGTCATAGTCTAGGTAGACTGAATACAAGTAATGATTTGCCCGGGAAAGGAACGGCTAGCTATCTCAACTTTCGGGATCTGAAATTAGTTATGGGAAGACAATACTAGATAGCTTGCGGGAAATGGGTAGGGCAGTTACTTGCAGCAGACAAACGAGGGAAAAAAAATATTGGCTCAGCTGGGAATTGAACCCAGATCACCTCCCCTCTGTCTGTAATCAGCAGGACCTACATGGGAGGAGTCATACCATTAGACCACTGTGCCTTATTGATGCACAGAAGCGTAGCGCGTGTTCATATGCCAGCTTTTGACTATTTCTGGCACTTACAGGTACATGGAAATTTTGGAGGATACTTTCTCTTGACCTGGGTACTCGATTGCAAACGCGGTAGTTGTACGTACTTACAGCGTCTAGCTATCTTAGCTTTAGGGGATATGAAATTCGTTACAGGTCGCCATACTCTCGCTAGGGTGAATGCGATTAATGATTCTTTAAAAAAAAAAATTCGTTACAGGAAATCAGCTTGCGGGAAGTGGGTAAGGCAGGTCCGTGCATCACACAAATAGGGAAAAAAATATCGGCTCAGCTGGGAGTTGAACCCAGATCACCTCCCCTCTGCCTGTAATCAGGAGGACCTACATGGGAGAAGTCATACCATTAGACCACTGTGCCTTGTTGGTGTATCAGAGCGTAGCACGGATTCATGTGCCAGCTTTTCGCTACCTGCGGGAGGGAGGCACTTACTGCTTTATCCATTTCCCGCAAGCTGTCTAACAGGAGTTTTGCAGATGAAGAAATAACTTACCAACAAATGATATGGTAGCTTTTATCCTGAGCTTCCATAGGTTACCCTGAACACACTCATGTTACCCTGAAGCTTCCTCAGGCCTTAACTCTGCGCCCCTCAAACTGCGCTAGGTATTCCACCTTGCTACGAGTAATGCTCGGCGGCGGCGGCGCACCACTTTTGGATATCGTACCTATATTCTACAGATGGGGGAGCCTAGAGCCGATGCTCACCGATGATAGAACGTCTCGAGTGTTATTCCATGACCATCATGATGTCGTCTCTATCTAGAGTCTGTCCCGATCTATCTCCCATGCCCAGCCCGCTAGTGTATGCCTAGTATGCCTGACGTACTGACACCTCCCCTCGGGCGTATGGTAGCTACAAAATGACAAACATGAATAGAATAAACGCATGAAAAAGAAAAGGAAAAAAAAATAAACAATGAAAGTGAATCAAAGAAAATATTCTATCTCCCCTCTTTGTACCAAGTTTCTTGAAACAGTCTTGTACTTGTCCAGATTGTCAGTGACGGAATTGCAAAAAGCAGGTTGGGTTAATCAGAGGAGTCGTCTCACTAAGTGTACATTGTAGGAAAAACTTGTACAGGCGGGGAGAACTGCCGCATCTCTTTATTCGAGATCGTGTGGTCTGCAGGGATAACTTCTGTCAGATCATTGCGACTGGGGAGCGCATAACATGCTCCTCAGCACTTAGCTGTTCCTATAAAGTCCTTCGGAGGTGGGAAAGTTTCATTCACATAGTGGAATCCTTTTTTGATGTGAGTATGCAGTTGGTTTCTCGAAATATTCCCCGCATTGATGATGTTGGGAGTTTTTGAATGATAGCCCCATTGATTTTGCATGCCTCTCCACTGGTTCGCGAGGTAATGCCTTTGTAAGCGCATCTGCGATCATATCGTTTGTAGGGATATACTCAATTAGGCACTGACGAGATTCCACCATGTGTATGATGAATCTTTCACGGACCTGAATGTGCTTGGTGCGTGGTCTATATTCACTCTGTCTTGCTAGTGTGAGCGCGCCTTTGTATTTGGATATAGGGCTCAGGTCCTTGAATTTATGTCTCTTGCCAATATGGGTCTTTGTTTCATTAGGTTCCTTTTTGGTTCCGACAATAATTATATCGTCAACATGTCGTACCAAGAACAGGAGGCGGCGTATTCAGAAAGCTTGGTCTGCTGGGCGGCGTATCCAGAGGGCTATGAATCGGATTACCGGATCGTATGTTTCATTAAAGTTCACTCCTTTTGTTTGCGAGTCTCCACGAGGAACTAATCTGGCCTTGAAGCGTTGAGACCTTGGAATCCCCCCTGCTTGTAGCCTTTCTTCTCCTGTTTTGACAGCAAACACCCATTTATTCTGGATTATCAGTGCACCTGGAGGGAGGGGGGGGGGATGAGCCTAGGGAAAGAGAGTGTTTGCAAAGCTATTGCGTTGGGAGAGCATGATTCTAGTTAGCATACGAAGTTTTCCCTATTGGCTACCGCCCACAGTGCACCCTGTTTGAACATAAAAAGCATTTCCCGTTCTTCAAGGTGAATTCGAGACTTTCGCTTCCAATTGTCCTATTGAGATTAAATGCGTGTTGGGGAGCAGGTCTGTGCTATACATTACATCTGCAATGCTTATGGTGCCGCCTGAGAGATATAGAACCAGGTCTCCCCCTTCACTGTTGCATAAATTATTTCCTTGCTCGCCATAGTCTAGATAGGCTGAATGCGAGTAAAGACTCTTTCAGAAAAAAAAAAGAATATTTCATTGGCAGTCTCTACCAGGGTGGGATCGATGGCTATCGCGTTTGTGAGTAGCTGGAGATTACTAGTGTAATGGGTTGGAAGCTCCAGAATCCATCAGCCACCTCGTATTCCCATTTTTCGTGCCTTGACTGGTAGGTCTAACCATCCATGTATGATTGATTACTCCTGTCATATTTTTTCCGATAGGGATGGCATGGAGAGTCTTCGCGTGATTCTTCCTCTTTCTTTGAGGCTGAGATTCTGCATCATCAGATTCAGGAGAGTATTCTGAAGAGGAAGGAGGGTGCTCATCAGATGAGGGTTCTCGTTCATTTCGATTCCTTCTCTTTCCATATTCCTTCGATACTCTATTCTCTTCTCCCTTTCCTGCTGTAGACTCTCTATGTTTATTGCAATCATGAGGTCTTCCTCTGTCTCTCAAGTTCCTTGTGGTACCTCTGCTCCGAGAGCGGTGCAGTATTGGACGGAGATGAGGGTGCTTGACCCAGCAATGATCCATAGTGTGATTCGATAATCCACACCCTTCGCACTTCTTTTTCTGATTGGTATCTTGAGTCCTTGCTGTGTATGCCACCGGTGTGAGTTGTTGTATGGTTGTTGGGTGTTGTAGAGAGGGGCTTTGGAGTTTTTGTATAGCAATCCGTCTTGAAGCCAGTTTTTCTTCTCGCATGCGCGCTTTAGTAGGCTGTTATTTGCCGCCACGATCTATATTGGTGAGGGTCGTAACTAGGGTTGCGTATTCTGGTAATAGATTGGCGAGAATCTGCCATTTTATCTTCCGATTACTAATATCTTCTCCCAAGTATTTGAGGTCCATGGCTGCTGCAATTACCTCATTGATGAAAGATATGTCAGGGTGAGGTGGAAGACGTTTGCAGCAGATGAGGGCCGAAACAGGTCTTCGAGCGTAGTCCAAACTTGATTAGCGATACGGACGGCATCTACCAGAATTGCGGGAAGTGGCGGAACCGATATTGCGCGAGTGGATAGAGGAAGACGCAGAGCTGGGGTGGATGGAAGGAGTGAGTGGGGAGCGAGGAGTGAGAGTGGTAGAACTAGAAGAGGAGCAGGTTGAGGAGTGGACTGATGGGAGCCGAATAGACGGCAGAGCAGCGGCAGCAACGAGAACGAAAGCAGAATACCTGGGAATGATGGCAGCGGTAGCAGATGCCGAAAAGCTAGGAGTTTCGCTAGCATGGGAAGAGAACGATGTGGTGGCTTTGGTTAGCAAGGTGTAATTCAGCGGATACAGGGTTTGGGATCTCAACAGCCACGCTCGTGGATCGAAGAGAGGCTGGTCACGCAAATGCGGATGCGTCCGCGGACACTGATGTAGGTGAAAGGCCACGACGGAGTGGAGGGGAATGAATTGGCGGATGTGAGACCAAAGAAGGAGGTGAGGAGGGGCAGGCGGATGCATAAGCGTGGTATAGTTACACCGGCGGGCATTCGACAAGCCTACAGATTGCACGGCGGAGCGCCAGCACACCTGAGATGGTCGCGGTGGGCGATTCGAGGGCTGACATATATGGTGACAGACAAAGGTCCGCGGGAACAATGGTTGAAGGAGATAGGCAAGGTGGAGGATGCTAGCTGCGTCTGTGATGGGTGGACACCACAGAACGCGGCACACCGAGATTTGTGATGTGAAGTACATGTAGACAGTGGGCAGGGACTGGCCCGCAGGAGAGAGAGGCAGCTGGCAACAGTGCGCCGCAGTCCATGGTCATAGTCTAGATAGGCTCAATACGATTAATGACTCCCCCCCCCAAAAAAACTTGATTAGCGGACATGTTATCCGTCAGGGAGGCTTGAGTTTCTGGTTTGCAACGGAAATATATCTCGGAAAAAGCCCATTTATCTGCCTTGCCCCAACTACCATCTGCATCTTGAGGACGATCATGATCAACAAGGTTGATGAGGCACATTCCCATCAGCAAGATCTGCACATTCTTCCTCCATACTCCGTAGTTCGTATTATCAAGCAGGTCAAAGGCCAAGGCCTCGCGGTGCAGGCTTTTTGGGATTTCCAAGTATTTCATGTCCACCGGGTTTGCCATGTTGCTTTTTTGCCATATTGGAAAGGATGATAATTAGAGGTCTATCCTTTGACGTTCTATAAACATGATGTCGTCTCTATCTAGAGTCTGTCCCGATCTATCTCAGCTAGGCCTGGGCACGAGACGAGACATCTCGAGACTTTTTATGAAAATTTTTCATTGGTTGTGTCGTGCAGATATCTGTGTAAGAGAGTGTTGAGACAGCGTGATAGTCGTTGAGACAGGGCAATAGCCGTCAAGACAGTGTGACAGCCTTCATAAATTATTTCCTTGTTTAAAGAAGCTCCTTTCTCCGCTCATGTGCAGTGCCTGCATCTGCAATAACAGAGATCGATCGCATCGGACGCAATGAGCGAAACCTCAATATCTACTGCCCGCACTCCAGAAGAATATATAGCTGCCTTAGCAGGACGGTATGCTACCCTACAGGATTCACGTACAGGTAGTGGAACGTCTTCTGCTCGCAAATTCAGCAGTTATATATATACTCGGAAACTGTTAATACGGAAGTCGCTGGAAAATAATGATGCTCGACATATCATATATTGTACACATTGCACACGAGGTGAGTGGACCGTGGATGCAAAATCTACTACTTCTAGTTTGCAGCTCCGCCACTTCCGTCAACGCCATCCTTTACTCCCAACAAGTCAAGAAGAAGAAATCCAGCGATTGGAACAGCTTCAGAAATCCTCCGATGTATCTAAAACACAGACTCCATTTACAATCATGACACAAGGTAGTATAGATGGGAGCAGAAAGCAAATTGATCGCTTTGATAATAAAGTGTTGCATGAGCATATTTCTTGTTTTCTCATTAATACTAATGCATCTTTATCTGTGGTGGAGAATTCAAGTTTCCGACAAGTCCTTCAATATTGCAATCCTTCTGCGGTTTTGATTTCCAGACGAACTGCGTCTCGTGATATTTTGCGTTTAGATTCCAAGCTATTACCCCGTATTCAGAACATGTTACGAGACTATACTGTACAACATGGTGGTCGGATTAGCCTTACATTAGATGCATGGGCATCATCTACACAGATACCATTTTTAGGAATTACTGCGCATTATATAGAGTCTGTTACATGGAAGTTCCGATCGATATTATTGGGTTTTGAACACTTACATGGAAGTCATTCTGCACAAGCTTTGGGTAGTGTACTTATTGAGGTGGTTCAAAAATTCCATGTAGCAGGTGCTGTACGTGCTATTACAGCAGACTCAGCATCTGTAAATACCGCTATGTTTCGAAATTTCGAAAAAGAAGGTCATTTATCAGGATTCAGGCAAGAAGATTCTCATGTACGTTGTATGGGTCATGCTATTAATTTAGCTGTGCAATCTTTACTTAAAACCCTACAAACAACAGATGTTCAGGATGAAGCACAGTTAGCTGATGAAGAGGAGGATACGAGGGGGAATGAAGGCACTCAACTATCTCATGCATCATATAGAGCACGGAAGATTATCGCCAAAGTACGCTCCTCAAATCGACTATGGGAGTCTCTACAAGCTCAAGCGCAAGCAGCTCGAATTCCTACAAAACGACCAATCTTAGATATGCCTATTCGGTGGAATTCTACCATGCCATGTTAGAACGTTTGTTGGAATTGCGTCCTGTCATTGATGCTGTCTGTAAGTAAGTTGTGTTTTCTACGTACTGCAGTTCAGCGATGACGGTTTAGCATGCTAATTGTCCATATTATTAGATTGGAAGAGCGATTACGGAGTTTGCAAATTCCTGCAGATGAATGGGCATTACTTCAAAAACTCAAACATATTCTAAATATCTTCATCAAGGCTACAGAACATCTTAGCGGAAGTAGCTATCCAACATTATCTGCACAGCTTCCATATTTTGCTGTTTTAGCATCTCGCTTGGAGG